>Ga0126314_10000414_pt1 | contig 20911 bp, 17 predicted proteins | sample Plot105B_FD_92535 | JGI IMG/M metagenome (GOLD analysis project Ga0126314, IMG submission 92535) | Serpentine soil microbial communities from UC McLaughlin Reserve, CA, USA - Plot105B | ecosystem: Environmental > Terrestrial > Soil > Grasslands | place: USA: UC McLaughlin Reserve, Lake County... | reverse complement strand
GCAGGGCCGGCGCGTGCCGGACGGCGCGGCGCTCCGGCTGCTCCAGGTCGCCGAGCGCGACGCGACGCCGGTGCTCGAGGCGGCGGCGATCGTCGTCCGGGGCGAGCGGCCGCGGGTGAAGGCGGCGGCCGCGGTGCTCGGAGTCTGAGGCCATGAAGACGAACGCCGCGCGGCTGCTCGACTCGTTGGGCGTGAAGTACTCGCTGCGTGACTACGAGGTGGACCCGGAGGACCTCTCCGCGGAGTCGGTGGCCGCCAAGGTGGGCATGCCCGCGGAGCAGGTCTTCAAGACGCTCGTCGCACGCGGCGACCGCACCGGTGTGCTGATGGCGGTGGTGCCCGGCAACGCGGAGCTGGACCTCAAGGCGCTGGCGCGACTGAGCGGAGACCGCAAGGTGGACACCGTGCCGCTCAAGGAGCTCCAGCCCCTCACCGGCTATGTGCGCGGCGGCTGCACGGCCATCGGCGGCAAGAAGGACTATCCCGTCTACGTCGACGAGACGCTGGAGCTGTTCGACGAGGTGGCCGTCTCAGCGGGCGTGCGCGGCACGCAGTTGGTGCTGGCGCCGTCCGACTACCTGCGGGTGACGAAGGCGAAGGTCGGCCCCATCTCCCGCGACAAGGCCTGAGCGGCCTTCACTTCACACCATGGACCCCTGCTCGGGCATGAAGAGCACCTTGCCGGACGTCATGTCCGCCGAGGCGATGCGCACCGCCTCCCCCGCCGACTCCAGCGGCAGCCGCGCGCGCACGGGCGTCTCCAGCTCGCGGCCCACCAGCGACGGCACGCCCATCAGCGCCTTGAGCTGCTCGCGGCCGAAGCCCCGGCGCGCCCACTCCGAGAGCGCGAAGCCGTCCACCGTCTTGCGCCCGAAGATGACGTCGCCCGGATCGAAGCGGCACTCCTGCTCCGACAGCGCGCCATACACCGTCACGCGTCCGCCCTCGGGCAGCGCGCTCAACAACTGGCCCGTCAGCCGCCCCGCCACCGCGTCGAAGCCGAGCGTCACCTTGAGCTCGTGACACATGAGGCGCAGCCGCTCCTGGAACTCCGGCTCGTCGCTGCTCAGCACGTGCTCCGCGCCCAGCCCGCGCAACAGCTCCACCTGCTCCGCGCGCCGCACCACGTGCACCATGGGCACGCCCCGCCGTCGCGCCAGCGCGCCCAGCATCCGCCCCACGCTGCTCGCCGCGCCCGTCTGCGCCAGCGCCGCGTGCCCGCCTTCCTTGGCGCGCTCCATCAGCACCCACGCGGTGAAGGGATTGACGAAGAGGCTGGCGCCCTGCTCGAAGGTGATGTGCGCGCGCAGGGGGATGCACTGCTGGAGCGGCACCACCGCGTACTCGGCCCACAGGCCGTCTCCCCCCACGGGCGCGACACACGCCACGCGGCGCCCGACGAGGAGCTGCCCGGCCAGGCCGCCCGCGGCCACCACCGTGCCGCTGCCCTCGAAGCCTGGCACCGTCGGCAGCTCATTGCGCAGTCCGTACTGGCCCCGCACGAACTGGAGATCCGCCGGGTTGATGGGCGACGCCGCCATCCGCACCAGCACCTGCTTCGTGGTGGGCCGGGGCACGGCGCGGCGCTCCACCTGGAGGGACTCCGGCCGCCCGTCATAGGCCTTGAGGACCAGCGCTCGCATCACCACGGGGACAGGGGGGGCTTTCATCCGGCAGACCTTTTAATTCGGCCGCGCGTGAAAGGGGGAGCCCCCTTGGCCTTCCTCCGGGTTCGGAGCGTCGATGAACGCCACCATTTTGCAGTTGCACCACCGAGAAGCCTTTGAGCGCACCGTCACGCGTGCCCTCGCCGCGGGGGCCGGCGCGGGCCTGCTCCAGCTCGTCACCGCGAGAATCGGCCTGCCACTTCCCCTGGCCTGGCTGGTGCCCGCGGCGGTGGTGCTGGCTTGTGCGCAGGGAGACCGGTGGGACCGCATCCTCCTGGGGGGGCTGGGGGTGGTGCTGACGGCGGTGCCGTATGCGCTGGGGATGGCGCCCGCGTGGACGGTGGCGTGCAGCGCGGCGGCGGCGGGCTCGCTGCTGGTGCGCGCGCGGCTGAGCGAGAAGGGCGTGGAGGGACAGGTGGCGGAGGCTCGCCCCACCCTCGTGCACCTGGGGCTCGGCGCGCTCCTGGGCGCGGGGCTCACCCTGGGCGGCGTGGAGATTGCCCGCGTGTTCTCCGCGCGGCTGGCGGACCTGGCCACACCCGCGCTGCTCGCGGCGGGCGCGACGGGCGCGATTCTTGGACTCTTCGTCGGATTGAGCTCCGTCGCGGCGCACCTGGCCCTCACCGCGGACCCGGTGGAGGCACGCGCCGAGGAGCTGATTCCCCGACTGGCCGGAGACTTCCGGACGCAGTGCGAGCGCGCGCTCGCGCTGTATCGCCAGTGTGGACAGTCGCTCGCGCTGTTGCCCAGGGAGCCCGCGCGCGAGGAATTGGCCCGCACGCTGGCGCGCATCACCCGCGACGCGGTGGAGCTGGCCTCCGAGTGGGCCGGCGTGGAGGCGCAGCTCGAGGAGCGCGCGCAGGCCGAGCTTCAAGCCGAGCGCGAGGAGCTGGAGCGTGGCGCGAAGGCCAGCACGGATGCGGTGGCGCGGCGGCAGTTGGAAGCAGCGGCGGCCTCGCTGGCGGAGGAAGTCGAACGGCTGGGCGAGCTGAAGGTGCGTCGTGAGCGAATCCTCGCGAGGCTGCGCGCGGAAGTCGCCCTGCTGGAGCGCGCACGCGTGGCGCTGCTGTCGCTGCGCAGCGGACAGGCCCAGCTCAAGGCCGTGGAGTTGGCGTCGCTCGCGCGTCGTTTCCGCGCGCTGTCCTCCGTGCAGTGGGAAGAAGGTCAGAGCCTGGACGCGGTGGCCACCCAGGCGACCCTGGCCCAGGTCCCCGAGCCTGCCCGCGCCGAGCCTCCCGCCCCCATCCAACCCGTTGAGGAGGCGCCCTCCCCGCAGGGCGAAATTTCTCGAATTCGCGTCCCATGAGCGGGATTCCCCGGATGTCAGGGGCGACCAAGCCGTGGAGAGACTGTCCACTCGCACGCCAAGTAGGAGTTGCTGCGGTAGTGCGCAGGCATGAACTGTAGACGTGGGTACCATCAGGTAACATTTCCCCCGTCATGACCCACCCCCTCGTCCGACAGCCCGGTCCGATTCCCCTCTGGTTGTGGAACGGCTCCGAGCCCGGGGTGACCTCCGCCTTCCAACCCATCGTTGATTTGAGGGATGGCGAGGTCATCGGACACGAGGTGCTCTCGCGCGGACAGGGAACACTCGAGTCTCCGAACGAGCTGTTCCTGCACGCGCGGGTATCCGGCTACACGTGGGAGCTGGAGCGCGCGTGCTGGACGTCCGCGCTGCGCCGCATCGCCACGTTGCCGGAGGACCAGCGGCGCGCGCCCTTCTTCTTCAACGTGAGCCCGGACGTGTTGAGCGACCCGCGCTTCGGGGATGGCTCCACGCTGGCGCTGCTGGAGCGACACGGGCTGGGGCCTCGGCACCTGGTGCTGGAGCTGACCGAGAAGGCGGTCATCGAGGATGGGGCGCTGCTCCAGCGGCTCACGCGCGAGTGCGCGGAGCAGGGCTTCGGGCTCGCGCTGGATGACTTCGGCGCGGGGCACTCCGGGCTGGTGACGCTGGTGCACTGCGTGCCGCGCTTCATCAAGCTGGACCAGGCGTTGGTGCGGGACATCCACCTGCACGACTACCGGCAGCACCTGGTGAAGTCGCTGGTGGCGTTCTCCTCCAGCGTGGATGCCATCCTCATCGCCGAGGGCGTGGAGACGTGGGAGGAGATGATGGTGCTGCTGCGGCTGGGCATCCGTCACGCACAGGGCTATCTGCTGGCCCGTCCCGCGCCGGTGCCCGGACGTCCCACGGAGGCGTTCGAGACGCGGCGTCGCGAGGCGATGCGCGCGCTGCTCCTGAGTGAGCGCGCGGATGACAGCACGGTGGGCGGACTGGTGATTCGCCGCGCCACGGTGGATGCGGCGGCGCCGTCCGAGGTGGTGAACCACCTCTTCCGCGATGCGCCGCAGGTGGACCACGTGGTGGTGTTGGACGGTGCGCGGCCCCAGGCGCTGGTGACGCGCCGAAGCCTCGCGTCGGGCAATGGGGCGCGGGAGGTTCCGCTGGTGGTCGAGGACCAGATGGCGGTGACGGCGCTCGTCGGGCTGGCGATGGCGCGTGCGCCGGAGGCCGTCTACGACCCGGTGGTAGTGATTGATGCCCAGGGTGGGTTCCTGGGCACCGTGACGATGAAGCAGTTGATGCTGCGCGCCAGCGAGTTCGTGGAGCGCCACTCGGCGAAGTAGGCCCGCCTCACTCCCACGCGAGGTGGAGTCGACCGTCCTCGAAGATGAGGCCCGCGTCCTCCAGTCCCGTGGAGCCATTCTCCACCCGGGGCAGCACGTTCTTCGGAGGCGCGAGCAGCGTGTCGCGGCCCTTGGTGAAGCCCTGCTCGCGGACCAGCACCATGTACGCGCGGCCCAGCGCCACGGCGCGCTCACGCGAGGGCGTCAGCAGCCACGCCAGGTCCTGGTCGCCTCCGGGCGCGGCGCGACGCACGGACTTCTCATCCACGGTGCCGCTCGGGAAGAAGCGCGTGAGCAGCTCCTCGTTCGCGCGGAACTCGTCGCCGCCCTTCACCCGCTCGAAGTACGTCAGCACCTCCGGCTTCGCGTGGCCCGCCTGCGGCACATCGCGGAGGCCGCGCAGGTCTTGATGGCGCCACCCTTCCCTGCCCGGCACCTTGCGCGGGAAGCCGAAGGTCTGGTCCACCGTCACGCCCAGGTTGGTGTGGCAGCCCATGCAGAACGCGTGTTCCTCCAGCGTCTGCACGCGCAGGCGACCCTTCCCGTCTTCGATGAAGCCCTGGAGGCGCCAGCCGAACTCGTTGATGAGCCCCAGCTCGGGCGTGCCCGGAAAGGCGGGCAGCCGGTTGCGCATCTTCTTCTCCTGCTCCGCCGAGTAGAAGGCCATCACCTGCTCGCCCGTGTATTCCTCGTCCTTGCGCGAGTAGCGGACCTCCTTCATGCGCGCTGACAACAACGTGGGCGCATCCGGGTCCACGTATCTCACGGTGTGCAGGAACTCGACGCCGCGCGGATAGAAGTCCCTGCGCACGGCGACCTTCGCGGCGCCTCCCGCGTATGTCTTCGGCAGGCCACGCACCTCCTCGACTCCCGCCGTGAGCACGCCGTCCCCATTCACGTCCACGCCGCCCGAGCGCTCGTCCACCGGCTCCACCCGTCGCCTCGCTCCCGACACCTCCAGCAGCCCGGGGTCCACCGTCATCGCAGCTTCGAGGATGGCCAGGTTGAGCCGATACACGTCCGGCGAGAGCCGTCCCTCGGAGTCGCGTCGGAACGCCTCGGGGAGCCGGATGAAGATGTCGTCCGTGTTTCCATTCGTCGGCCAGAACGTGCCGAGGAACGGCTTGTAGCGGACCGCTCGCCAGCCGCTTCCGTCGAGCGCGAAGCCCTCCGCGTCGAAGCCTCGCGCGAGATTGAGGTCCGGCACCCAGCCCTTGAAGCCTCCCGGACGCTGGAGCAGCGACTCACGCAGGGGGGCGTAGTTGTCCTCGCGGATGTACTCGAGCACCTCGTCGTCGGAGATGTCCGCCTGTGCGGCGGTGCGGTCCGCGAAGAGGTTGCTCCACTGGTTCAGCAGACCCACGTCGCTGAAGGCGTAGTCGGCCTGCAGCGACTCGTCGTCCATGACGTTGAAGCCGACGCCGCCGCTGTGACACGTCCAGCAGGGGTTCGAGACGCCTTCCGTCTTCGTGTAGCACATGGACGGAATGGGAGCCTCGCGGTTGGCCACGGTGCTCCCGCTCGCCAGGGCTTGCGCGAGCGGGTCGAAGGGAGGCTCCGGGACGCGCGACGTGGCGCGCTGTCGCCACACGACTCCCGCGGAGGCAAAGAGACTTCCCAACGCGAGGCACAGGGCGAGGACGGCCCTGGCGCCTCCCTTCGACATGATGGACATGAGGTGGCGGTCTCCTGGAGGGGCGCGCGACTACGGCCAGACGCTGTAGCTGTCCTCGCCCGGGTGCTGGACGCTGACGAACAGGGTCTTCATGTCCGGGCTGAACGCGGGGCCGGTGGCCTCCGCGTCGCTCGGCATGGACAGCACGCGGAAGGCCTTGCGGTAGTACGCGCTCTCCCGATGCGCCGGGTTCTGGTTCAGGTAGTAGATGCCGTCGGCCACCTTGTTGACGCCGAAGTTGCCGTCGGTGCCGAACCACACGCCGCCGTCACGGTCGATGGCGATGTTGTCCGGCTTCGCCGCGGAGAACTCCGGCGTGACGCTCGTCGCCGCGGTCTCGCCCTTCCACACGCGGAAGAAGGTGAACGTGCGTGAGGTGCCGGGCGCCGCGGGGTTGGCCTCGCGAATGCCGAAGATGGAGCCGACGCGGTCCGTCGCGCGGTTGTCGGTGGCGGCGCGAGCCCTCGTCACCCAGACGCCCTCCTGGTTCCGCGTGGCGGTGGCGACGCGGCCCTGCTGGTCCAGCGCCGTGGGGTCACCGTGCTCGGTGAAGGCCACATACAGGAGCGGCGTGCCGCTGGGGTCCTTCGGGTTCCATTCGAGGTCCTCGGGGCGGTTGAGCTCCATCACGCCGACCTTGTTCGCCGCGGTGAACAGCAGCTTGCGCATCTGGTCGTCGTCGGTGAAGCCGCCAATGGCGTTGTAGCTGGCATCGCGCAGCGCGCTGCCCACCGTTATCGTCGGCTGGCCGAGCGCCTCACCGTTCGGCGCGAGGTCCGTGCTGTCCAGGCTCAGCGCCACCCAGCGGCCCTGTCCAGGCGCCTGCTCGGTGGGAATCGCGCCGCCCACCAGCGTGTCACCGGTGCTGTTGTCCAGGCCCGCGAAGTGCGCGGCGTAGAGCGTGCCCTGGTCCAGCAGCGCGCGAGTCTCCGCCTTCGTCATGCCCGCCGTGTACGGACGGCTGGAGACGAACTTGAAGATGCGACCGCCGCGACGGTCATCGCCGCCGTAGATGACGATGGGCTGGCCCGCGAGCAGCTTCCAGTTCGCGTCGACGACGAAGGCCGCGTTCTCCCAGTGGGCTCGGCCCATGATGCCCAGCTTGCGGTGGCCCGCGCCGGGCTTGGACGCGTCCTTGCCGTACCAGAGGTCGGCGGGCTGGCCCGGGTCGATTTCGGTGAGGAAGCCGTAGCCGTCCTTCCGGTGCGACGAGCGCGCATCGGAGCTGACCATGTCGCCCGACACGGGAGCGGAGAGGTCCGGCGCGAGGGGCGCACCGGCGACCATGCCGGGCGCGTTGGGAATCCAGTCGTTCTTCCCGGTCCACAGGCTGCCTTCGGGGTCGCCGTAGACGCCCTGCACATTCTCCTCGCCGGTGAAGATGGTGCCCCACGGCGTCTGGCCACCGGAGCAGTTGGAGTGCGTACCGGCGACGACGCCCACGGGCAGGTCGGCGCCGGAGTCATCGCGGTCCACGCCAGACAGCGTCACGCCGACGACCTTGGCGAGCGTCGCGCTGGAGGCGTCGTAGCGCAGATTGCTCGCGGTGCGGTCCACGGCCCACTCGCCGGTGGCGGGGTCCTGCACCACGCGCATCCAGGTGCCGCCGACCTGCTTCTTCCATTCCTTGTTGTAGGTGGTGATGGCGTCGTCCTGCCACGAGGTGCCATCCGTGACGGTGTTGGACAGGGTGCCGCTGTTGCGCAGGAAGCGCGCGAAGTCCAGGTGCTGGCCGATGGGCGCGGTGCCGACGCGGGGCTTCGTGCCGGAGATGTACTCGTGGTTGATCCACATCCAGCCGGCGGCGCTGCTTCCTCGGAACTGGGGCGCGTTGTCCTGCGCGGACCAGCCGTCACCGAAGAACGCGATGTAGTCCACGTTGGCGCCGAAGCGCGGGCCCGTCTTGCTGAAGGTGATGGGGTCCATCCACTTGATGACGGTGGAGGAGAACAGGCCGGGCACCGTGCGCACGGAGTCGGTGGACGCGGAGGACAGGGGGAAGACCATCGGCGTCGGCAGCGAGCCGGCGACCACCTGGTCCACGCGAACCTTCACGTACTCCGCGAGGTTCGTGGCGCCGGTGCCCAGGTCGCCACGGAAGGTGAGCGCGATGACAGAGGACAGCGGGGTGCCGGCTTCGACGCCGGGCGTGCGCGTCACGGCGCCGGGGCCGGGCTGTCCTTGAGAACCGGGGCCCGCGGGGCCGGGCTCACCGTTCTCACCGGGGGCGCCATCGTCACCAGGGGTGCCGGGCTGACCGTCCGAGCCATCCTGTCCATTGGAGCCCGCGGGCCCCGTGGGACCGGTGTCGCCCTCGCAGGCGGTGATGGCCAAGGTGCTACCCAGAAGCATCGCGCCGGTCGCGAGCCGCAGCAGTCGTGAAGACATGAAGCACTTCCTCCAGGGGTTTCGCGCCCGCCACGTGTGGGCACGAGCGCGAGCGCATCCTGAGGAGGCTGTGTGGCGGCAGCTTGTTCAGTGCGTCACTTCTTCATCACGTCACGCGCGCGCAACGTCACGCGCGGGCAACGAATGTGGCGCTGCGCTACGAGTCCCGCATCGGTAATTCCTGAAAGGAAATGCCCTCCAGTTCCAGCCGACGCACCGCTTCCATGAAGCGCTCGGTGCCAATCATCATCGTGGCGAAGTTCCCTACGCGAAACAGATCCAGTTCAGAGGGGATTGAAGCCACGTCCAGGACGGGCTCATCGGGCCGACTGATGCCGTAGCGACCGCACGTCAGGCAAGGCGGCGGTACGTCCTGGGGAATGCAGTCCGGATGAAGCCGGCCGTGTGGCTCAATCTGGAGTTCCAACACATCAGGCACGGCTTTCTTTCGGAATCGCAGCTCGGTCCGACAGGGAAGCAGTCCTCTCACTCCTTCTGATTGAAGACGCTCCAGGACATCCCGACGCACCAACAGCTTCAGCATCCCCACCCATGTGAAGGGCCCCAGTTCCCCAGACACCTGCCCCACCAGCGGGCCAAAGCCCGTGCCAGGAGGCAACTCCGCATGCGGAGGCGCAAGCGGACGAACCAGCTCACGCAGGCGCGCGAACTCAGAGAAGGGCTCGGGCCGAGCCCTCTCGAACTCATGGCGCTCGGGAAGCTGGGACAGGTCGACGCTGGGGTATTGATGGCCAACGCTGGTCCACGTGAAGCCACAGGCGTGGCAACGCGCACCAGGGAGTGATTGCTTGTGCCACGCGTTGACCTCGCCGCCGTACTTCGCGGCAACCGCCTTGTCTTCGGTCAGCCAGAAAATCCGGGGCATCCGTCCTCACGCTCCTGGACGCGAATAGTAGGGCTGAATGGGACCACCAATGAGGTTGAAGCGATGGATGAGCTCTCCCGCATGTCTGTAGATGGCCTCGGGCGGAGCCGAGGGATGCTGGAAGATGAACTCACGCCAGGCGTCGTTCCAAGCCCCACCTCGCCCTGTTCCATCGTGGATACGCCGGTGCAGGTCACGGGGAATCGGCATGGTGTAGTCGTGGATCTTCACACCCTGGGCTTCGAACCACATCGCCAGGTCCTGCGCCTGCGGGAAGATGTGATGCTTCTCCCATCGGCCGGGCGTGAGCTGCCGTGACGGCGGGATGATGCGCTCGGGAGCACCGTTCCAGTTGGGGAACGTCATGACCGCGCCGCGCGGGAGGTTCTGTGCTCCTCCCCGATTCCGTCGAGGCCCCTGCCCTGGTGCCGCTGCCGCCGCTGGTGGACGCGCGGGCGGGAAGAGGGCCCGCTTGATGTCTCCGGAGAGGTCGTCCTCGCAGCGATAGAAGCCGCAGGCTTCTCCCAGACAGAGAAGCTTGACGCACTGGTCACTCGCAGGGGTGTCGCACTCGCGGACTGCGGCGTCCGCCTGCGCAGCGGGAGATGCGACGGTGGCACAGCCAAGCCACATCACGACGGAAAGGGCCAACCACAACACCGGACGGATTCGCATGACGCGCAATCCTACCGGCCCACACCGTCAGTCAGGGCACGATGCTGATGTTCGACACGCCCTCGAACTCCACCGGCGAGCCCTTGCGCACGCCCATCTTCTCCGCCCAGCCCGCTGGCACTTCCAGCACGTACTGACTGGGCGCGCCCACCGAGCGCGAGTCGAGCGTCTTCGGCACCGCGCGCGACACCACTCCCGCGATGTGCAGGTCCGAGGTGATGAAGATGATGTCCAACGAGATGAGCGTGTTGCGCATCCAGAAGCCCTGCAGCTCCTGCGTCGGGAAGAGGAACAACATGCCCTTCCCCTCCGCCAGCTCCGTGCGCCACATCAACCCGCGCTGACGCGAGTCCGGCGTCGCCGCCACCTCCACCTCCACCCGATGCACCCCGCCGAACGCATCCTTGAGCCGCACGTGCGCACGCGGCAACGGCGGGCTCACGTAGTCCTTCGAGGCGACGTCGGTGACGGGCGGTCGCACGGGGGCCGGAGGCGTCGAAGGCTGTCGACCCTGCGCTTCCTGCTGGCATGCGCCCAGCAGCAACGGAAGCAGCAGGACCGCGAGCCGACGCGCCGTCTTCATGGGTGCTGGGGGTGCAGCGGCTTGTTGAGCAGCTTCTCGGTCAGCTCGGGCCCCAGGCTGTCGGACATGAGCCGCTCCACCACCGTCTCGAACTCCACCCGCTGCGAATCACTGCTGTAGATGAAGCGGATGCCCATGCCCGGCTCGTCGCCGTCCGCCTTGGACCACACCACCTCGCCCAACAACTCGAAGGGCGCCTCCCGGTGGGGCACCGTCAGCTTGAAGAGAAACCGCGTGCCGATGGGCAGCGGCTTCTTCGTCTTGATGAACGTGCCACCCTTGCTGATGTTCTTCGTGTAGTCCGCGAAGAACGAGTTGAGCTTCTTGTAGTCGACCTTCAGCTCGATGGGCGCGCGCCCGTGCTGGCGGTGCTCGGGACCTGTCTTCTGTTCGGACATGCGGCTGGGGAGTATAGGGGAGGCCATGGAGCAAGTCCTCACCCGTGCCCGCGCTCTGTTGCGCCGCCCGGCCGTCCTGGCCCCCCTGCTCCTGCTGGCGGGCGGCGGCTCGGCCCTCATCCTCCTCCCCCTCTTCGGAGTCCCCGGCTTCGAGCTGAGCCTGGCCCTGGCCATCGCCGTGGGCCTGCTCGGCGGGGGTCCTGGCGTCGCCGCCGCATTCCAGGAACGCCGCATCATTCTCGGCCAGGAGCCCCGCCTCCCCACCGCCGCCGTCCCCCAGAGCCCCGGCGCCGCCGTGGGCCGCGCCCTGGGCACCGCCGTCCTCCTCAACGTCGGCGCGCTCGTCCCGCCCTTCCTCGCCTCCACCGTCTTCGCCTGGCTGCGCACCTCGTGCGACCCCTTCGAGCTGGTGGGTTTCTATCCCATGCTCACCCTCCCCTCGGCCGTCCTGGCCTCGGCGTCGGGAGTCCTCTGCGGCTTCAAGGCCCGGCGGCCCTCCCGAGGAGTGGGCCTGCACGTGCTCCTGGTCCTGCTGTCGCTCATCCCCACCGTGTGGCCCATCGTCGCGGGCCCCCAGGTCTTCGCCTTCAACCACTTCCTGGGACACCTGCCCGGCCCCCTCTATGACGAGGCCCTGGTGATGACGCCCGCGCTGGGCTGGTTCCGCCTGGAGACCCTCCTGTGGGCCTGGGTGCTGGTGGGGCTCGCCGCCGCGCTCTTGGACGTCGGAACCGGAACTCTGCGTCGCGCGGGCGTGCGTCCCTGGGCCCTCGTCCCGCTCGTGCTCCCCCTGGCCGCCATCCTCTTCCTGGAGGTGAAGGGCCCCCAACTGCGCACGCGCATGACGGACGCCTACCTCGCGGACACCCTGGGCGGCGTGCGCGACACGGAGCACTTCCGCCTCCACTACCCCCGGGGCAAGGCACGCGAGGACGTGGACCGCCTGGCCCGTGACATGGAGTTCCGGTGGATGCAGGTCCACCGCTTCCTCGGCGTGGCCCCCACCGAGCGCATCCGCGTGTGGCTCTATCGCAACGAGGAGGAGAAGCAGCGCCTCGTGGGCGCCGGCCGCACCCAGTACGCCAAGCCCTGGCGGTACGAGCTGCACATCCAGGACAAGCCCTTCCCCCACTCCACCCTGCACCACGAGCTGGCGCACGTCATGGCCGCCCCCGCCGGCAGCGGCCCGTTCCGCGTCACCACGCGCCTGGGACTCTGGCCCCTCATGGGCGTCATCGAGGGCTTCGCCGTCGCCGCGGACGGCCCCGCGCAGGGAGACCTCACGCTGCACCAGTGGGCCTCCGGCATGCGCCGCCAGAAGCTGGCTCCGGACATGCGCACGCTGATGGGACCTCGCGGCTTCTACCAGTCTGCCCCCGCGCGCGCGTACACCGTGGCCGGCTCCTTCCTGCTGTACCTCGCGGACACCTACGGCGCGGACAAGCTGCGCGCGCTCTACGCCCACGCGGACTTCGACGACGCCTACGGACGCCCGCTCGACGAGCTGGTCTCCGAGTGGGAGCGCTACGTGGACGCGCTGCCCCTCGACGAAACCGCCATCGCCCGGGCCTTCGCGCGCTTCCGCGCCGGCAGCCTCTTCAGCCGCGCCTGTGCCCGCGAAGTCGCCCGCCTCACCGAGTCCGCGCGCGCGTCCCTCGTGGGTGACCCCGCGGACGCGCTGGAGCGCTACACCCGCGCCGCCGCGCTGCAGCCCGAAGAGCCCTCCTTCCGCCTGGGCGAAGCCGCCGCGCTCTCCTCCCTGGAGCGCTACGACGAGGCCACCGCCGTGCTCTCCACGCTCGCCCAACAGGTGAAGGCCCAGGCCGTCACCGCGGCAGAGGTCGCCATGGCCCGCGCGGACGTGGAGGCCCGACGCCAGCAGCCCGAACAGGCGCGCAAGTACCTGGACGAGGTCCTCTCCCTGGACGCCACGCCCGAGCTGACGCGCACCGCCCAGGTGAAGCTCGCCGCGCTGGACTCCACCGCGCGACGCGAGGCCATCAACGCGTACTTCCAGTCGACGCGCGAGGAGCTGCGCCTGCTGATGCTGACGCGCGCGCTCCAGGCCGTGCCCCATGACGCGTACCTCAACTACCTCCTGGGCCGCCGGCTCCAGCAGGTCGGCTCGCCCGTGCTCGCCGGCGAGTACCTGCAACGTGCGCTGGCGGACGATTCACTTCCGGAGGCCCTCCGCCGGGAGGCCCTGCGCGTGAAGGTGGAGGCGTCCTACCTCTCGGGAGACTGCGGCGCGGTGCGCCACGAGGTCGGGGTCCTTCCGGACTTCGGGACGGCCTTCAAGGCCACCGCCCAGGAGTGGCAGGAGCGGTGTGATTTCGAGGAGAAGACCTTCCGGGGGGCCCTGGTGCCACGACAGGCTTTCCGCTAGCCGTGCTTTCCGCTAGGCAGGCAGCCCACACAGCGGCGACGAGCCAGGCCATCAGGAGGGAAGCGATGCGGTTCGAGACGAGGCAGCGAATCCAGGGGACGGTGGACGAGGTGGAGCGCGCGCTCCTCGACGAGCGGTACTTCGAGTTCCTCCTCAAGTACCACGGCGTGTTGCTGGAGCTGGCGCCCATTGAAGTGAAGACGGAGGGCGACCTGGTGAAGCGCAAGGTGCGCTACCGCCCCAAGCCGGTCATCGAGAGCATCGGCCCCAAGCGCGTGCCTCCCGAGTGGTTCGCCTTCATCGAGACGTCCACCTACGACAAGCGCCGCAAGGAGCTCACGTTCACCAACACGCCCACGTCGGGCACCATCTCCAAGATGCTGGTGAACACCGGCACCATGCGCTTCCGTGACTTGGGCGCCGGGCAGACCGAGCGGTCGATGGACGGCGAAATCTCCCTCAAGCTGCCCTTCCTGATGAAGCCGCTGGCGCTCATCGGCGAGAAGATCATCCAGGGCGAGGGCCTCAAGATTCTCGACAACGAGATTCCGGTGCTCAACCGGTTCATCTCCGAAGTCATCCGAAAGGGCTGAGGCACGCGGAGTGCAGGTGGGGCCCGGGGAATGGGTTGACTTCTCATCCATTGTCTTCGTAAGGCCCCGCCATGCTCATCCGCTTCCTCGCTGTCTGCGCCCTGTCCCTCCTGGCCGCCTGCGCTCCGAAGCGCATCCCCGGCACTGAAATCGACGACACCTCCGATACGCGGGCCATTTTGTCAGTGATGGAGCAGTACCGGTCTGCCATCGAGGCACGCGACGCGAACGGCATCCATGCCCTCGTGTCCAAGGACTTCCGCGAGGACGGCGGCACGCCGGGCGACCCCGAGGATGACCTGAACGCGGCCAACCTGGTCCCCTACCTGGAGACGCTCTTCCCGCAGCTCCAGTCGCCCAAGGTGGAGCTGGAGGTGCGCCGCGTGCAGGTGGGCAAGGACGTGGCCACCGCCATCTACTACTGGAAGGTGAGCTGGCGCATGCCCAGCCTCACCTCCCGCCCCCAGAAGGAGGCGGAGCTGGAGCAGATGGTGTTCCGGCTGGAGGATGGCCGCTGGAAGATCCTCTCCGGCATCTGAGTCGGCTGAGTCATCCAGGCTCTTCGGGGCGCGCGCCTTGCGCCCCGAGGGCTCACAGCCCCAGCAGCTTCGCGTAGCCCGCGGGCCCCATCGTCGACAGCGCGCGCGCCCGGGCGAGGTAGGTCCGGTAGTCCTTGCGCACCAGCTTGTCCGCCGGCAGCGGGGACAGGTGGTAGTCGCGGATGCGGCTGGCCGTGAAGCGCACCGCCCCGAAGAGCGCGTGGCCGAAGAGGTTGGCCCGCTCCACGGTCGCCAGCGGCCGGATGTCCTGGTAGCCGCGCACCAGCGCCTGGCACAGGTCCGGAAGGTACGCGCCGCCGTCGAAGCACCAGGCGTTCAGGGTGATGACCACGTCCAACCCGTAGGCCTCGCGACAGGCCATCTCGAAGTCGAAGAACGAGCCCACGCTCGCGCCCAGCCACTTCACGTTGTCGGTGAAGAGGTCCGCGTGGATGACGCCGAGCGGCTCCAGGCCCTGGCGCTGGGACTCGGCCGTGGCGAGCAGGCGCTCCAGCTCTCCCGCAATCGCGACCAGCGTCGAATCCGGATGACGCGACAGCTCCGCCAGCCACCCGCGCACGACGTCTGGCGAGTAGGGGTTGGCGCGCGCGCCGCCGAAGGACTGGGTGTCGCGGTGCAGCTTGCCCAGCTCCGTGCCCAGCCGCTCCAGGTGCTCGGCGGTGAGGTTCGGGTGGCGCAGCTCCTCACCGGCCAGCCAGCGGAAGACGCTGACACGCCCGCCCTCCATTTCGACGAACGTCGCTCCGTCGCGGGTGGTGAGCTGCACGGGCGAGGGGAAGTGGTGGGCGGCCAGGTGGGCGAGCAGCGCGGACTCGAAGCGCAGGTCATCCGGGGAGCGCACCGTCGTGTGGCGAACGAAGTAGCGGCCGGAGTCCGTCTCCAACCGGTGGTTGGTGTTGATGGAGCCCTGGGGGATGGGCGTCACGCTCCGCACACTCCCCAGCCCGAAGGTGTCGGCGACACGCGTGAAGACGTCCGGGGACAGCGCCGTGTGGACCGCCATTGCTCACTCCTCCCATGCTCGGGGCCCACTCCATTGACACCTGAGAGGGGCGTACCTAATAGCATCCAACTCCAGCGCGGGGAGATGGGTCCATGGGCACCGACGTTCAGGGCGACTGGAAGCGGCGCGAAAGTTGGAAGAGCGCGCTGACGCAGGTGGCCGTGGTGGCCGTGGTGCTCGCGGGCGCCGTCACCTACTTCGTCCACCGGGGCGCCGTCCGAAAGGAGACGGAGGAGCGCATGCGCGCGGCCCGCTCCGCCGCCCTCCGAGGCAACCCCGCCGACCTCGCTCGCGCCATGGCGGAGTTGGAGACGCTCTTCCAGGTGGACGCCCAGGCCCGCGACGGCCAGGCCCTGGCCGCCGACATCCAGACGGTGCTGTGGCTGGAGCACCACCAGCCCGGCGCGGACGCCAAGGCGCGTGAGTACCTGGCCCGCGCGGAGGAGCTCGATTCCCGCTCCGGCGAGCGCTACAGCGCGCGCGCCCTCCACCTGCTCGCGGCAGGAAAGACGGCCGAGGCGGAGAAGTACCTCGCGGACCTCCAGACCCAGGGCGCGAGCAGCCCCCGACTGACACTGGCCCTGGCCCTCACGCTCCAGGCGAAGGGCGACCTGCCTGGCGCGCGGCAGGCCTTCGCTCGCGCCGCGGAGGGCGCCTACCGGGACACGCGCTTCACCACCGCGTACGCGGAGGCCCTGCTCGACGAGGGCCAGTACGCCCAGGCGGTGGAGGTCTTCGAGAAGACCACCAGCGTCAACCCGGACCACCTGATGGCACGGCTCGGCACCGGCCTCGCGTACGTGTACCAGGGCAAGAAGCTGGAGGAGGCGCAGCGCGCGCTCACCACCGCGTCGGAGAAGGAGGCCGAGCTGACGCCGTCGCTGCGCTCGCGACTGGGCGCGCTGAAGGCGGAGCTGGCGTTGACGCGAGGCGCGGCGGACGAGGCGCTCCAGGAAGCGGACACCGCGCTGAAGGCGGTGCCGGATGACGTCTACGCCCTCTTCGCGCGGGCGCGGGCCCTGTCGGCGCGGAAGGTGCCCGAGGCGCGAGCCGCCTTCGAGGCCGCGGTGGCGAAGCGACGCACCGCTCCCCTGCTCTACCTGGATGGCGCGCGCAGCCTCCAGGCCTCCGGAGACGCCACCGGCGCGCTGGCCCTGCTCGACGCGTACGAGGGCACCTTCGGCGCCATCCAGGTGGCCTCCGCCGACGGCAAGAAGGTGGGCCTCTTGGAGCAGGACGGCCGCTACTGGCTGGCGCGCGGTGGACTGCTGGAGGCAGCGGGCCGGCAGGACGACGCGCTCGGGGCCTATGACAAGGCCATCGCCGCGAAGGGCGTGGGCCTGGCGCGGGCGCAGTACGCCAAGGGCGCGCTGCTGGTGCAGCGCAAGGACTACGAGGGCGCGAAGGCGCTGCTGGCCACCGTGGCGCCGGACACGGGCGCGGGCACGCTGCCGGAGGCATACACCGCCATGGGCGACCTGCTCTTCGCGCAGAGCGCGTACGCGGCGGGCTGCCAGCACTACTACTTCGGCCTCGTGCGCGCCCGCGCACAGGGCGCGACGCGCGAGGAGCTGGCCTCGCGCATCGACACCGTGAAGAAGGGCCTGGAGTCGTCCGGCCAGGGCGCCATGGCCAAGGCGTGGATGAACGAGACGGGCGTCCTGCTCCAGTAGCGCCGCTCTCGGCTACAGCAGCTCCGACGCCTCCAGCGGACGGTACTTGGCGCGGACGATGCGCCACTCACCGTCGGTCTCCTTCTCGAACGTGCCTTCGATGAGGTAGGCGTTGAGCACGCTGTCCGCCGCCAGGTCCTTCAGGTTGTCCGCCTGGGAGCGCCCGAAGATGAAGCGGGCCTGGAAGTCGCCCTGCGAAGGCGAGACTTCGTGCACCTCCAGGTTGGTCGTGAAGATGCGGACCCACTGGCCGCGCAGCACCTGGCCCGTGAGCACACCCCGGACCTGCCGGTTGTCCCAGCCACCGTCCGTCTTGAAGCGCTCGGACACGCCCTCCATCACCCCGGAGATGTCCTTCTGCTCCGCGGCGCGCGTCATGGTGATGACCTGCCGGGTGATGGCCTCCGGGACGCCCGGCTCCCGGCGCGGCCAGAAGAAGAGCACCGCGCCAGCCGCGACGAGCGCCAGCGCCACTCCCGCCACCTTCGAACGCGACAACATCACCATGAGCTCCTCACGCCGCCTCGGGCTCGAGCACCAGCTCGTCCGCGTCGATGATCTCCAGCGGCCGGAGCGCCTCGCCAATCTGCTTCAGGCGGCGCTCCGACAGCTGCTCCAGGTACGTGCGGATGTGCGGGAAGGTCCGGACCAGCTCGTGGAACGCGTTGCGCTCCAGGAAGGCCGCCGCCGTCTTGCGCGTGGCTGCCACGGTGGCAGACGCGCGCAGACCCGACAGCAGGGAGATCTCCCCCGCCACGTCGCCCTCGCGCAGCACGCCCAGCGTCACCGTGCCGCCCGCCGGGTCCTCCTTCTGCACCACCAGCTCACCCGCCAGGACGAGGAACAGGCCCGGCGAGTGCTCGCCCTCCACCAGCACCTTCTCGTTCGGCTGGAGCGCGCGGAAGGCGAAGCGCTGGAGCATCGCCCCGCGCTCGGACTCCGGCAGCGTCTGGAACATGGGCGAGGTCGCCATCAGGTTTCGCGCCATGCGCTGCTGCGCGAAGTCCGCGAGAATCTGCGGGACGGCCGGGTGATTCTTGGCCACCGCGTTGAGGTGCTCGCGGCGAATCTCGAAGACCTCCGTGTCCGACACCGCGGCCACCGTCGCGGTGGGAGTCGCGCCCGTCAGCAGGGCAATCTCGCCGAAGATGGAGCCGCCGCCGAGGAAGCCCAGCGTCTTCGACTCGCCGTCCATCTGCCGCGTCACCTCCGCCTTGCCCGCGACGAGCACGTAGAGGTGGTCGGTCGGCTCGCCCTCGCGGCTCACGACCTCCTCGGGCCGCACCCGGCGCCAGGCCATGCGGCCCACCAGGTCGATGAAGGCCTCGCGGTCCAGGTCCGCGAACAGCGGCAGCGGAGGCCGGCTGTTGGGGTCCGCCGAGCCGCCCGGGTCCGGCGCGGCCAGCACCTCGATGGCGCGGTTGGACAGCTCCTCGCCGACGAGGCCCATCAGGTCCGTCTCCACCTTGCCGTCGTACAGCGTCTCCGGCGGCAGCGGCGGGGGCACGGCGGCGCGGCCCGGGGCGCTGCGCACCGCGCGCGAGTGGACGCGGATGAGCGTGTCCTTCAGGCGCCGCTCGTTGGGCGCCAGTTCCAGGGCCTGCTTGCACGCGGCCATGGCGGACAGCAGGTAGTCGCGGCGCAACAGGCCCTCCGCGCACGCGTGGTACGACGTGACGGCGCGCTCACGCTCGCCCAGCTCCGCCAGACACCGGGCCGCCATCATCCGCGAGCGGTGGTCCGCGGGGACGCGACGTACGGCCTCCGCGAACACGGCGAGGGCGCGCTCGAACTGGCGCTCCTCGATGAGGTCCATTCCGAGTTCACGCAGCGACGACTCGCTCATCCCATCTCTCCACGAACCTTCGTTGTTGAGGCAGGGCCGCTCACGGCTGCATCTCGCTCAGGTACATCTCGGCCTTGCGCTTCGTATCCGAGCCGTCGGGCGCTGTCTCGATGACAATCTTGAACTTCACCGCCGCGGACGCGGGGTCCCTGTCGCGCTCGATATACGCGCGCATGTAGAGCTCCTCCACCTTCTTCTGCAGCTCGTCCAGGCCATCGCGCGCCCGGCGGTCTCCGGGGTTGAGGCGCAGGGCCTCGCGGAAGTTCATCCCCGCGCCGGCCAGGTCGCCCTTCTTCAGCGCGGCCTGTCCCGCCGCCAGGGCCGCCGACGCGAGCTGCTCATCCAGCGTGTTGCCCAGCGAGCCCTGGAAGCCTATCTGCCGGTACAGCTCCGCCGCCCGACGCAGGGGCTTGGACGCGGACTCCAGCGCGTTGGACGCCAGCTTCTTCTGCGCGTCATCCAGCGAGCGCTGGAACTGGGGGATGAGCGTCTTCAACTGGCGCGCCCGCTCCTTCACGTCCTTCTCCGCCTTGTACTTCTCCACGACGCGGTCGCACTCGAGCACCGCGCGCGTGTAGTCCCCGCCGTTGAAGCGGCGCTCCACATCCGTGAAGGCCTCCTCGAGGAAGAGCTTGCGCTGCTCCTTGGCGTTCATCGCGGCGCGCTCGCGGTTGGCGCGGTCTCTGCGCGCGCCGTCCGCGGACTCCTTCGCCAGCTCCGCCTCCAGGTCCAGGAGCTTCTGCGAGTAGGCGGGCCGGTTCAGGTCCGGCACCTTCGCCAGCAGCGGCCGGGCCGCCTCCGGGTCCCTGGCCGCGAGCGCGTCCTCCATCTGCTGGATGCGAAACGCGGCGTCCTTCTCCTCCAGCTCCGTCTCCAGCTTGCGACGGATGTCGTCCATCTTGGCCGTGCCCTGCGGCGCGGCCTCCAGCTTCGCGCGAGCCTCGTCGAACTGATTGGCCGTCATCAGCGCGCGCACGGAGTCGAAGGCCTGGATGACCTCCAGCTGCTTGCTCGCCGCCCGGCCCAGGCCTTCCTCGTCCGCGCCCGGCCGCAGCTTCTCCGCCTCTTCGACCAGCCTCACCGCGTTGGCGTAGTCGTCCGACCGCACTGCCTCGCGCGCCTTCTGCATCAGGAGCTTCGCGCGCTCGATGTTCGGGTCCACCGGAGGAGGCGGCGGAGGCGCCGAGGGCGTCAACAAGAGGCCCATCATCAGCAGCACCACCAGGCCACCGCCCACGCCGATGAGCAGCTTCGTCTTCGAGTTCGCCCCACCCGCGCCCGTGACGGCGCTCCGGGGAGGCGGCCGGGGACGGGGGATGGCGATGGCGCCCTTGCCCTTGCTGCTCGAGCCCTTGTCCTGGAGGGACTCCGGCACCCGGTAGTTGGCGTTGGTCATCTCGTTCAGCCGGGGATCATTCGGATCCACGTCGGAACCCCGCGCCGCGCCCGCCGCCTTCCGGGCCTCGTCCTTCTCCTTGGCGGCCTCCTCGCGCTCGCGCTTCTCCTCCGCCTCGCGCGCCTCCGCCTGGGCGCGCATCTCCTTGATCTGCTCCGCCTCGTCCACGAAGCGCAGGCGCGTCTTCCCCATGGCGATTTCGTCGCCGTGCTTGAGGAGGCACTCGTCCACGCGCTGGTCATTCACCTGGGTGCCGGAGATGCTGCCCAAATCCCGCATCGCCACGCCGGTCTGGCCGTAGACGAGCTCCAGGTGCCGACGCGACACCGACTGGTCGTCGAGCACGAAGTCGCAGTCCTTGCCGCGCCCCACCACCATCCGCACGCCCTGGAAGCGCTTCTTGCGCCCCCGGTCCGGCCCGGCCAGCACCAGCATCTGCACCGGCGGCCCGGCGCGCGTGGACTCGGAGTTGTCATCATCGTCGTCGCGGCGCGACTCCTCCTCGCGCGACTCGGGCACGGCGCCCACGCGCGTCTCGTCCGTGCGGG
>Ga0126314_10000413_pt1 | contig 20923 bp, 25 predicted proteins | sample Plot105B_FD_92535 | JGI IMG/M metagenome (GOLD analysis project Ga0126314, IMG submission 92535) | Serpentine soil microbial communities from UC McLaughlin Reserve, CA, USA - Plot105B | ecosystem: Environmental > Terrestrial > Soil > Grasslands | place: USA: UC McLaughlin Reserve, Lake County... | reverse complement strand
CGCGGCCGTTCGCGTAGCCGCGCTCGGCGCGTGGGCAGCGGCGCCGCAGCCGCGCACCGATCGAGCAGCGGGCGCCGAGGCGGCCCGGCGCGCGCTCCGGGTGGAGGGCGATCCAGTCGTCGGCGAGGCCGCCGTCGTCGTCGACCTGCGCCCGGAGCCGACGATCCCGGCAGGGCCCGCACCGTACGGCCTCGGTGGCGTGATGGGCGTGCAGAGCGTGCGCGTCGGCGAAGGCGAGTCGCTGCCTGCGCTCGACGCGACCCGCCTGCCGGTCTTCGTCGTCCGCGACGCGCATCTGTACGCCTGGCAACGCGCGCTCGTCCCGCGACAAGCCGTGGTGGTCGAGACGGGCGTGCCGGAGTGGCGGCCGGACGGCGTCCGCGGTTACATCGCGGCCTACGGCTCGGGCCGGGCGAGCCTCGAGGCCGTCGCGGAGGTCCTGCGGGGCCGCTGAGACGGGCCGCTACCGTTGCCGTGTGCGGCTGGTGCTCGACTGGGACGGCACGGTGACGGAGCGGGACACGCTCGACCTCGTGCTGTCGGAGTTCGGCGACGCCGAGATCTACGAGCGCGTCGAGCGAGAGCTCGAGGCCAACCGGATGACGTTGAACGACGTCATCGCCGCCGAGTTCGCCACCGTCACGGCTCCGCTCGACGAGGTCGTCGCGTACGTCGTCGAGCAGGCGCGCGTGCGGCCGGGCTTCGCCGAGCTCGCGCGGGCGCGGCGACCACTCGTCGTCTCGTCCGGCTTCCACGAGCTGATCGAGCCGGTGCTCGACCGCGAAGGCGTCCGCGACGCGGTTGAGCTGCGCGCGAACCGGGTCGAGGCGCGGTCGCACGGTTGGGTCGTCGACTTTCGCGTCGCCGACCGCTGCGCGGAGTGCGGCGAGGCCTGCAAACGCGGCGACCTGCCCGACGGAAAGGTCGTTTACGCCGGCGACAGTCACTCCGACTACTGCGCCTCGCTGGCCGCGGGGCGGGTGTTCGCAACGAACGGCCTCGCCCGCTTCCTCAGCGAGCGCGGCGTCGAGCACGAGCCGCTGACCGACTTCTACGCGCTCACGTCAGAGCTCTAGCTCGACACGCGGCCGCGCGCCGCCGTGCGTGAGCAGGAGCCGCTCGGGCCCGAGCTCGAGCGCGCGGCGCACCGACGCTTCCAGCTCCTCCGGCGACTCGTCCTCTTGCAGCCAGCTCGTCGGGCAGAGCTCGACCCTTCCCGGGTAGCCGAGCACCGAGTCGCCGAGCACGAGCGCCCGGTACGTCGGCAGCCAGAACGCCGCCTCCCGCATGTGGTGCATGGCGACCGCCTCGGCGCCGCCGGGGAGCGAATCCCCGTCGCCGAAGGTGTCGCTTACCGGGACGCGTTCGGCGACCGCGTCCCTCGACGGCTCGTGCGCCCGCACCGACGCGCCCTCGTAGCGGGCGGCGATCTCCCGCGACGAGCGCGCGTGCCAGAAGACCGTCAGCAGGATCGCCGGCGGTCCGTGCTGCTCGACGTCCCGATCGAGCGCGCTCCAGAACCGCTCCTCGTCGCCGCGCGGGACGAGTGGGTCGAACAGCACGAGCTCGCCGCTCTCGACGAGCGCGTAGCAGGAGACCTGCCGTTCCCAGCCCTGTCCATCCTGGAAGTCGCTCTCGCCCCACTCCGGGTGCGGCGCGCTCCACCACCAGAGGTGCGCCGCGATCTGCTCGACCTCCACGGGCGCGACGGTACCCGACGTACCGTTGCGCGGCGTGCCGCTGCTCCGCCTGCCCGAGCCGTTCGACTTCGACCTGACGACCGAGCGCTTCCGCGCGTTCGGGCACGACTTCGCGAACCTGTGGGCCGACGGCGCGCTGCACCGCGTCGTGGGGGCGCGGGAGGTGCGAATCGAGCCCGCTCGCGGAGGCGTGAGCGTGGAGCCGCTCGACGGCGAGACGCGGCCGATCGCGCGCAAGCTGCTCGGGGCCGAGTTCGATCTCGACGCCTTCTACGCGTGGGCGCGCCGCGAGCCGGTGCTGCGGCGGCTGACGAAGGCGCTCGCCGGCTTCCGACCGCCGCTCTCGCCGGACCCGTTCGAAACCCTCGTCACCTCGATCACGGCGCAGCAGGTCTCGCTCTTCGCGGCCTTTGCGATCCGGAACCGCCTGATCGAGCGCTTCGGCCGGCGCGTCGGCCGCGCGTACTCGTTCCCGACGGCCGAGAGGCTGCGGGGCGCGGGCCACGACGAGCTGCTCGCACTTGGCTTCTCCGGCCGCAAGACGGAGTACGTGCTCGGTCTTGCGCAGGAGCCGCTCGATCTGCACGAGCTCGCCTCGCTCCCGGACGACGAGGTCAAGACCCGGCTCGTCTCGCTCCGCGGGATCGGCGAGTGGACGGCAGAGTGGTTCCTCGCGCGCCACCTCGCGCGCCCGCGCGCGTGGCCCGTCGGCGACGTCGCCCTCGAGAAAGCCGTGCGCGCGTACTACTCCGAGGCCGGCGACCTCCGCTCGTTCGGCGCGCGTTTCGAGCCGTTCCAGAACCTGACCGCTCACTACCTCCTGACCGGAGCTAGGGTTGCCCCGCCGTGAACGTTCGCGAAGCAACAGCCGCCGACGAGCAGACGCTGCTCGAGCTCAGCGAGGCGCTCTTCGACGAGAACTGGACCCGGCCCTGGCCGCGGCCGCACGTCACTCGCGCGCTCTGGCAGGACAAGCTGGTGCTGATCGCCGAGCAGGAGGGAGAGCCGGTCGGATACGCGTTCGGCGAGCTCCGGCCGGGGGAGAACGTCCACGTGAACGTCGTCTACGTCGTCCCGGAGCGGCGGCGGCGGGGAGCGGCCAGCGCGCTGCTCGGTGAATTCGCTTCACGCGCGCGCGAGCAAGGGATCGAGCACATGTCGCTCGACGTCGCGACCGGGAACCACGACGGACGCGAAGCCTGGCGCCGGCTCGGCTTCACCGAATGGGCCCTGCGGCTGACGGTTCCGCTCGAGCGGCTCGAGCAGCCGCGCGAGAACGGTGACTCCTACGGCTCGCTGCACGTGCAGACGGACGATCCGGACGCCGTCGCGGCGGCGGTGGCGAAGTACCTGCCGCGGCTCGGCGGCTCCGGCGGGCGGGTGGAGCCGCCGCGGAACGGCTGGGTCGCCGTCTATGCGCAGCTGATCGACCGCGATCGCCGCGGCCGCGACCGCCTCGCGTCGGAGCTCTCCAATGCGACGGCCGCCGTCGTCTGCTCGCTCGCGGTCGAGGACGGCGCCGTCGTGCGCTACGTCCTGTTCGAGCGCGGCAGCGTCGTCGACGAGTACCAGTCGGTGCCCGAGCACTTCGGCGAGCTGCCCCCCGGCGACGTGGTTGCGCTCGGGGCGAACCCGACGGTCGTCTCGCGGCTGACCGGGGCCGACCCCGCCAGGCTGCGTGCGGTCGCGCGGACCGCCGCCTCCGCGAACGAGCTGCCGCCGGCGGACGAGCTCCTCCGGCAGGTCGCCGAGGTGATGGGCCTCGAGGGCGCGGGACGCGGGTAGGCTCGGGCCGTGCCCACGCTCTACACCGCCGAGCGCTGTCCCTACGCCGCGCGCGCCAGGATCACGCTCGCGGAGAAGGGCATCGCCTACGAGGCGGTCGAGATCGACCTGCAGGACCGCCCGATTTGGCTCTACGAGAAGAACCCGCTCGGCCGCGTCCCCGTCTACGAGGAGGACGAGGGGCTCGTGCTGCCGGAGTCCGAGGTGATCATGGAGTACCTCGAGGAGCGCTACCCGGAGCCTGCGCTCTGGCCGGCGGACCCGGCGGAGCGCGCGCTCGGGAGGCTCTGGGTGCAGCGCTTCGACGACCGCCTCGGCAACGCCTACTACGCGGCCCGGCGCGGCGACGGGCACGACGAGCTCGAGGCGCGACTCGGCGAGCTCGACCGCGCCCTCGAGGCGCAGCCGTGGCTGAGTGGCCGCGACTACGGCCTCGCGGACATCGCGTACCTGCCGTGGATCCTGCGCGCGACGAGGCGGCTCGGCGTCGAGCTCGAGCCGTTCCCGGCGCTCGAGGCCTGGCTGGCACGGGCCGTCGCGCGTCCGGCGCTCGAGCCGGAGCTAGAGGCGGCCGCCGCCCGGTGAAGGTCGTGCTGCTGCACGCCTATCCGCTCGACGAGCGGATGTGGGAGCCGCAGCTCGCGGCGCTCCGCGACTACGACCCCGCGACGCCGCGGCTGTACGGGCGCGGCGCGACGGTCGCTGCGATGGCGGCGGCGGTGCTCGAGGAGGTCGTCGGCGACGAGCTTGCGCTGGTGGGCGCCTCACTGGGCGGCTACGTCGCGCTGGAGATGGCCGCGCAGGATCCCTCGCGGGCGCGTGCCCTAGCGCTCGTCGGCGCCCGCGCGGACGCCGACACGCCGGAGCGGCGCGCGGGCCGCGCAGAGACCAAGAAGCTGATCGAGTCCGGCGGCGCCGAGGCGCTGTGGGAGAGCCAGCGCCCGAAGCTTCTGCTCGACAGCGCCTCGAAGGGCGCGGTCGAGCGCGCGCGCGTGTGCGCCCTCGACCGCTCGGCCGGCGAGCTCGTCGAGATGCTCGCCGCGATTCGGGAGCGCGAGGACCGCTCCGACACGCTTGCCTCGTTCGACGGCCAGGTGCTGCTGGCGGTCGGCGAGGGCGACACGTTCCTGCCGCCGGACGAGGCGCAGCGGCAGGCCCAGACTGCGCGGCACGGCCGCTTCCGGGTCTTCGCCGGCGCGCGGCACCTGCCCAGCCTGGAGCAGGCCGACGAGTTCAACGCGGCGCTCGCCGGGTTTATCGCCGATGCCTGACCTGCCGCCGCTCGTCGACGCCGCCTGGCTGCGCGAGCACGTGGGCGAAGACGATCTCGTGCTCGGCGACGTGCGCGGCCCGAACGCGCACCAGCGAGGTCACCTGCCGCGGTCGATCCCGCTCGTGCTGGGCTCTCCGCCCCCGCTCGCGACGCGCGAGACGGTGCGCGAGTTCGCCGTCGAGGTGCAGCGGCGGCTCGGCCGCCACGGGATCACCGGCGAGGAGCGGCTCGTGCTGTACGACCGCGGCGACTGCGTCGGCGCGTCCGCGTCAGCGCAGGCGGCCCTCGCGGCCGGCCACCCCCGGGTCTCGGTGCTGGGGGGCGGCGTTGCCGCGTGGCCGGGCGAGCTCGAGCAAGGTGCGGTGGAGCTGCAGAAGACGAAGACGTCGCTCGAGCCGCGGCTCGAGGCGGTGCCGACCTGGGAGGAGCTGCGGGATCGGCTCGGCGAGGATCGGCTCACCCTGGTCGACGTCCGCAGCGAGGAGGAGTTCCGCGGCCGCGGCGGCTATCCGTGCGACCCGCGCCAGGGTCACATTCCCGGCGCACGGCACCTCGAGGTGGAGCGACTCTTCGCAGCACCCGGCCGGCCGCACGAGTCGGGGGCGATCCGCGAGCTGACCGGGCTGCCGGAGGGCGCGCAGATCGTGGCGTACTGTCACTCGGGCTCGCGCTCGGCGCTGGGCGCGCTCGCGCTGCGGGCCGCCGGGTACGACGCTCGCAACTACCCGGGCTCGTGGCACGAGTGGTCGCGCCACGACGACTTGCCGCTCGAGCGCTGAGCGGGGCCTCCCGCAGAAGGCCCCGCCCCTCCGCCGGTCTTACCTATGCCGGCGCTTCGGCTTCGTCGCCTTGACCTGGCTGCTCGTGACCGCGGCGATGTCCTCGCCGTGGCACGGTACGGGCAGGCCCGAAGGCGATCCACCTATGCACTCGGTGCCGTAGTTCTCGAAGCGCATCTCGAAGAACGTCGCGAATTTCACCGACGGCCGCGCGAGCGAGTACTTGCCGGTGCGCGGCAGCTTGCCGCTGCGGGCGGTCCGCTTGCCGGTGCCCAACGAGACCGCGTCGGGCGCGGGCTTCGACTTCTTGCCCGAGTAGAGGTTCAGCCGGACGCCGTCCGGTCTGAGCCCCGCGACCTTGAGCTGACCGACGAGCTTGAAGCCCCTCTTCGCGGCCACCTTCTTGAGCGTCAGGCTGGAGGGCAGCCCGACGTACGTCCGCCATTCCACCGTCCCGACGGAGTTCGGCGTGGCGGTGCCCGGCGTGTACGGCGTATAGACGCCCGACCACTCGTAGCCGTTCGCCGTCCCGGCGTTCGTGAAGACGCCCTTGACGGTGAAGTCGGCCAGGATGAGCTGCGCGCCGAACTTCGCGCCACCCGAGGCCTCGGGGATGTCAGGCGAGGGCAAGCAGACCTGCTGCGTGACGAGCGGCCCCTTCCGGTCGACGAACACCGGAATCGCGACGGTCTGTCCCTGCAGGCTCGTGTTGAGGACCCAGGTCGTCACGTGCGTCGCCGTGCCGGTGCATTTCGTCGCAGCGGCCTGGATCGTCGGGTCGGCCGGGTTCGCGACGAGGACGTCGCCGGCGAGCGGGAGCCGAGCATCGCCGAGCGCCTTCGCCTTCACGATCGCGACGACGGAGCCGATCTTCGTGCCGGGTGCTGCGGTCAGGTTCGCGCTGTAGCCGTTCGGCGAGAAGATCGTCAGCTTCGCCGTCGGATCGGCGTCGGCGCTGATCGCGATGAAGACGTCGACGCTCGTCCGCGCGCCGAGCCTGTAGCTCGTCTGCTCGATCGTCAACGACGGGTCGTATTTGGCAAGTGCCGGCGCCGCGAAGGCGAGACCGGCGAAGCCGGCACACACCAGCAGTGCCAGGCGGAATGACTTCTTCATGTAGCCCCTTCTTTCTCAGGTCCCCTGCGGGTGACCGATCCTGTGCTGAGACGACGGTGTCACCGCAATAGTTAACACCCAAATCCGCGCCGGAACTAGCGCGCGTCGACGAGGGGGCCGAACAGCACCCAGAGGTTCTTTCGGTAGCGCACCAGCTTCGCCTTGGTGATCGGGAAGTAGTTCGACGGGCTCGTCTCGACCGCGACACCGGGCAGCAGGAACGGGTTGTTCCGCTCGTTCATGTGCGACATCGCGCGCCGCAGGCTCGCGCGCGTCGGGTTGCGGCCCGCGTGTCGGAGCGCGTCGACCATCGAGAACGCGACGGTCATGCCGTACCAGTTGTAGACGTCGCCCGTCTTTCCGCCCGGGAAGTAGCGCTTCATGATCTTCCGGTAGAGCGCGACAGCCTTGTTCTTGCGCCAGGCCGGCGACGTCGGGTCCTTGACGAAGGCGACGCTGAGGGCGTTGTTCGTGGCGCGGCCGTTGGTGGCGGCGCGCGCGATGCCCATCACGTGCGGCTCGATCGAGACGGCGCTGACGAAGATCTGCGGCCGCCAGTTCAGCTTGTCGGCATAGACGAAGGACTGGATCGCCTGCAGCGGGAGGGCGAAGAGCATGAACGTGTCCGCCTTCGAGCGCCGCAGCTTCGCGATCTGCGAGTTCACGTCGTTGTCGGTCACCTCGTACGTCGCCTTCGCGACGATCTGCGGCGCCCGCTTCCCGAGCCCTCGCTCGAGTCCGTGCAGGAGGTCGCGACCGTAGTCGCTGTTCTCGTAGAGGACGGCGATGTGCGCCTTCGGGCGGTGCCTGACGACGTAGCGGCCGTAGATCGCTCCCTCGCCGACGAAGCTCGGCAGGTAGCCGATCGACCACGGGTACTTCTTGGCGGCCCGACCGATCGTGCTGGCGCCGGTGCCGCCGAAGACCTGCGGCACCTTGATCGCGTTCAGGTAGCCGCGGATGGCGACGTTGTGCTCGGTGCCGACGGTGTTGAAGATCGCGAAGACCTTGTCCTGCTGGACGAGCTCGCGTGTCTGCTCGATCGTGCGCGAGGGGTCGTAGCCGTCGTCGCGGTAGAGGTACCTGATCTTGCGGCCGAAGACGCCGCCGTGCGCGTTCACGTACTTGAAGTAGGCGTTCGCGCCGGGGCCGACGGTGCCGAAAGCCGAGGCCGGGCCGCTCAGCGGGACGGTGCCGCCGAGCAGGATCTCCTTCGAGGTCACGCCGGGCGGGCCGCCGGAGACACCGCCGGCCGGAAGCGCCAGCGCGACCGCCCCTACGCCAACCAGCGCGAGCCGCCTCACCGCGAGACCGGCTTCCGCAGAATCGGCAGCGTCAGGCGCGCCGCGCCGAGCGCGATGCGCGATGAGCGAGGCATCGGCAGGTTCAGGTAGAGAAGGTTGGCGGGGTTCTGCGCGACCGAGCTCGAGGCGAGCGTCAGCCGTAGCTGCGCACCCTGCGGGATCAGGGTGGCGGTGTCGATCAGGCGGATCGTCAGGCGCCGCTTCCCCGACAGCCCCGTGGTGTTGACGCCGCCCTCGCTGACGACCACCTCGGAGCCCTTGCGCGGCTGCGCCGTCAGCACGGCGACGACGCGCGACCAGCCGCCGGAGAGGCGCGCGCGCAGCTGCACCGAGCCGGAGCCGAACGTCTCGGCGCGACCCGTGAAGCGGCCGCTCGTCCGCACGGCCCGGCCCGCGCCGGCGAGGTGATCGCTGCCGGGGAACGGGATCGTCAGGCGCCGGATCGCCGGCAGCTGCGCGTAGGTCCGCGGTTTGCCGCGCCACGGGCTCGGCGCGAGCGAGATCTGCGCGATGGCCGGTGAGGCGCCGACCAGATAGCGCGCGAACCACTTCAGCCCGAGCGACGTCAGCTGCTCGATGTCGGGGCCGGGAAACGTCGAGGGCGAATGCCCGAAGTCTCCGACGTAGAGCCGCTTCGGCCCCTTCAGCAACGAATAGCCCGTCTTCGCCTGGGCGATGTCGAAGGCGAAGTCGCGCCGCCCCTGGAAGAGAAAGGTCGGCGTCCGCACCGTCGCGAGCAGCTTGCGGCTGGAGCGCGCGTCCGCCCACGTGCGCAGGACACCGAGATTGCGGCTCGCCAGCGCGTCGTCGCGGATCGCGAGCACCGACGGGTCGAGCCGTGCGAGCGGCACCGAGCTGAGGAACTGGAAGATCGCGCCCGACTTGGCGAGGTTCTGGGGCGCGAGCGCGCTGTAGAGGTCGGTCCAACTCTGAACCGTCTCGACGGCCGCCCACGGGACGCCGTCGACGAGCGAGCGCAGCACCGCTCCGCCGCCGAGGGAGATGCCCCAGGCCCCGATCTTGACGTCGTCGATCTCGGGCCGCGCCGCGAGCTGCTGAAAGATCGTGCGGGTGTCGGCGATCTCGCGCGGCCCGTCGATCGAGACGAGACCGCCGGAGGCTCCGTGGCCGCGCGCGTCGAACGCGAGCACCGCGAAGGAGCCCGAGAAGCGCTGCGCGACCGCCGCGAGGTCCTGCCGCTTCCCGCCGATCGCGTGGAAGAGGACGATCGCGGGATAGCCGCTCGGCGGCGGCGCGGTGCTCGGCTCGTAGAGCGTCGCGGAGAGGCCGACGCCGTCGTCCATGTGCAGCGTCAGCTCCTGCGTAGCGGCCGAGGCGCGGCCGGACGCGGAGACCGCTACGAGCAGCACCAGCGCGAGAAGGAAGACCCGCCGATTCAAGGACGACAGGGTAGAGGCCGCCGTAGCTTTCTACAATCGCCCGGTGGATCCCCGGCCGGTGGGCGTTTTCGACTCGGGCGTGGGCGGGCTGACCGTCCTGCACGAGTGCCTCGTGACGATGCCGCACGAGGACTTCCTCTACCTCGGCGACCACGCGCGGCTCCCGTACGGGCCGCGGCCGCTGGACGAGATCCGGCGCTTCGCGCGCGAGATCGGCGGCTACCTCGCCGCCCAGGATGTGAAGCTCGTGCTCGTCGCGTGCAACGCGGCGACCTCGGCGGCGCTGCCGCAGCTCCAGGAGGAGCTCGAGGTCCCGGTCGTCGGCGTGATCACGCCCGAGGCACACGCGGCCGTGCAGGCGACCCGCAACCGCCGGATCGGGCTGCTCGCGACGCAGGCGACGGTCGAGGCCGGCCGCTACGCCGAGCTCGTCCGTGCCCTGGACGCGGGTGCCGAGCTCGTGCCGGTCGCCTGCCCGCGGCTCGTGCCGCTGATCGAGAGCGACGATCCGTTCTCGGCGGAAACCACCGAGGCGGTCCGCGAGTACGCAGCTCCGCTGAAAGACCTCGGCACCGACACCGTCATCCTCGGCTGCACGCACTACCCGCTGATCCGCCCGATCTTCCAGCGCGTCTTCGGACGTGGCGTCACGCTCGTCTTCTCCGCGGAGGAGACCGCGCGCGAGGTCGCGGAGACGCTCGCCCGCAAGAGGATCGAGAACGAGGAGTCGCGAGAGGGCTCCTATCGCTTCCTCACGACCGGCGACCCCGGCGCCTTCCGCGCCCTCGGCGAGCGGTTCCTCCAGCTGCCGCTCGGGGCGGTCGAGCACGTCGCCGTCGCCGACCTGGTGGTTGCATGACGCGCGCGGAGAACCGGCGGCACGACCAGCTGCGGCCGGTCGAGATCCTGGTCGACTACCTCGAGCAGCCGCTCGGCTCGGCGCTCTACTCGCAGGGGAAGACCCGTGTGCTCTGCACCGCCTCGCTCGACGACGGCGTGCCGCGTTGGCTGCGCGATTCCGGCCGCGGCTGGCTGACGGCGGAGTACTCGCTGCTGCCCGCCTCGACGGGCGAGCGGACGCAGCGCGAGGCGAGCGCCGGCAGGCAGAAGGGGCGAACGGTCGAGATCCAGCGGCTGATCGGGCGCGCCCTGCGCGCGGTTCTCGACTTCGAGGCGCTCGGCGAGCGGACGTTGTGGATCGACTGCGACGTCCTCCAGGCCGACGGGGGGACGCGCTGCGCCGCGATCTCCGGCGCGTACGTCGCGGCCGCCCGCGCGCTCGGCAAGGCCGGCCTGTCGCGGGCGCTGCCCGAGTCGGTCGCGGCGGTGTCGCTCGGGATCGTTGACGGCGAGCTGCTGCTCGACCTCGACTACGTCGAGGACTCGGGCGCTGAGGTCGACCTGAACGTCGTCATCACCGGGGCAGAGCGACTGGTCGAGGTGCAGGCGACAGCCGAGCGGGCGCCGTTCGACCGCGAGGCGCTCGACGAGCTGCTCGACCTCGGCGCGGCCGGGATCGCGAAGATCTGCTCCGCGCAGGAGACCGCGCTCGATGCTGTTGTTTGAGATCCCGTCGCTCAGCTCCGGCGAAGCGTTCCTGCGCGTTGCGGTCGCGGCTGCGCTCGGCGGCGCGGTCGGCCTCGAGCGCGAGCTGCGCGACCGCGAGGCGGGCTTCCGCACGCACATGCTCGTCTCGATCGGCTCCGCGCTCTTCACGCTCGTGTCGGCGTACGGGTTCCGCGATTTCCTGACGAACGGAGGCAGCGTCGTCCGCGCCGACCCGACGCGGATCGCGGCGCAGATCGTGACCGGGATCGGCTTCCTCGGCGCAGGGGCGATCATCCGGCAGGGGCTGTCGGTGCGCGGGCTGACGACCGCGGCGACGCTCTGGGTCGTGGCGGCGATCGGCCTCGCCTCCGGCGCGGGCTACTACTCCGCCGCGGTCATCACGACGCTCGTCGTGCTCGTCTCGCTCTGGCCGCTGCGCATCGCGGCGCACCTCGCCACGTCGCGCCTGCGGTCGCGGACGAACCGCTTGCTCGCGCAGCTCCCGGTCGGAGCGAGCCCGGGCGAGCTCGTTAGCGAGGTCGAGCGGGCGGGTGGTCGACTGGACGCGCTCGAGATCAGCCACGAGGCGGATCGGCGCACCATCCTCATGGACGTGACGCTGCCGCCGCGCGCGGACGCTCCGTCGATGATCGCGCGGCTCGCCGAGGTCGAGGGCGTGCTGGAGATCCGCTGGACCGACTGAACGTCCGCCTCTGCTCGCAGAACGCGAACAAGCTTCGCGAGCTCTCGGCGCTGCTCCCCGACTGGGAGCTCGAGCTGCTCGACGCTCAGGATTATCCGCAGGAGGGCAGCGACAGCTATTACGAGAACGCCCGCGCCAAGGCCGCGTACGGTCGGTCGGTGGGTCCGCGCGAGGCGTGGATGCTCGGCGAGGACTCTGGGCTCGAGGTCGCGGCGCTCGGCGGCGCCCCCGGTGTGCGCTCGGCGCGCTACGGCGCCGAGGGCGGCGAGGCGATCGAGCGGTTGCTGGCCGAGTTGCGCGGTACCCAGGACCGGCGGGCGCGCTACGTCTGCGAGCTCGTCCTGCTCGCTCCCGCCGGGGAGGAGGCTCACGGGAGCGGCGTCCTCAAGGGCCGCATCGCCGAGCGGGCGCGCGGCACCGAGGGCTTCGGCTACGACCCCGTCTTCCTGCCTGCCGGGGAGGACGAGACCGTGGCCGAGCTCGGCGACGCGTGGAAGGCGGAGAACTCGCACCGAGCCCGGGCCGCGGCCGATCTCCGGGAGCAGGTGCGCTAGGCAAGCCCACCCGCTTCCCGCTCCTCGGCGCTCCTGCGACCCGCCGCGTGGCGCCAGTTCACCTCTGCGCCGAAGACGATCACGTTCGCCATCACGTAGAGCCACACGAGCAGCAGCGCCGGGCCGCCGAACGCCTTCAGCGCGACGACGTTGTTCGAGAAGCGCACGTAGACCGGCAGCACCTGGAAGCTCGCCTCGAGCACGAGCGCCGCGACGATCGCTCCCGGCAGCACGTCAGCGAACGAGTGCTCGACGTTCGTCAGCAGGTAGTAGACCGCGACGAGGAAGACGAACACCGAGACGAGAGAGACTGCGACCGAGAGCCCGTAGGCGACGTACGAGTTGCTCGCGACGCCGCCGGCGTAGCGCTTCAGCAGGTCGAAGCCGAACGATCCGATCAGCAGGCCGAAGAAGAGCGTCACGAGCGAGAGCAGCATCAGCGCGACGGCGAGCAGCTTCCCGCGCAGGAACGACCGGTTCGGCTGCCCGTAGACGATGTTGAACGCGGACTCGAGGACGCTGAAGAGCGAGAGCGACGTCCACAGGAGCGCGGCGGCGCCGACGATCCCGAGCGCGGTCGCATGCTTCTGGATTTCGCGCACCGTGTGCACGATGCTCGAGATCGGGCTGCCGGGGAACGCGCGCTTCAGCTCGGTGACGAGGTAGCTGGACTCGTCTGGGCGGCCCGCGAGCGCCAGCAGCGAGATCGTCAGGAAGAGGAGCGGCACGAACGAGAGCAGCGCGAAGTACGCGATCATCGCCGCCAGGTGCGGACCGCGGTCGGCGAAGAACTTTCCGAGCGGCTGCGGCAGGGCCGGCATCAGGCCGGAGTATGGGCGTGTTAGCTTCCAGCCGTGGCGCAGACCGCCGAGGCGCTGGCCCACCTGACGGAGATCTCGACGCAGATCGAGGCCGCGGTCGTACTCGACCGAGAGGGCACGGTGCTCGGCTCGACGGTTGACGACGATCGGGCCGGTCGGCTCGCCGAGGCGGCGCTCGCGCTCTACCGCGCGGCGGACGAGCAGGCGGAGCAGGAGCTCGTCCAGCTCGACGTCGTGCTGGGGGACGGAACGGTGTTCGTCGTTCGCGACGACGAGCGGTTGATCGCCGCGGCGACTGACTCGGAGCCGACGGTCGGCCTGGTCTTCTACGACCTCAAGACCTGTCTGCGCGCCTTGCGGGAGCGGCCGGCGAAGCGGACGCCGGCGAAGAAGAGCACGCCGCGGAAGAAGAAGGATGCGGGCACGTAGGGCGCTCGCGGTCGCGGCGGGCGCCGCCGCCGCCGCCGCGGGAGCGGTCTTGCTGCGGCGCCGGGCCGGCCGCCGCCGCGACCGCGCCGAGCTCTACTTCGACGACGGGTCGCTCGTGACGGTGGTCCAGGGCGAGCCGGGCTCGCAGCGCCTGCTGCTTCACGCGCGCGAGCTGCTCGCGGCGGCCCGCGGCTAGTGGAGCGCGCAGCGCTCGGCCGGGCGGTGCGCGAGCGTGCCTACCTCGAGGGCGACTTCGTCCTCCGCTCCGGGCGGCGCTCCCGCTACTACCTCGACAAGTACCTCTTCGAGACGACGCCCGAGGTGCTCGGCCCGCTCGGCGAGCTGATCGCCGCAACGGTTCGCGAGCACGAGCCGGAGGCCGTGCGTCTGGCCGGGCCGGAGCTCGGCGCCGTCGCCCTCGCCGCGGCGGCGTCGCTTGCGTCCGGGCTGCCCTTCCTGATCGTCCGCAAGGAGCCCAAGGATTACGGCACCGCGAACCGGCTCGAAGGCGCCTTCGAGCCCGGCGAGCGCGTGTGCCTCGTCGAGGACGTGGTGACCTCCGCCGGCGCCGCGATCGAGGCGGTCGAGGCGCTGCGAAAGGCCGGCCTCGAGCTCGGAACTGCGGTCGCGGTCGTCGATCGCGAGGAGGGCGGGGCGGACGCGCTCGCGCGGATCGGGGTGCGCCTGCGCCCCCTGTTCCGGGCGTCCGAGTTGCTCGCGCCGCCGAAAAGTGCAGCAAACCGCATGGTTGAGCCGAAACGCTAACCCTGCTAGGGTCTTGCGCCGTGAAAGCACTAAGGCAACCGGGACGAGAGGAGCGACTGTGACGAAGCAAGAGTTCGTCGACAAGGTGGCCCAGAAGGGCAACCTGTCGAGGCGCGACGCAGGTGACGCAGTGGACGCGGTGCTCGAGTCGATCACCGAGGTCCTGCGCGGCGGCGGCGAGGTCAACTTCACCGGCTTCGGCAAGTTCTCGACGCAGCACCGCAAAGAGCGGCAGGGCGTCAACCCGCGCAACCCCAGCGAGAAGGTCACGATCCCGGCGGCAACGGTGCCGAAGTTCTCCGCTGGCAGCTCGCTGAAGACCGCAGTCAAGACGGGCGGCAGTAGCGGCAACAGCGGCATGGGTGGTGGCGGCGGCTTCTAGCCCCCGTGCGCCGAAGGTTTTGAGTGAGGGCCGCGACAGCGGCCCTCACTCGTTCCCCGGCCGAGAGGAGCGCTAGCCTCCGTAGCGAGTGGGCGCCGAGCCTGCAATCGCGACTGCGCTCTTCCCCGACCGTCTCGCCGAGGCGGTCGAGCGTAAGCGCTCGCAGTTGCTGGTCGGACTCGATCCTCGCCCGGACCTGCTGCCGGTCGAGGTCGCCGGCGACGCACACCTCTCGCGCGAGGCCGCGGCGGAGGCCTGCGGGCGCTTCTGCTGCGGGATCGTCGACGCCGTCGCCCCGCACGTCGTCGGCGTGAAGGCCCAGCTCGCTTTCTTCGAGGCGCTCGGGCCCGACGGCTTGCGGACGCTCGAGGACGTCTGCGCCTACGCCCGCTCGGCGGGGCTGCTGGTGCTCGCCGATGCGAAGCGCGGCGACATCGGCTCGACCTCGCGGGCCTACGCCGCGGCTTATCTCGAGCCGCGCGTCGGGAGGCAGCCGCTCGCGGACGCAATGACGGTCAACCCGTATCTCGGCCGCGACTCCCTCGAGCCATTCCTCGGCGCGTGTAGGCGCCACGGCGGCGGCATCTTCTGCGTCGTCAAGACGTCCAACGACGGTGGGGCCGACGTGCAGGACCTCGTGCTCTCCGACGGCCGACGCGTCTGGCACCACGTCGCGCGCCTCGTGCACGAGCTCGGCGAGGAGCTCGTCGGCGAGCGGGGTCTCTCGAGCGTCGGCGCCGTCATCGGCGCGACCCACCCCCGGGCCGTCGGCGAGGCGCGGCGCCTGCTGCCGAAGGCGATCCTGCTCCTGCCGGGCGTCGGCGCGCAGGGCGCCACGCCCGCCGACCTCGCGCGCGCCTTCACGAGCGGCCCGGCGAGCGCGCTCGTCAACGCCTCCCGCAGCGTCATCTACGCCTTTCGCAACGGCAACGAGGACTGGCGCGCGGCCGCGGCACTCGAGGCGACGAGGCTGCGGCGCGAGGTCTGGGCCGTCTCCGGCTGGTAACGGTGGCGGGCGGGTGGCAGCGCGAGGGCAAGCGCTACGGCGCGCCGCTCGCGTTCCTGCTCGCCGTGACCGTCGCGGTGCTGCTCGTGCGCTCGGGCCTGCAGTCGGGCAATGCGGAGACGGCGACGACCACGACACCGGCCGCGACCGTCCCCGTCACGACGTCCGCCCCGCCGTCGTCGACGCCCCTTCGGCGCCGCCGCTTCTATCGCCTGCGCTCCGGAGAGACGCTCAGCGACGTCGCGATCGCCTTCGACATGACCGTCGCCCAGCTGCTCGTGCTTAACCCGGGGATCGAGCCGACGAACCTGACCGTGGGGCAGCGCGTCCGCGTGAAATAAGATCGGCCGGATTGAAGGGCGTCCTCCTCGCCGCCGCTGCCCTAGCGCTCGCGGCTCCCGTGCTCGCAGCGCCCCCGCAGGTGACGGGGCGCTCGCTCGTGGTCGAGAACGGCGCGACCGGCGAGGTGCTGCTGGCGCGCGCTCCCGGGCAGCGGGTGCCGATCGCGAGCATCACGAAGCTGATGACCGTGCTGTTGACGGTCGAGCGCACGAAGCCGGGCGACGTGGTTGTCGTCAGCCCGTCCGCGGCGGGCGTCGGCGAATCGAGCGCGAACCTGCGCGCGGGCGAGCGACTGACGGTGCGCGAGCTGCTCGAGGCCGCACTGATCCAGAGCGCGAACGACGCCGCCGACGCGCTGGCCTCGTATGTCGGCCGGGGGAACGAGAGACGCTTCGTCGCGCTGATGAACGCTCGGGCCCGGCAGCTCGGCCTCGAGGACACCCACTACGTCCGCCCCGACGGGCTCGACGCGCCGGGCCACGTCTCGAGCGCGCGCGACGTGACGCTGCTCGCCCGGATCGTGATGCACCGCCCGCTCGTCCGCCAGATCGTCCGGCAGCGCGCGGCGACGATCTCGGGTCGCCGTGCCCTCCACACGTGGAACGACCTCCTGTCGAGCTACCCCGGCCTCTTCGGGGTAAAGACAGGACACACCTCGGCCGCGGGGTGGTCAGAGGTTGCGGCCGCGCGTCGGGCGGGCGTGACGCTCTACGCCACGCTGCTCGGCAGCCCCGACCGTGACACGCGTAACGGCGATCTGGCAAAGCTCCTCGACTGGGGGTTCTCCCGCTACCGCACGGCGGCAGTCGTCGTGAAGGGGCGCGCCTACGCGAGCGCCGAGGCCGGCTACGGGCGCAAGCCGGTAGCGCTCGTCGCGGCGCGGTCGCTGCGCCCGTCCGTGCGGATCGAGTTCCCGCTCGTGCGACGCGTCGTGGCCGCGACTGCCGCCTCCCTGCCGGTCGCGAAGGGCCAGCAGCTCGGTGAGGTCAGGGTCTTCCAGCGCGACCGTCTGGTCGGCGTGACGCCGCTCCTGGCGGCTCGCACGGTGGAACGCCCCGGCGCGGCCGGCCGCGCCGCCTGGTACGCGCGACGTACCCTGGACCACATGGCCGGGTGGTTCTCGTGATCGTCACCGTCACCGTCAACGCCGCCGTCGACCGCACCCTCAGCGTCCCGAACTTCCAGCGCGGGCAGCGGCATCGCGCGAGCAGCGCGATGACGCTCGCCGGCGGCAAGGGGATCAACATCGCGAGGGCGCTCAAGGAACTCGGCGTCCCGGTCGTCGCCACCGGGCTGGCGGGCGGCCGTACCGGGACGCGCATCGTCGAGGAGCTGACCGCCGAGGCGATCCTGAACGACTTCGTCCGGATCGACGGCGAGTCGCGCACCTCGACCGCGATCGTCGACCCGGCGGGCGGGAGCTACACCGAGGTGAACGAGTGGGGCCCGCACGTGGGGGAGGAGGAGCTCCAGACGCTGCTCGAGAAGCTCGTCTACCTCTCGCAGGGGGCGGACTACGTCATCTTCGCCGGCTCGCTACCGCGTGGGATCGGCGACGGCTTCTATGCCGAGGCCGTGCGCGAGCTGAACCGCCGCGGCGCGCAGACCGTCCTCGACTGCGAAGGCGAGCCACTGCGCCTGGGCGTCCAGGCCGAGCCGCTGCTCGTGTCCCCCAACGAGCGCGAGGCAGAGGCGCTCGTGGGGCAGGAGTTCACAGACGACGACGACTTCATCCACGGTCTCGAGACGATTGCCGAGCTCGGGGCGCGGAACGTCCTGATCACGCGCGAGTCCGGCTGCTGGGCGCTCCTGCGCGCCGAGCGCCAGGCAAGTCGCTACCGCGCCTCGGCGCCGCGGGTGGAGCCCGTGTCGGCAGTCGGCTCCGGCGACGTCCTGCTGGCCGCGTTCGTCGCCGCCCGGCTCGACGGCCGCTCTGACGAGGAAGCGCTGCGGAGCGCGGTCGCCGCCGGCGCGGCCTCGACGCTCGAGATCGGCGCAGGCCGCTTCGAGCCGCGCGAGGCCGGCCGGCTCGTGAGCTCGGTCGAAGTGGCACAGCTCGAGCCGGTCGCCGGCAATTGAGGCGCCGTCCAGCGTCGGCGAGCGACGTCTGAGGGCGGTGCTACGATCGCCCTCCACTTGAGAGACGGCGGCGAGAACGGTTTCATGGCCCAGGCGATCGCAACGGCGCCTGGGCCTTTGTGCATCCAGGGGAGGTAACGGGGTGGAGATCGAGATCGGGCGAGGCAAAAAGGCGAGGCAGGCGTACGGCTTCGACGACATCGCGATCGTGCCGTCGAGGCGCACGCGCGATCCGCAGGACGTGGACATCGGCTGGAAGCTCGGGCCACACCTGCTCGAGCTGCCGCTGCTCGCCTCGGCGATGGACGGGGTCGTCTCGCCCCAGGTCGCGATCGAGCTCGGCAAGCTCGGCGGCCTCGGCGTCCTCAACCTCGAGGGCATCTTCACCCGCTACGAGAAGCCCGAGCGTGAGCTCGAGAAGATCTCGAAGCTGACGAAGGAGAACGCGACGAGCGGGATGCAGAAGATCTACGAGCGCCCGGTCGAGCCGAAGCTGATCGCCAAGCGGATCGAGGAGATCAAGGACGCCGGAGTGCTGGCCGCCGGGTCGCTGACGCCGCAGAAGGTGCGCGACCACTACGAGATCGCGCTCGAGGCGGGCCTCGACGTGCTCGTCGTCCAGGGCACCGTCGTCTCCGCCGAGCACGTTTCCTCGAACGGGCATGCGCTCAACCTGAAGGAGTTCATCGCCTCGTTGCCGATCCCGACGATCGTCGGCGGCTGCGCCTCGTACCAGACCGCACTGCACCTGATGCGTACCGGTGCCGAGGGCGTGCTCGTCGGCGTCGGTCCCGGCCAGGCCTGCACCACGCGCGGCGTCCTCGGGGTCGGGGTCCCGCAGGCGACCGCGATCGCCGATGCGGCGGCCGCCCGCGTGCAGCACCTGCTCGAGACCGGCAAGTACGTCAACGTGATCGCCGACGGCGGCATGCGCACCGGCGGCGACATCTCGAAGGCCGTCGCCTGCGGCGCCGACGCGGTCATGATCGGTTCGCCGCTCGCGCGCGCGAAGGACGCACCGGGGCGGGGCTTCCACTGGGGGATGGCGACGTTTCACCCGACGCTCCCGCGCGGTGCGCGGGTGGCGGTCGAGCAGAACGCGACGCTCGAGGAGATCGTGATCGGCCCGGCCCGCGAGAACGACGGCACGCTCAACCTGATGGGCGCGCTGCGCACGTCGATGGCGACCTGCGGCTACGAGTCGATCCACGACTTCCAGAAGGCCGAGGTGATGCTCGCGCCGGCGATCAAGACGGAAGGCAAGTCGCTCCAGCAGGCGCAGCGCATCGGGATGGGCTAGTGCCGGGTCAGGTCATACAGCTGCCGGAGCCCGAGCCGTCGGCCGAGGATCGCCCGGTGCTGGTGCTCGACTGCGGCGGCCAGTACGCGCAGCTGATCGCGCGGCGGGTGCGCGAGGCACGGGTCTACTCGGAGCTCGTGCCGCACTCGATCTCCGCGGCCGAGGCGCGGGCGAGGCGGCCGCGCGCGCTCGTGCTCTCCGGCGGCCCCGCGTCGGTGTACGCGGCCGGCGCGCCGCAGGTCGACCGCGAGCTCTTCTCGCTCGGCGTGCCGACGCTCGGCATCTGCTACGGCATGCAGCTGATGGCGCAGGAGCTCGGCGGCGCGGTCGAACGTACCGGGGTCTCCGAGTTCGGCAAGACCGACGTTCACGCGGAGTCGGAGAGCGAGCTGTTCGCGGGGCTACCCGAGGAGCAGACCGGCTGGATGAGCCATCGCGACTCGGTCGCGGCACCGCCCGAGGGCGCGCGCGTGACGGCCGGCTCGCCCGCTGCACCGGTGGCCGCGTTCGAGGACCGAGACCGGCGGCTCTACGGCGTCCAGTTCCATCCCGAGGTCGTGCACACCCCGCACGGGCAGGAGCTGTTGAAGAACTTCCTCTACGGCGTCGCCGACGCGCCGCCGACCTGGACGGCCGCGGCCGTGATCGAGGAGCAGGTCGAGCGAATCCGGGCGCAGGTCGGGTCCGACCGGGTGCTCTGCGCCCTCTCGGGTGGCGTCGACTCGGCAGTCGCAGCGCTGCTCGTGCACAAGGCGATCGGCGACCAGCTCGTCTGCGTCTTCGTCGACCACGGGTTTCTGCGCAAGGACGAGGCAGCGCAGGTGGTCGAGACCTTCGACGGGCACTTCCACGTCCCACTCGTCCACGTCCAGGCGCAGGAGCGCTTCCTCGCGCGGCTCGAGCGCGTCTCCGACCCGGAGCAGAAGCGCAAGCACATCGGCGAGGAGTTCATCCGCGTCTTCGAGGAGGAGTCGAATCGCCTCGGCGAGCTCAAGCACCTGGTACAGGGGACGCTCTATTCCGACGTGATCGAGTCGGGCGGGGACGCATCGGTGGCCGCGACGATCAAGTCGCACCACAACGTCGGCGGTCTGCCCGAGGACATGGAGATGGAGCTCGTCGAGCCGCTGCGCCTGCTCTTCAAGGACGAGGTGCGCCGCGTCGGCGAGGAGCTCGGGCTCCCCGAGCGGATGGTGTGGCGCCAGCCCTTCCCCGGGCCCGGCCTCGCGATCCGGATCATCGGCGAGGTAACGCGTGAGCGGCTTGAGATCCTGCGCGAGGCGGACGCGATCCTGCAGGAGGAGATCCGCCGCGCCGGCCTCTACCGCGAGCTGTGGCAGTCGTTCGCCGTGCTGCCCGCGATTCGCTCGGTGGGCGTGCAGGGCGACGAGCGGACGTATGCGTACCCCATCGTCATCCGTGCCGTCACGTCCGACGACGCGATGACGGCCGACTGGGCGCGGCTGCCGTACGACCTGCTCGAGACGATCTCGTCGCGGATCGTGAACGAGATCCCGGGCGTCAACCGGGTCGCGCTCGACATCTCGTCCAAGCCCCCGGCGACGATCGAGTGGGAGTAGGGGCGGAGACGGACCGCCCGTAACCGCGACTGCGGCTGCCTGTGCAGCGGCCAACGG
>Ga0126314_10000412_pt1 | contig 20976 bp, 18 predicted proteins | sample Plot105B_FD_92535 | JGI IMG/M metagenome (GOLD analysis project Ga0126314, IMG submission 92535) | Serpentine soil microbial communities from UC McLaughlin Reserve, CA, USA - Plot105B | ecosystem: Environmental > Terrestrial > Soil > Grasslands | place: USA: UC McLaughlin Reserve, Lake County... | reverse complement strand
TATGACGGATGCGGCCGGGGGTGGGCTAGCGAGTGACGCATAGAGGCGCGGAGAAGTTGGTGGAGAGTGCAGGATTCATCGCCGCACGCAGCGCGACCCGGAACGTGTAACGCCTGGGCGGAAGCGGGTCGACGGGAAGCTCACCTTCCCGCCGTCGACGGTCGTCGGGTGCCGCACCGACGCGGCTGCCCGGTGCCGCGGAGCCATACCAGAACGCCTGCTTGATCCGACCGAGGTTCGGAACGCCCGCGTTCGGCCACCGGTAGCCCTTCAGGGATCCACGCCAGGCCCCCGCCGATCCTCCTACGGGGCCTGTCGAATAAAGTTCGCACGAGCGACGACCGAGGGGAGCCATGGCCAGACGCGTAGCGATCAACGGATTCGGACGGATCGGGCGAAACTTCTTCCGCGCCTACCTGAAGCGGGAGCCGGACTTTGAGGTCGTCGCCCTGAACGACCTGGCGCCGCCGGATGTGCTGGCGCACATGCTGAAGTACGACTCCACGCACGGCGTGCTCGACGCGGAGATCGATCACGCGGATGGGGAGCTGACCGTCGACGGCAAGTCCGTGACGGTGACGTCGGAGCGCGATCCCACGGCGCTGCCGTGGCGCGAGCTCGGCGTCGACGTGGTGATCGAGTCGACCGGCCTCTTCACCGACCGCGAGGGCGCGTCACAGCACCTCGAGGCCGGCGCGAAGAAGGTGATCATCTCGGCGCCGGCCACGGATCCCGACATCACGATCGTCCTCGGCGTGAACGACGACACCTACGACCCCGACCAGCACCACCTCGTCTCCAACGCCTCGTGCACGACGAACTCCGTCGCGCCGATGGCGAAGATCCTCCTGGACGAGTTCGGGATCGAGTCCGGCTTCATGACCACGATCCACGCGTACACGACCGAGCAGCAGCTGCAGGACCAGATCGCGATGACGCGCAAGGGCAAGGCCGACCTGAGGCGGATGCGCGCGGCGCCGCAGAGCATCGTCCCCTCGACGACCGGGGCCGCCAAGGCGACCTCGCTCGTGATCCCAGAGCTGAAGGGCCGGCTCGACGGCATGGCGATGCGCGTCCCGGTTCCCGACGGCAGCGTCACCGACCTCGTCTGCGTGCTCGGCCGCGAGGCGACGGTCGAGGAGGTCAACGAGGCCTTCCGCGCCGCTGCCGGCGACGACCACTGGACCGGGATCATCGAGTACACCGAGGACCCGATCGTCTCGGCGGACATCGTCGGCAACCCGCACTCGCTGATCGTCGACGCGCTCTCGACGATGGCGAACGGGTCGATGGTGAAGGTGATCGGCTGGTACGACAACGAATGGGGCTACAGCTGCCGGCTCGCCGACGTGGTCGAGAAGGTCGCGGTGTCGGTCGGCGCCCCGGTTGGCGCGTAAACCGCGGTCAGTCCGGGACGCCGACGTCGCGGGCAAGCGCGTCCTCGTCCGGGCCGACCTCAACGTGCCGCTCGACAACGGGCGAGTCGCGGACGAGACGCGGATCCGCGCCGCCCGGCCGACGCTGGAGCTCTTGCTCGAGCGCAACGCGACGGAGGTCGCCGTCTGCTCGCATCTCGGGCGTCCGAAGGGCTTCGACGCCGCCTTCTCGATCCGGCCGGTGGAGGAGCGGCTGCGCGAGCTGCTGCCTGACGGCCGGCTGGTCGTCCTCGAGAACACCCGCTTCGACCCGCGGGAGACGGAGAACGATCCCTCTTTCGCGCGCGAGCTCGCCGACGGGCGCGAGCTCTTCGTCGAGGATGCCTTCGGCTCCGTGCATCGAGCGCACGCTTCGACTGTCGGCGTCGCGCAGATGCTTCCCGCCTATGCCGGGTTGCTGCTCGAGCGCGAGCTGGAGGAGCTCGGCAAGCTCCTCGGCGAGGTCGAGCGCCCGTTCGTGCTGGTCTCCGGCGGCGCCAAGGTCGAGGACAAGCTCGGCGTGCTCCAGAACCTCGGCGGCAAGGCGGACGAGGTGCTGATCGGTGGGAAGATGGCCGAGCAGGTGCGGACCGAGAATCCGCTCGAGTTCGACGTGATGCTGCCGCGGGACGTGATCGCCGCGGCGACGTTCGAGCCGGAGGCGGAGACGGAGGTTGTGCCGTTCGACGAGCTTCCCCAGGGTTGGCTCGGCCTCGACATCGGCCCCGAGACCCGTGCCGACTTCGGCGAACGCGTGCGCCGCGCGAAGACCGTCTTCTGGAACGGGCCGATGGGCGTCTTCGAGTGGAGGCGGTTCGCGGAGGGGACGCAGGCGGTTGCCGAAGCCATAGCGGAGGTGGACGGCTTCACGGTCGTCGGCGGCGCCGACTCCGTGCGCGCGCTGCACGAGATGGGGTTGGCAGAGCGGGTCTCGTGGGTCTCCACCGGTGGCGGTGCGGCACTGGAGCTCCTCGAGGGCAACGAGCTGCCGGGCGTGGCCGTGATCCCCAAGGCTTAAGGTGCGCCGATGCTGATCGCCGGCAACTGGAAGATGTACAAGACCGCATCCGAGACGGGCGAGTTCTGCCGCGCGCTCCGTGACGCTCTCGACGCGCTCGAGGGCGTCGAGGTCGCGGTCTGTCCGTCGTTCACCGGCCTCGCGCCCGCCGTGCAGGCGCTGGCGGGCACCGAGATCGCCGTCGCGGCGCAGAACGTCCACTGGGAGGCGGAGGGCGCGTTCACGGGCGAGGTCTCCGCGCCGATGCTCGCCGACCTCGGCGTCTACGGCGCGATCGTCGGGCACTCGGAGCGCCGGCAGTACTTCGGAGAAACCGACGAGACCGTCGCCCGGCGCGCGGCCGCAGCCCTGGACGCCGGCCTCTCGGTGATCGCGTGCGTTGGAGAGCTCGAGGAAGAACGCGAGCGCGGGGAGACGGACGACGTGCTGCAGCGCCAGCTCTCGGCGCTCGAGGCGCACGACAACCTCGTGATCGCCTACGAGCCCGTCTGGGCAATCGGCACGGGCAAGACGGCGACGCCGGAGCTCGCGCAGGAGGCCCATGCGTTCGTCAAGTCGCTCCTCGACGCGCCCGTACTCTACGGCGGGTCGGCAAAAGTGAACAACGCGGCCGAGCTCCTCGCACAGCCGGACGTGGACGGGGCGCTCGTCGGCGGCGCGTCACTCGAGGTCGACTCGTTCGTGGCGATTTGCCGGGCCGCTATCCGTTAGTCGCGCTCGTGATCCTCGACGGGTGGGGCTGCGCGCCGCCTGGTCCCGGCAACGCGGTTGAGCTCGCCGAGACGCCGGTCTTCGACCGCCTTTGGGCGACGTATCCGCACACGACGCTGAAGGCCTCAGGCGAGGCGGTCGGCCTGCCGCCGGCACAGATGGGGAATTCGGAGGTCGGGCACCTCACGATCGGCTCGGGCCGCGTCCCGTACCAGGATCTCGTCAGGATCAACCGGGCGGTCGAGAGCAGCGAGTTTCAATCGAACCCCGCCCTCGGGGCCGCGTTCGAGGGTGCCAGAGCGCGCCGCGCGAACGTGCACCTCGTCGGGCTCGTGTCGTACGGCGGCGTTCACTCCCACATCGACCACCTCCGAGCGCTGCTGGGGCTCGCGGAACGGGTGGGGATGCGGGAGCGGACGTGGATTCATGCCATCACCGACGGAAGAGACGTCTCGCCGACCTCGGCCGTGTCTGATCTCGCCGAGCTCCCCGTGGAGAAGATTGCGACCGTCGTCGGGCGCTACTACGCGATGGACCGGGATCAACGCTGGGATCGCACCGATCGCGCGCTCGCCGCACTGACCTCTCGTGACACCGGCGTCACGGGGTCAGGCCCGGTGAACGAAGTGAAACGCAGCTACGACGGAGGTGTCACCGACGAGTTCATCGAGCCCGTCGTGATCGAGGGCCGCCCGCGAATCGCGACAGAGGACGCGGTCATCCTCTTCAACTTCCGCCCGGATCGCATGCGGCAGTTGACGGAGCGCCTGCTGGCCTCGGGATTCGATGTGACGACGATGACGCGCTACCGCGACGACTTCGACTGCCCCGTTGCCTTCGCCGAGCAGGAGTTGGCCGGCGTGACCGCCGAGGTGCTCGCCGAGCACGGCATCCGGCAGCTCCACGTCGCCGAGACCGAGAAGTACGCGCACGTGACCTACTTCTTCAACGGCGGGCGCGAGGACGACTATCCAGGTGAGGTCCGGATCCTCGTGCCCTCACCGAGGGACGTGCCGAGCTACGACCTCAAGCCCGAGATGTCGGCGGTCGAGGTCACGAACCGCTTCGTCGACGCGATCGAATCCGACGACTTCGGTTTCGCCGTACTGAACTATGCAAACCCGGACATGGTCGGACACACTGGCTCGATTCCCGCCGCCGTCAAGGCGGTGGAGACCGTCGACTCCTGCCTCGCGCGGGTAGTCGCCGCCGTCGGAGGACGGGGCGGCGTCGCGCTCGTGACGGCTGATCACGGCAACGCCGAGCGGATGCTCGATGACGACGGGTCGCCGCACACGGCCCACACGACGAACCCGGTGCCCCTCGTGCTGACCGATACAAACGTTTCGCTCAGCGAAGGCGGGGAACTTTCAGGCCTGGCACCCACGGCACTCGGACTGCTTGGCCTGGAGCCGTCTTTACAAATGACCGGCAAAAATTTGATTTTCGACTCGATATAGCAGGGATATACTCGATCTCCGTTGGCGCTCCCCCAGCCTGACTTCGGTGTTTTGCGGAAGGCCCAGCGCGGCGATGAGAGAGCGTTCAACCTCATCGTCCGGGCCTACGAGACCCCCGTATACAACTACGTGCTTCGCCTCGTCGGTGATCGTGCCCTCGCCGAGGACTTGACGCAGGAGGTCTTCCTCCGCGTCTACCAGGGTCTGCCGAAGTTCTCGCTCAAGTGCCGGTTCACGACGTGGCTCTTCCAGGTCACGAAGAACCGCGTCCTCGACGAGCTCCGCGCAAACGAGCGCCGGCCGAGGTCGGTCGTGACGATCGACGACATCCCGCCTCTCGAGGTGCTCGACGCGCCCGTCGAGCGGGTCGAGGCGATGGATGCGGTCTGGCGCTCCGTCAACGACCTCAACGTCGAGCTGAAGATGGCGCTGCTCCTGCGCGACGTCGTCGGCCTCTCCTACACGGAGATTGCCGATGCGCTCGAGATCACGCTCGCGACGGTCAAGTGGCGCATCTACAAGGCACGCGAGGAAGTTCAGCTCGCGCTCGCCCGCGAGGGCATCACCTTCGGCCACGAGGCTGAGACCGCGGACGCTTCCGTCTAGCGAGCCTTCGAACGCAGCCAGTCCGCGAGCAACCTCGCCGACTCGGCGGGGGTGTCGCCACGGGGCAACACGTCGGCCCGCGCCGGCGGAGCGGCGGGTGGCGGCGGCGAGTCCTCCTCGCCGCTAACGGCCAGCAACAGCCCCGCGGCGATCAGCGCCGCCGCGAGCAGCGCGCCGATCGCGAGGAGCACGCGACGAGAGATGTGGATCGGCCGGCCTCGCTGCATGACGCGAGTTGCCTCCGTCGGCGCGTCCACGGGCGCCAGCTCGCGAGCGAGCTCCGACGCGGAACGCTGGCGCTCCGCGGGCCGAAAGGATAGCGCGCGCAGAACCGCCCGCTCGACGTGGGGCTCGACGTCTCGCATCGGCGGCGGCGGTCGCCGCTGCTTCGGGGTGAGGTCGGCCAGCGACTCGAACGTGTACGCCGTCCGTCCCGTCAGCAGCTCGTAGGCGACGGCTCCGAGGGAGTAGATGTCCGCCGCCGAGGTGACGCGCTCGCCCGCCGCCTGCTCGGGCGCGAGATACGCCGCGGTCCCGAGGACCGTTCCGGCCTGCGTGAGCTGCGTCGACTCTAGCGTCCGCGCGATCCCGAAGTCGGCGATCTTGACGACCCCGTCGCGCCGCACGAGCAGGTTCTGCGGCTTGATGTCGCGGTGCACGAGGCCTGCGGCGTGGGCTTGCTCGAGCCCGGCGCACGCCTGGACGAGGAGCTCGACCGCACGCCGTTCGGGTAGCGCGCCCTCGCGAGCTACCAGCTCCGCGAGCGTCTCGCCCTCGACGTACTCCATCACGATGTACGGCAGCCCGCCTTCCTCGCCGACGTCGAAGACAGAGACGAGGTTCGGATGCGAAAGCGCCGCCGCCATCCGCGCCTCGCGGAGGAAACGCTGCTGGATGACGTCGTCGTCGGCGAGCGACGCGAACAGCCGCTTGACGGCCACGCGGCGCCCGAGCTCCGTGTCCCGCGCGAGCTCGACCGTGGCCATGCCGCCCTTTCCGAGCGTCTTCTCGACGGCGTAGCGGCTCAGTCCTCTCCCTCGTCCTCGTCGCCGTGCTTGTGTTTCTTCTTCTGCTTCTTGTCCTTCTTCTTTTTCTTCGCGTCGTCCGACGGCTGTGCGGGGCACGGCGGAATCTGAGCCTTGATCTCGTTCACGAGGCCCGAAAGGTCTTCGAGGTACAGGGCGGGGATTGCGGCGATCGACGCGTTCACGTCCGCGCGAAGGCGCGCCGCCTCCTCCGCCGCTCCACAGGAATCGCCCCTTTCCAGCAGGGTCGCGACCTTGTCGCTGGTCGTCGCGAGGCGATCCGCCACCGCACGTCGGATCCGCGGCGTCGTGTCGGTGCGGCGCTCGACCTTCTGCTCCTCGCCGCCGCAGCCGACGAGCGCGAGCGCGCTACACGCCGTGAGCAAGACGCTCCGCCAGCGCATCGGGCAACCCCCTTTCGCGGATCTCCTCCTGCGTTCGCGCGACAGGGTAGGGGACACGGTGAAAGCGGGCGCGCTTCGTCTCGAGGTCGAGCTCGAGGTACGCGGCATCCGGGTTGGAATCGCGCGGCTGGCCGACCGAACCGGGGTTGAGCAGCCAGCGGCCCAGCTCCAGGTGCGCCTCGAACCCGTCGGTCGCGACGCCGCCGGCGAGCCGCTCCTCGGCGAGGACGAGGGCCGTCGCGACGTGCGTGTGCCCGACGAGGACGATCGGCGCGTCGGTCATCGCGAGCGACTCGAAGGCGACGATCTCGGTGAGGACGTACTCCCAGACGGGATCTCGAGGGCTGCCGTGGAAGAGCTGCACGCCCTCGGCCTCCGCCGTCGGTTCGAGGCCTGCGAGGAAGCGGCGCGAATCGTCGGTCAGCTGCTCGGCCGTCCAGCGAGACGCGGCCGCAGCTTCGGGATTGAACTCCGCCAGCGCGACCTCGGCGGAGCCGAGGGCGACGAGGTCGTGGTTTCCGATCAGGACGAGGTCCGCACGCTCGCGGACGAGCGCGCAGCACTCGTTTGGACGCGGCCCATAGCCGACGGTGTCACCGAGGCACCAGATCTGGGCCGGCGAGTTGCGGTCGATCGCGCCCAGCACAGCCTCGAGCGCGTAAAGGTTGGCGTGGACATCCGAGATGACAGCGACGCGCACGCCGAGATTCTGGGCCATCGTCGCCGGTGTCGGCCTGTGGCTGACGGCTGCGGTGCTCCTCTGGCGGACGTCGGTTCCGGAGCTCCGGCTGCCAGACGTGGACGCCCCCGCCGTGCTGGCCGGCCCGGAGCTCGAGCGCAGCGAGCGCTACGGCCGCGGGCTCCGGCTCTTGTGGCTGGGCGCGACGCTGGCCCAACTCGTCGTGCTCGGCGTCGCGACCTGGCTTGCCCCGCGGACACGGGTGCGCGGAATCCTCGGCGGCATGGCTCTCGGCGCGGCCACGCTCGTCGCTGTCTGGCTCGTGCGGCTGCCCTTCGTGCTCGGCGCGCAGTGGTGGCGGCGGCGCTACGGCGTCTCGCGCGCCCACTACGCCACGATCCTCAGCGACCCATGGCTCGAGCGCATCGGCTCGCTCGCCGTCGCGTGTGCCGCGATCGCGCTCGTGATGGTGCTCGCCCGCAGGCTCGGTGACCGCTGGTGGCTCGCGGGCGGTCCCGCCTTCGCCGTCGTCGGCGCCGCCTTCCTGCTCGCGCAGCCCTTTCTGCTCGTCCCTCGGCTCGATCCGTTGCGAGACCGCGCGCTGACGGCGGAGATCCGGCGCCTGGCGCGGGAGCAGGGCGTCGGCGACGTGGACGTCGAGGTGCGCGACGCGAGCCGCCGCACCCGCGCCATCAACGCCGAGCTCTACGGCGTCGGGCCGACGAAGCGAGTGATCCTCTGGGACACTGCGCTTGACGGCCGGCTCAGTCGGCCCGAGATCCTGTCGCTCGCAGCACACGAGTTCGGCCACGTCGAGGCGCGCCACGTCTGGAAATCGATCGGATGGATCGCGCTCTTCGCGGTGCCGGGCGCATACGTCGTCGCGCGGATCACGCGCCGGCGCGGCGGGCTCGGGCAGCCCGCCGCGGTACCGCTGGCGCTCCTGGTCGTCAGCGTGCTCGAGCTCGCAACGCTGCCCATCACGAACGCGATCTCTCGGCGCTACGAGGCGGAGGCCGACTGGCTCTCGATGCGCGCGACCCGCGATCCGGAGGCGTTCCAGGGTCTGGTCCGCGAGCTCTCCGCCGCGGCGCTGGCGGAGCCCGACCCTCCGCGCTGGGCGCAGGTGGTGCTCGGCACGCACCCGACGCCGGTGAAACGCATCGCTATGAGTCGGACCGTGGAGGAGCTTCGGGGAGGTTCTTGATCCCCTCGCGCGTCGCCCATTTCGACCAGGAGTCGTTCATCGCGTCGAGCAGCTCCTTCATGAAGCGCGAGGAGACGTTCACGCGGCTGACGACGACGCCGGGGATGTCTCCCTCCTCGACCTCATGGTCGATCCGCGCGAACGTCAGCGTGAACTCGTAGTCCGAGAAGCTGATGTTCGCGAAGTTCGCGTAGACGCCCGCGAGGTTGTCGGGGTCGAGATGGATGTTGAGCTGGCGCTCGGGGCCGTCGCCGTTCACGTGGCGATACTACCCCCGTGGAAGACACCTTCAGCGTGCGCCGCTTTCTCATGGCCTTGGCAGCGTTCGCGGTCGTGCTCAGCGTCGGCACCGTCGTCTTCCACGACGCGCTCGATGAAGGGTGGATCGACGCGCTGTACCGCTCTGTCGTCACGGTGACGCTCACCGGCCTCGCGTCGCCGCCGGGCGGGCGCTGGGCGGAGGTCTTCACGATGCTGCTGCTCTTCTCCGGCGTGGCAATCTTCCTCTACGTCGCCGGCACGATCGTCGAGGTGATCTCGCGCGGCGTCGCCACGGGGGCCCTAGCGGAGCGGAGGAGGAGTCGCGCGATCGAGAAGCTCCAGGATCACTACATCATCTGCGGCTACGGGCGGGTCGGCCGCCAGGTCGGGCGCGAGTTTCGCGAGGCGGGCGTGGCGTTCGTCGTGGTCGACTTCAACCTCGACGTCCTCGAGGCGGCGCGCGAGGCGAAGGTGCTCTACGTGGAGGGCAACGGGACCAACGACGAGGACCTCGCCGCTGCGGGCCTCGCTCGGGCGAAGGGGCTCGTCGCCTCTTCCGACTCCGACGCTGACAACCTCTACATCACGCTGTCGGCGCGCTCGGCTCGTCCTGACCTGCTGATCGTCGCGCGGGCATCGGACGCGGACGCCGCGAAGAAGCTCCGGCTTGCGGGCGCGAACCGCGTCGTCCAGCCGTACTCGACGGCCGGGGCCGAGATGGCGAAGCTCGTGCTCAAGCCCCAGGTGGCCGCGTTCCTCGACGCCGTCTCGGCGACAGGCGGGCCGGATCTCCGCTTCGAGGAGATCGTCGTCGACGACACCTCCAGGCAGACGGGCCGTACGATCAAGGACCTCGACGTGCGCGGCCGGACCGGCGCGCTGATCATCGCGCTTCGGAAGCGCGACGGAACGTTCGACACGACGCCGAATCCCGACGCCGTGATCGACGACGGCGATGTAATGATCTGCGTCGGGACAGCCGCGGAGCTCCTGCTCCTCGAGGAGATGTTCGCCCCGAATCAGGCCCTTGCCCGCTAGGGCGCTCGAGCACCTCGCTGACGGAGTCGTCCGCATCGCCGGCGGGCCCGCGGAGCTCGCCCGACCAAGCAAGCCGGAGCATGGCGACTACGCGACGAACGTCGCGCTCCGTCTGAGCGCCGTGAAGGGGGTCTCGCCACGGGAGTTCGCGGGAGAGATTGCGGACCGCGCAACGGAGATCCGTCATGTCGAGCGCGCCGAGGTGGCCGGGCCCGGGTTCGTGAACCTCTTCCTCGCACCGTCCTGGTACGGCGAAGCCCTCCGCGAGATGCTCGACGCCGGGGCTTCGTACGGCGGCGGCTCCGCCAAGGCGAAGGAGCGGGTGCAGGTCGAGCTCGTCTCGGCGAACCCGACCGGGCCGCTGACGGTTGGCTCCGCGCGGAATGCAGCCTACGGCGACGCCGTTGCGCGGCTGCTGGCGTTCGCCGGCGACGAGGTCGAGCGGGAGTACTACTTCAACGACGTCGGCCGGCAGATCGACCTCTTCCGGGAGTCCGTCGAGGCGCGGCGGCGAGGAGACGAGCCGCCGCCGGAGGGCTACACCGGCGCCTACATCACTCAGATTGCGGCCGAGCCCGGTGACCCGGTCGAGCGGATGCTGAAGGTGATCGGTGAGGAGCTCCAGGAGTTCCGCGTGCCGGTCGAGACGTGGGTGCTCCAGCGCGAGGTCGAGCTCGAGATCCCGAATGTGCTCCCGAAGCTCGACACGTACGAGGCCGAAGGGACGACGTGGGCCCGCACGACCGCCCACGGGGACGACAAGGACCGGCCGCTCCGGCGCTCCTCGGACGGGAGCTATCTCTACTACGCGGTCGACGCCGCGTACGTGCGGAACAAGTTCGAGCGCGGCTTCGACCGCCTGATCTACGTTCTCGGCGCCGACCACCACGGCTATGTCGCGCGGCTGAAGGCGGCCGCGGCGATGCTCGGCTACGACCCCGAGCACCTGGAGGTGCTCATCTACCAGCTCGTCCACATCGTCGAGGGCGGCGAGGCGCGGCAGTCGTCGAAGCGGCGCGGAGACGTCGTCTTTCTGCGCGAGCTCGTCGAGAAGATCGGGATCGACGCCGCGCGCTGGTACCTCGTCTCGCGCGGTCATGATCAGCCGATCGACATCGACGTCGACCTCGCCAAGGAGCGAAGCGAGAAGAACCCCGTCTACTACGTCCAGTACGCGCACGCGCGGATCGCCGGGATCCTGCGGAACGCCGGCGGCGCCTAGGCCGTTGCGGAGGCGCCTACCGAGCTCGCGGCGGAGGAGCGCGAGCTCGTGAAGCGCCTGGCGGAGTTCCCCGAGGTCGTGCGGGAGGCGACGGAGCGGCGAGCGCCGCATGCGATCCCCACGTACTCGATCCGCGTCGCCGACGACTTCCACCGCTTCTACCACCACCACCGGGTGCTCGAGAGCGAGCAGCAGGCGTTCCGCCTGGCGCTCGTGCTGGCGGCGAAGAACGTGCTCGCCCGGAGCCTCGACCTGATCGGAGTCGCGGCGCCGGAGCGGATGTAGGACAATCCGAGCCGTGGGGGAGACGGTCGAGCGTGCGGCGCTGCCGGTTCAGAGCCCGCCTGACAAGGCGCCCGACCGCAACCTCGCGCTCGAGCTCGTCCGCGTGACCGAAGCCGCGGCGATGGCGGCCGGGCGCTGGATCGGGCGGGGCGACAAGAACGCCGCCGACCAGGCGGCGGTTGACGCCATGCGCATCATGCTCGACACCGCGGCGATGGCCGGAGCCGTCGTCATCGGCGAGGGCGAGAAGGACGAGGCGCCGATGCTCTTCAACGGTGAAGAGGTCGGCAGCGGCCAGGGGCCCGAGGTCGACGTCGCCGTCGACCCGCTCGAGGGCACGCGTCTGACGGCCCTCGGGCAACCGAACGCCATCGCGACGATTGCCCTCGCCGAGCGCGGGACGATGTTCTTCCCCGGCGCAGCCGTTTACATGGACAAGATCGCTTGCGGTCCCGAGGCCGCGGGTGCGATCGACATCGAGGCGCCGGCGGCGGACAACGTCGCGGCCGTGGCCAAGGCCCGCGGCGTTTCGGCGAGCGAGATCTCCGTCGTCGTGCTCGATCGTCCGCGGCACGAGGACCTGCTCCGACAGCTGCGCGAGGTGGGCGCGAAGGTGCTGCTGATCCCGGACGGCGATGTTGCGCCGGCGATCGCCGCCGCGCAGCCCGGCACCGGCGTCGACCTGCTGATGGGCATCGGCGGAACGCCCGAGGGCGTCCTCTCCGCCGCCGCGCTCAAATGCGTGGGCGGCGCGATCTACGGGAGGCTGTGGCCGCGGGACGACGACGAGCGGCAGAGTCTGATCGACGACGGCTATGACCTCGACCGCGTCCTGACGACGGACGATCTCGTCGGCGGCCACGACGTGTTCTTCGCGGCGACCGGCGTTACCACTGGCGCCCTCCTGCGCGGCGTGCGTTACACGCGGGAAGGCGCGATCACAGACTCGATCGTCATGCGATCGCGGTCGGGCACGGTGCGCCGGATCGAAGCGCACCACTCGTTCGAGAAGCTCGAGCAGATCTCGAACCTCGCGCTGCGCTAGGCCGGGACCTCCTCCTTCTCCCACTCCGGCGCGTACGAGCCCGTGCGCGCCGCGCTGTTGAACTTCGCCCGGCGGTAGAAGGCCTGCTGCGCTGCCTCGACGTTCGCGGGGTCGCCGCACCAGGCCTTCAGAGCCGGCGCCTGGAGGGCGCGCCCGTACGAGAACGACAGCTCCCACGGGTGCGGCCCGAGGGCGTTCATCGCGTTCAGGTGAGCTGTTGCGTCCTCGTCCGTCTGGCCGCCGGAGAGGAAGACGATCCCCGGCACCGCCGAGGGCACCGTGTTCTTCAGGCACTTGATCGTCTGCTCCGCGACGGTCTGGACGTCGGCGCGCTCAGCTGCTTCGTAGCCGGACAAAACCATGTTCGGCTTCAGCAGCATCCCTTCGCGCTCGACCCGCTGGTCGAAGAGCTCGGTGAAGACGGCGCGCTGCGTGCGCTCGGTCGCGACGTAGGAGGTGTGGATGTCGTGGTCGCCGTCCTGCAGCACCTCGGGCTCTACGATCGGAACGAGCCCGGCCTCCTGACTCAGCGCCGCGAAGCGCGCGAGGGCGTGCGCGTTCGTCCAGATCGCGTACTCGCTCGGATGACCGTTGCCGATCGAGAGCACCGCCCGCCACTTCGTGAAGCGCGCGCCCAGCTCCCGGTACTCCTCGAGCCGCTCGCGGAGGCCGTCGAGGCCCTCCGTGACCGTTTCGTCCGGCGAGCCCGCCAGCGGCTTCGCGCCGGCGTCGACCTTGATGCCGGGGATGATCCCCTTCTCCTCGAGCAGCTTCGGAAACGGCGCGCCGTCCACGGAGGTCTGCCTGATGGTCTCGTCGTAAAGGATCACGCCACTGATGAACTCCTCCGCGCCGTCGGTGAGGAAGAGGAGGTCGCGGTAAGCGCGTCGGTTCTCCTCCTTCGACTCGACGCCGATCGAGTCGAAACGCTTCTTGATCGTCCCGGAGCTCTCGTCGGCCGCGAGGATCCCCTTGCCCTCGGCGACGAGCGCTCTTGCCGTCTCGTGCAGCTCAGCCATCTTCACCCTCCCTTGACGTCTGGGCGGGATTCTAGGAAGGGCAGTCCGTCCGTGCGAAGCCGCGCGCGGCGCTGTCGGAGAGCACCCAGCGCCAGCTGCCGTCGACGAGCACGACGTGGTACGTCGCGGTGAACTCGCTCTCGTCGGTCGTGACGCGCACCTTCACGGCCTTCGACGGCGTGCGCGGGCGGAGGCCGTAGACCGTGAGGGGCACGTCGCTCACGTCGAGGATCAGCACCGACTCGAGCGTGCCGGCCACGTCGATCCCGCGACGGCACTCTTCGTACTCCTCGCGCGTGACGAAACGCTGGTGGCGCGGGTGGAGCTCGTCCCAGACGGACTTGTAGTCGCCGACGTACTCCCGCTCGATCACCCGTTTGACGGCGGTGCCGGCCTCTCGGTCGGCTTCGTTCTCGTTCAGCGCGCAGCCGCAGACAAGGGCGGCGAGAGCGACGAAAAGGAGGATCCGGGCGGCGGCCATTTGGGCGTCGGACGCTATCGTTACGGCTGACGCGGACGTAGCTCAGTTGGTAGAGCGTCGGCTTCCCAAGCCGAAGGTCGCGGGTTCGACCCCCGTCGTCCGCTAGGGAGAAAAGCCCCGCTCAGGTGGGGCTTTTCCTTCCCCCACGTCCTTTGCAGACCGTCCATCTCGCTCAGATTGCAAGCGGTTCCGCAAGCGGCCCCTTCGCCGGCCCGGCTGAGAAGTCGCGCCTCGGTGCTTCTGCGCTGTGTCCCAGGGCTGGGCGAGTCACGCGTCCTGAAGGTCTGCGCGAGACGGCCGCTCCGCTCGGCTAGGCCGTTCGCGGCTCGGTTCGGGTCGCTCACGTCGGAACAGGTCTGACGCCCGCGCTAAGAGTCTCAGCGTCGGCGTACTCGACAACCGCTGAAACCCCGGAGCCCCCTGCCTGCCAGAGTTGAAGATAGACCTCGAGCTGTTGGCAGACGACTCTTCGCCGTTCTCCGCGTCGGTCGATGCCAACGTGTCGCTGCCCGCTAGCTCGTCGCGGCGCGCGCACCCGCGGCGCACGCGAGTTCGAGCGCTCGGCCGAGACTCGCGCCGCCGGCGAGCGCAACGAGCAGCAGCGCGCCGAATGCGTCACCCGCTCCGAACGGTGAGCGGCGCACGACGGGCTCGGCGGCCCGCCGTTCGACACGGTCGCCAGAGGCGGCAATCGCACCCTCGCGGCCGAGCTTCACGCAAGCGACGGAGAATCGGGTGGCGAGCCCACGTGCGGCTTCCTCCGGCGCCGCGCCGGTCATTGCACGTGCTTCGTCGGCCGTCGCCAGCAATACCGTTCCTCGGCCCGGTGCGGCCGGAAGATCGGCGTCAGAAGCCTTGTCTGCCAGCGATGGAGACCCGACGTCGACGCCTGCCCAGGCGCCTGTGAAGCGCTGGAGAGCGGCTTGAGCCGCGGCGGCCGAGCCGCTCTGAAACAGCGCGAAGCCAGAGACGAAGAGTGCGTCACCCTCGACCGCCTCCGGGACGTCCTCGGGTTTCAGTCGCGAATTCGCTCCACGACTCGCGATGACGCGTACGCCGGGGTTTCCGCCGAGGGCGACCGCGACGCCTGTCGCAAGGTCGTCGTCCCGAGCGAGGTGCGGCTCGACCCCGAACTCCGCGATCTCGGCCGCGACGAGATCGCCGGCGCGATCACGTCCGACTCGTCCGACCACCGTCGCGGCGGCGCCGGCGGCCGCGGCGGCCGCAGCAGCGTTCACAGCAGAGCCACCTGCGCGAATCACGACGTCACCGTGGACGCGTGTTGACGAAGGGGGCGGCTCGGGGCAGAGGACATCCACCATCACGTCCCCGACGGCTACCAACCGAACGACGGCGTCGATCGGGAACGCTGCACGGCGCCAGCGAGAGGGCGACACACGAACAGCATCGCGCCTTTGCCGGAGCGCCGTACAGCGCTGAGGTCGGCTTTGTGGCGCTCGAGCGACGGCCGGAAGCCGCGGATCTACACTTCCTCGATGTCGCAAACGGTCGCCTGCCCGCGTTGCGGCCGTGAGAATGATGCGGCCGACCGGTTCTGCGGATCGTGCGGTGCCAGTCTCGCTCTCGAGTGTGCCACCTGCGGTGCAACGAACTCTGCGACGTCGAGCTACTGCGGAACCTGTGGTTCGGCGCTCGCCGTTGCTCGAAGAGCTCCAGGAGCGGCCGAGCGGCGCGTCATCAGCGTCGTCTTTGCCGATCTCGTTGGGTTCACGTCGCGCGCGGAGCGCCTCGACCCCGAAGACGTCCAGTCGATTCTCACTGCGTATTACGCGCGCCTACGCCAGGAGCTCGAGCGGTTCGGAGGAACAGTCGAGAAGTTCATCGGCGATGCCGTGGTCGGCGTGTTCGGCGCGCCGGTTGCGCATGGGGACGATCCCGAGCGCGCCGTCCGGGCCGCGCTCGCAATTCGCGACGCGATCGAGGAGTTGAACTCGAAGGATCCGGATCTCGACCTCGAGGTGCGGATCGCCGTCAACACCGGAGAAGCAATCGTCTCTTGGGGCGGAAACGCGCCCGAGGGCGAGGGAATCGCCACTGGCGACGTCGTCAATACGGCAGCGCGTCTCCAAACTGCAGCACCGACGAATGGAATTCTCGTCGGGGAAGCGACGTTCCGCGCAACCCAGGGACGCATCGACTACCGCGAGATCGATCCGGTGATTGCGAAGGGGAAGGCGCACCCGGTGCGCGCCTGGCTCGCGCTCGAAGCGGTCACGCTCGCCGCAGAGCGTGGTGCGGATCGTGCGCCGATCGTCGGCCGGGACCGCGAGCTTGTACTCCTTCAGGGGATCTGGGATCGTGTCGCCGCCGAGCGACGGCCTCATCTGGTGACCGTTCTGGGCCCGGCCGGCATCGGCAAGACGCGCCTCGCCACCGAGTTCTGTCAGTTCGTCTCTGGCGCCGAGGCCCGCGTCGTGCGTGGTCGCTGCCTGCCGTACGGCGGAGGGTCGCCGTACGCGGCATTCGGCGCACAGGTGAAGCAGGTCGCCGGAATCTTCGACACCGATCCGATTCCCGACGCACTTGGCAAGCTCGAGCAGACGATAACGGCGCTCGTTCCCGAAGACGGTGCGGAAGAGGTGTCGTCCCAGATGGCAACGCTCGTCGGGCTTGAGCCCGGCCGGGCGGTCGTCGACCGCCCCGTGGCGTTCTTCGCTGCTCGCAGACTCGTCGAGGCACTCGGCCGGGACAAGCCGACGCTGCTCGTGTTCGAGGACATCCAGTGGGCCGAGGCGGGGCTGCTCGATCTGCTGGAGTCACTCGCGACCCGCCTGCGCGACGTCCCGGTCTTGCTTCTCACGCTTGCGCGGCCTGAGCTCGTGGCCGTTCGGCCAGGCTGGGGCGGCGGCTTCCCAGCGTATACGTCGCTCCCTCTCGAGCCGCTGGCGCCGGACCAGTCTCTGGAGCTTGCGAAGCTCCTGCTCGGAACAGACGCCCGTGCGGCCGCTCGCCTCACCGAAACGGCCGAAGGGAACCCGCTCTTCCTCGAGGAGCTTGCTGCGTCGGTCCTAGAAGGCGCCGCCGAGGCAGACGAGCTGCCGATGAATGTGCGCGGCATCATCGCGGCGCGACTCGACACACTGCCTGTCGACGAACGGGCGCTCGCCCTCGATGCCGCGGTTGTGGGGAAGGTCTTCTGGCGCGGCGCGCTTGCTCCAGCTCGGGGCGACGACCTCGACGACTTGCTCGACCGCCTCGAGGCGAGAGACCTTATCCGACGGGAAACGATCTCGCGTCTCGAAGGTGACCAGCAGTTCGTTTTCAAGCACATGCTCATCCGCGAGGTGGCGTACGCGACGCTTCCTCGCTCGGTCCGGCGTACACGCCACGCGGAGGTCGCCGCGTTTCTGGAGGCGGAGGCCGGCGAGCGCTCGGGCGAGTGGGCGACCGTGCTTGCGCACCACTGGCACGAGGCGGGAGATCGCGAGCAGGAGCTCCGATACGTCCTGGCTGCGGCCGAGCGGGGCTGGGCCTCCGACGCGTTGTCCCTCTATCAGCAGGCGCTCGAGCTGCTGCCGCCCGAGGAGACGGAGCGACGACTCGACGTCCGCCTCGCGAACGCGGTTGCGCTCGTGCAGGCGGGTCTTCATCCGGATGCGATCCGCGAGCTCGAGGCACTCCTCCCTTCCCTCGAGGGCAGACGACGCTTCGACGCACTGAGTGCACGCGGTCGTGCCGCGTTCTGGACCGCCGACGCCGATGGCTGCCGCGAGTACTGGCAGCAGGCGCGCGACCTCGCGGAGTCGCTCGACGACGAAGAGCTGGAAGCCGCCGCGCTCGCGCTTCTGGGCGTTGCCGGAGCGATGGACGGCAGGATCGATGAGGCGCTGGAGCTCAACGAGCGCGCACTCGCGATGTGGCGCCCTGGAGCGCGACCACGAGAACTCGCCGAAGCGCATCTTTGGTCGAGCGTCGAGAACTACTGGGCCGGCCGCTACGAGACGGTCATCGGCCCGGCGCGGCGAGCTGCCGCGCTCGCCGAGGAAACGGCACACGTCGAAGGGATGATCAGCGGTCCGGCGCACCTTGGGCTCGGACTTGCCGGGATTGGTCGGCACGAAGAAGCGCTGGAGGCGCTCGAGCGAGCGGCGACGGTAGGCGCGAACCTCGAGATCCAACCGCGGTTCACGAGCCGCGCGACGGCGATGTGGGCGGGCGTTCTCCGAGAGCTCTACGAGCTCGAGGCATCGCGCGGGCTAAACGAGCGCGCGATCGCACTGGGGGAGGAAGCGGCCTTTCCGGGATCACAGGTCAGCGGCAAGATCGATCTGCTTGTCATCGATCTCCTGACGGGCGACGTCGGCCGTGCTGAGGCGAATTGGCCCTCACTGTGGGAGGCTGCGGTCGAGACTAGGGGATGGCACCAGTGGCTCTGGATGACCCGTCTGCGTCACGCGAAGGCTGAGCTCGAGTTGGCCGCAGGGCGCCCCGAGGAGGCTGCGGCCGAGGCGCTCGAGGCCATCGCATTCGCCAGGCGCTTTCGCCGTTTGAAGTACGTGGCGGCTTCGCGCACGACCCTCGGCGCGACGCTCCTGACGCTCGACCGCCCGCACGAGGCAGGCGAGCAGCTGCGACAAGCCCTCGCGGAGGCAGAGAACCTTTCTCACCCACCCTCCATCTGGGCTGCGGCCGCCGTTCTCGCCCACGCGCTGGGCCGAGCAAGCGACGATGACGGCGCCGAAGCGGCCGCAGGCGTGGCGCGCAGCACAATCGAGACGTTCGCTCGCGGCCTATCGGTTCCGCGTCGGCAGCGCTTCCTTGCAGCGCCTCATCTCGAGGCGTTCCTTCGTATCCCGGCGCTCACTCCGCCGTCAGTGTTTCCGCAGGTAGCGGAGGCCGACTCTTTCGCTCAGGACTGACCGCGCCGAACTCGTACTGGTCGCCGGTTGACCGGCTCCGAGCGGCGCAGGAGTCGAATCTACCCAGCCGGGGCTCCACGACCTCACCGGTTGGAGGTCTGCGGGAGACGGTGGCTCGGCTCAGCGCCGGTCTCGGCTCGCTTCGCTCGGCTGAGATCAGCTCCGGTCGGCTCCGATGGGCACAAGTTCGGGCAGAAGTTCGTGCTTGAAGAGTGCCCGTGTCTAGTGGTCTGGCACCTTCACGAGGCCAAGCCCTTTCACTGCTCCTGACAGCTGCATATCGGCGCGGGTCTTGAAAGGAGTGTCTCCAAGGCCCGGTGAGCGCCTCTACGCGCCCGCGCTTGGTTTTGGCGGGCGACGTAGTAGTGGAGCAACGTCTTCCCGTCTTCGGCAGCGACCCAAGCTTCGCTGCGTACGCGCCGCCAGCCGCGTCCTTGGTAGAGCCGAATCGCGTCACCGTTCGTCTCGACGACATCGAGTGCCGGGTGGAGTCCGCGCGCGGCTGCTTCGGCGCGGGCCGCGTCGAGCAGCGCGCGGCCCACTCCGGCGCCGCGACTACCAAGCGAGACGAAGAGGGAGTGATGGAGGCGAGTTGTTCCGGAATCACAGTGTTAGCTTTGCCTCCGTGGCCGACTTCGGCATCGACAGCGCGGTCGTCGGTCGAAATGGCCGCTACGGCGCCACTTTTGCCGACGGATGGGAGATCTGGGGGCCGCAAGGCGGGTACATCGCGGCTATCGCGCTGCGGGCGGCTGGGGCGGCATCCGCATTTCCGCGGCCGGCGAGCGTTGCCTGCCACTACCTTCGGGCAGGACAGGTCGGGCCGGTCGACATCCGGGTTGAGTCGCTGCGTCAATCAAGGCGAGCTGAATCGCTGAGGGTGACGTTGCTCCAGAACGAGCTCGCGATCCTCGACGCGCTCGTCTGGACGGTCGCCGCCCTCGTCGGCGTCGACCACGACTACGGCGCGAGTCCCGTCGTGCCGAGACCGGAGGAGCTGGAGCCTTGGGAGGCATATCTGCCCGGCGGCGAGCCGCCGTTTCCGTTCTGGCGCAACTTCGACGTTCATCCGGTCGCGCCACTGCCGTCGGAGTGGGGCCAAGCGACGGAAGCGAGATGGCTCACGTGGTCACGGCTGCGAGTGCGCCCACCGCTCGAGGATCGATACGTGGACGCCGCCAGGATGCTGCTCGCCGCTGATTCGGCGATGTATCCGGCGGCAACGTTCGCACACGATGAACTCTTCCCGTACATTGCCCCCAGCCTGGAATTGGTGATGTCTTTCCACCTCGCCAGCGCCGATTCGGAGTGGTTGCTCGTCGACGCAGTCTCGCCGGTGTCCGAGGGCGGGCTCGTCGCTGGCAGAGCATCGATCTGGTCCTCTGACGGGCGCCTGCTCGCTTCAGCAACGCAGCAGATGCTGCAGCGTTCATAGCCGCCGATCCGCCCGACACTCCGCACAGCCGACATCTGTCCGCCGCCTGCCGCGGCGTTCCGCACGATGCAGCCGCCGAGGCCGAAACGGCTGCTCAGGCGGCGCTTCTCATGGAACGGCGCGGACGCCGCGTGACGGCCTAGGCTGGTTCCCAAGCCGAAGGTCGCGGGTTCGACCCCGTCGTCCGCTTCACACGATTAGCAGGGGATTCTCGCCGCCGCTCCGCACTTCGGACGCGGACGCCACTTCTACATGCCGTCAGCCTCCGGACGGGTCGGACATCGACGACGCATCGTTGAAAGTTTGGAAGCATCCGGCCACTCCTCAGCCCGTGTCAAGAGCTTGACACTTCTTCTGTCGCGGCTGCGAGCGAGAGGAACGACCGCCCGTCGTACGGTCGAGTCGTGGAAGGAAACCACGAGAGAGGAGTTTGAGATGCAACGCAGGAAGCGCACTGTCGTAGCGCTCAGCGGCATCACGGCCGTGGGCGCGCTTATCGGCGCGCTCGTGGTCGTGGCGGCCGTGACGACGCCCGCTTCGGGTGCGACCGTCGCGGCCCGTGGCGATCCAGCCGGAAATGCCGTGAGCGAGTGGAACCTGATCGCGGTCAACACCCTTGTCAACTTGCCTGGACCGGCCGGTGGAGCCCCGCCTGCCTCTCAGATCAACATGGGGCTGACCCAGGGCGCCGTCTACGACGCAGTCAACGCGACCGAGCCGAAGCATCATCGGCCGTACCTGCTCAAGAGGCGTTTCTCGGCGAGAGCCTCGAAGGAGGCCGCCGT
>Ga0126314_10000411_pt1 | contig 21012 bp, 26 predicted proteins | sample Plot105B_FD_92535 | JGI IMG/M metagenome (GOLD analysis project Ga0126314, IMG submission 92535) | Serpentine soil microbial communities from UC McLaughlin Reserve, CA, USA - Plot105B | ecosystem: Environmental > Terrestrial > Soil > Grasslands | place: USA: UC McLaughlin Reserve, Lake County... | reverse complement strand
GGCAAGGTCGCCGAGATGGCGCCCGACTTGCTCCCCGACAAGGAGGCCGAGATAGTGCTCTACTGCTGGGACGCGGCGTGACCCACTTCCCTGCAGGCCGCCCGTGAACTGGTGGCCATGGGCTACACAAACGTGTGGGAGTACGGCGAGGGCAAGAAAGCATGGATCGCGGTCGGGCTGCCCGTGGAGGGCAGAAGCCGACGGCCCCGACAACGAGGTTGGAAAGAGCCTAGAAGTTGAGGGCTGGAATTTTCTGGTACTCGTGAACCTTGAGAAGGTTCAGCGCTCGAGGCTACGTAACCCTACTCCGTTGCGGCGCGCTCATCTCTGCCAAGTACTGGTGAACGAAGCGCACTGCCATTGAGCCCTCCCCTACGGCCGAAGCCACCCGCTTGACCGACCCGCTGCGCACATCGCCCACGGCGAAGATGCCGGGCTGACTGCTCTCGAGCATGAACGGCTCGCGCGATAACCCATTCCAAGCCTGCGAGTCGAGCGCGCAACGATCCAGTGTTCTCCCCGTTGGCACAAAGCCGCGTTCGTCGAGCGCGATGGTGCCTTTGAGCCAACCGGTGTTGGCCTCGGCCCCGATGAAGACAAAGAGTGCTCTTGCGCGGAGGATGCGGCGCTCGCCAGAGCGGTTGTCCTCGACGACGACCCCCTCCAGCGCTCCGTCTCCCATCAACTCACGCACCCCGATGTGGCTGAGAAGCTCGATGTTGTCGGTTCTCTCGATCCGGTCGATCAGGTACCTCGACATACTCTTTCCCAGATCGCCGCCGCGGATGAGGAGGTAGACCTTCGCTACCCTGTCCGCGAGGAATACCGCTGCCTGGCCTGCCGAGTTGCCACCGCCCACCACCGCCACCTCGTTGCCCCGACACATCTGAGCCTCGGCCTCGGTGGCGGCGTAGTGGACGCTCACTCCCTCGAATCGCTCCAGGCGCGGGATGTCCAGCCTGCGGTAGCGAGCGCCGGTGGCCACGATCACGCTGCGCCCCGCGACCTCACCGCCCTCCGAGAGGGTTACCCTGTAGTGGTTGTTCTCCCTCCTCAAGCCGACCGCTTCTTGGGGCACGGTGATCCGGGCGCCGAACTTGTCGGCTTGCACCAAAGCGCGGCTGGCAAGCTCCGCTCCGGAGAGGCCAGCGGGGAAGCCTAGGTAGTTCTCTATCCGCGATGACGTACCTGCCTGACCTCCCAGGGCCACTGCTTCCAGGCTGAGGGTGGCAAGGCCCTCCGAGGCCCCGTAGACTGCGGCGGCGAGTCCTGCCGGTCCGGCACCGACCACGATGATCTCATACATTTGTTCCCGGGAGGTGTCCACGTCGAGGCCTATGGTCCTTGCAAGCTCGGCGTTCGAGGGGTTCTTCAGCACCTTTTCGCCCAGCCAAATCGCGACCGGCGTCTCCTGTGGCTGCACGCCGAACCTTCCGAGCAGTGCTTCGGCCCCCCCGTCCTCTTCTAGCTCGATCCAGCGGTGGGGCAGCCGGTTGCGGACGGCGAACTCCCTGAGGCGCAGAGCGTCCTTGGAGCGGCGAGAGCCCACTATCCTTAGGCCCGTGCCAACCCGCATGAGAACCGAACGCCTAGCCAGGAAGGCCTTCAGGATTATGTCGGAGAGGGTGGGCTCCTCGGTTATGATCGCCTTCAGCTTTTCAGGAGGAATGGCGAGCACCTCCCCGCTCTCGCGCATCACGGCGGAGAGGTAGACCGACTGTCCAGTGAGCATGTTCATCTCGCCTAGGAAACGGCACGCCCCGTGAACGGCTATCGTCCGTGCCTCTCCCTCGAAGTTGTCGACGATCTCTACCTCGCCTTCGAGGATGACGATGAAGTCGTAGGAGCGGTCGCCTTCCCTGAAAAGGACCTGCCCGGGCTCGATCTTCCTTACCTCTCCGTAGCGCCTCAAGAACTCGATCTGGTCATCTGCCAGCGTAGGAAAGGCTGAACTCTGGATGCCGTCGGCCCGGTTATCCATATGGCCTCTATTCTAACCGCAGTTGCGTTCGCCATTTGACCAGCATCCTGGTTGCAAGAGGTGGGCTTCGCCTTGGACGGAGTAGATAGGAGGATGATATTGACACCACTCTGACACCACCGGGAACGCAATACGGTGCAACAAAGGGCAAACCAGAGCAGAGAAACCGGCGTAGATATGCGCCATTTGCAACCTCGTGCAAACCCCTGCAACGCCTGAATTATCACTCGTAAAGAGATTAGGTCAGCGGTTCGAGTGAGTTCGTCGGCTCTCTATTTTTCCTGGCATTCGCAGGGGAAACGCGGATGAGGGGGTGAGGGCTCGATGTCGCTACATACCCTTTTAATGCCAACCGGTGACTACATTTGGAGTCTAGAGCGCCAGTGGCTCAAGTGGGCGCTAGTGGGCTTCGAGGGTAGGGCAGCCATAGGCTATGACTACGGCTATGACGCCGAAGTCTTCTGCCTGAGGGTAGCATTGGCTCCCGAGTATGTAGAGGGTATCGTGGAGGGGTGCCTTGAGAGGATAGGGGAGGACGACCAAGAAGGGGAGGACCTGCTGCGGGGCGAGTGGGAGGAGGGGATAAGAAGATGGTGCTCGAGATCCTGAAGGCCGAGTGCGAGGTCCGTCCGGGTAGGCCCGGATGGCTCAGTTAATCGGAGCCACCAACACGCGTCCTCGCTGACCACCATGTGTGCAGGCAGTTCTCATTAGGCTTCAGGACATTGCGTCTGGAAGTGCCCGGAATGAGGAAATGCGGTTACGGTCAGGGCGTCAGACGGCCCCCTCGCCTTGCAGTATCGAGGAACTGGGGCGGCTCATCAAAGAGATCCTGGTCGCCGAGCAGAGAGCTACCCGCCGAGGCCTGCCGACCCGGTACGGGGAGGGAAACGCGTGATCCGGGTATCATTGGAGGTGAGAGAAGAGGGGAACCGCCTAAGGGCGGAGGTGCAAGCGGAGAGCATCGAGCAGGCGGTGCGGCTCACGGTCGCGCGATACCCAGGATGCGAAGCTAGGGTGCTCTTCCCCATTGACCTGAAGACCTTTTTCGCCGCCGGAGATGACCCCACTCTTACTACCTGGTCGGAAGTCGAGACCGGCGTCGATGCCCGAAGACTTTATGGTCGCCGACTCTGTGCTTACCTTCGCTTTCGGCACGTTAGGAAGGGGTGAGAGTCGTACGCGTCCGATCAACCAAAGTAGGGACCTCCACTTCTCATAGCGGGATTGTCAGGTGAAAGCCTTGGTTGCGAAACTACTAAAGCGGCTTGCAAAGGCACTAGACCATCCGGCACTATGGAAGGATGAAAGCCTACTCCGAAGATCGATGAGCAAAGCAAGAGGCTCCTTCAAGCGGACCTCAAAGAGCGACCGGCCGCCACCCTCCCGCAACGCCGAGAGTTCCTGCAGCGCGTGGCGGGAGTGCGAGTTAGCGACTCGACGATCTCCCGGGCAATTAAGCGTCTGGGGTGGAGTCGAAAAGAAGATCGGTGGGTGCCTCCGAACGCGACGAATGGCTCAGGGCGGCCTGGCGAGTGATGGTGGCTGAAAGGATCGACGCGAGGCGCCAGGTGTTCGTGGACGAGTGCGGTACCAATACCTCGCTTTCTCCCCTCTACGCCTACTCACCCATAGGGCAGCGGGCGCGTAGTTCGGTGCCGCGCAACTGGGGCGCGAACATCACGCTGCTTTCAAGCACGAGCACGCAAGAGATGGGGCCATGCCTGGCGGTGGAAAGCAGCACCACCCGCGAGGTGTTCGAGGCCTACGTCGAGCACGTCTTGGCACCCTCGCTCAGGCCGGGGCAGGTGATAGTGATGGACAACCTCTCATCTCACAAGGGTGGGAGGGTAAGCGAGCTGATCGAGGAGAGGGGATGCGAGCTTATGTACCTGCCGCCCTACTCGCCCGATCTCAACCCCATTGAGGAGGCGTTTGCCAAAGTAAAGGCGCCGCTGAGGAAGTTCGAGGCGCGCACCCGCGAAGCTTTGGTGGAAGCGATGGGCAGGGCGCTCGATGCTGTAACGGCTGGGGACGCACGGGGCTTCTTTGAGCATCGTGGCTACCGTGTGGCAGCTCAATTGCTATGACAGACGCTCTAGCTATTGGCGTTCGCGGACCATGAGTTCTTACATCGACATGCATGACGGTATAGACTACCTTGTCCCCGAATGGGAACGCTTGGCGCGGCGCACTGAAACCAGCCCATTTCTTTGGCCCGGATGGATCAGCGCGTGGTGGCGAGCTTTCGGTGCGGGGCAGCTCCAGATCATCGCGGCTTATGAACATGGCCGCCTCACCGGAGTCCTTCCGTTGCATCGGCTTTATGGAAGGCTCGGCTCGACCACAAATTACCATACGCCGTTGTTCGGATTTCTGGCTGAAGATGAAGTAGCCGTGGAGCAACTATCGCGTTCGCTGTTCTCCCGGAGACCTCGCCGCGTAGATCTGGGGTTCCTATCCCCGACCGACCTCGGAATCTCCCAAGTCCGCAATGCCGCCGCTGACGCCCACTATCAGGTGTTTACGGAGCTACGGCAAGTTGCGCCATATGTAGATACCGACGAACCGTGGGAGGCTTACGAAAAGAGACTTCGCAGGAAGTTCCGGAGCGAACTCCGCCGTCGGCGGCGGCGGCTTGAGGAAGAGGGACGACTGACGCTGGAACTCTCCGACGGCACCCACAGATTAGGCGAGCTACTTGAGGAAGGTTTTCGCATCGAAGGTTCGGGCTGGAAGCAAGCCCGGGGAACGAGTATCAACTCACACATGGCAACGCGTCGCTTCTACACCGAAGTGGCCCAGTGGGCCAGCGAACGCGGCTGGCTCCGGCTAGCCTTTTTGCGGCTCGACGGTCAGGCGATTGCTTTCGATTTCTGCCTCGAGTGCAACAGAATCCATTATCTGCTCAAGACCGGCTACGATCCTGCTTATCGGCAATTCGCTCCGGGAATGTTAATTCGTCATCTGATGCTCACCCGAGCGTTCTCCGATGAGATCTCTACCTATGATTTTCTCGGTGACAGCTACGGGTGGAAGCAAGAGTGGACACACTCTCTTCAAGGCAGATATTTTATGCGCATGTTCGCATCTACGACCCTCGGCTCTCTCGATCGAGCAGTGTTTGTGCACGGACGTCCGGCCGCAAAACGCGTGAAGAGGCTCGCTGGTTCAATCCTCGGGGCGTACGATAATCCTTTTCTAAGTCGCGGATCTGCTATGGAGCGTACGACAAATAGATGAAAAACCTCACTCGCATCAACTTCGGGCCGCCACTACCGATCGGCGTCTACGTGCGCAGGCCGTTGCACGAGCTGCCGTTCCCGCTGGACGATCCCGATTGCCGCATTTACTCCCTGGCCCGCCAAGGACTGTATATGGGAATCAAGGCTCTTGGTCTCGGCCCAGGAGATGAGATTCTCGCGCCGGCGTATCACCACGGCTCAGAGATCGAAGCCCTGGTCCAGGCCGGCATCGTTTGTCGGTTCTACGACATCGGACCCAGCTTAGAACCGGACGAGAAGGAGCTCGAGGGCCTTCTCGGCCCGCGCGTACGGGCCCTTCACCTCACTCACTTCCTTGGGTTTCCCCAGGACGCGGCACGCTGGCGAGCCTGGTGCGACGAGCGCGGTCTGTTGTTGATCGAGGACGCAGCACAGGCGTGGCTGAGTTCGCGCGAGGGAATACCTGTCGGCTCTCACGGCGACCTGTCGATCTTCTGTCTCTACAAGACCTTCGGATTGGCTGACGGTGCCGCGGTGATCTGCAATCCTCCCCTGGATCCGCCAAGCAACAGGCGGTCTCTAAGGATAGACCGCCTCGTACGGGAGCATTTCATCTACCTGGAGCAGCGGTGGGGATGGCTCGCTGAACTTCATCGCCGTTTCAAGGGTGACAGAGAGTACGACCCGAAGCGCGACTTTGCGCTAGATAATACAAGATGCACGCCTAATATAGGTACGATATTCCTTCTGCCAAGAGTAACGGACTCTCGGGTGCAGGAGACACGCGTAGCCAATTTCACCTTCTTACTCGAACGACTGAAGCACATGCTTGCGGAGCCCTTCGCACGCCTGCACGAAGGTGCATCGCCATACGCGTTTCCAATCCGATCGAGCCGAAAGGAAGAGTTGCTCGACTGGCTGTACAGACAAGGTATTGTGGCGTCAAACTTTTGGTCTGTGCCGCACTCTAGTCTGAACGTGAGCAACTTCCCCCAAGCAGCCGAGTTGAGAGAGCACATCGTCGCCCTCCCCGTACATCAAGAGCTGGGTTATGAGGAACTGGAGCGTATCGTAGATGCCGTGTTAAGTGGTCCGGAGTAGTAGTAGTAGTAGTAGGACGTCTTGGTTGGCATCCAGACCCCGCAGTGGCTGTCGTCACCTCTTTTTCGGAGACGAGGCTGGTTGCTCACCGGCCTTTCCCAGGTGTCATTACCTCAACCCGAGACCGGGAGGTCCCAGTTCTCGCTATTTTGCGGGTCATATCGCCCGGCGGCACGGTTGCGGTGCGTATTCGGAGTCGCTAGGTTAAGCTGTACTCGTGGGTTACCTGGAGGAGCTACGCGAGGTCGTGGGTTCGCAGTTGCTGATCAGGGTGGGTGTCAGCGTGAACTGTCCGAAGTGACCGGATTGGTCGTGTGGCAGCTGCGCTTTCTCGCTCTCAGCTCGGGACCGGAGTTTGTTTACACATATCTCAACGGCGACCGCGTAGAGACGGTCACGGCAGTGTATCAAGCACTGCAGTGGTTGAGGGTAGTTTGCGAACGGCCGAAGGTGAGAATCTCAAATTACGCTACTTCAGCGTACATGAGTTGCCCCAGATGCACTCCTTGAGCGATCGCCTGTTGGTGCGGGCACTCGAGGCTCTCATCGGCTGAACGTTTGAGACTAGCATTCCAGGATCTGCTTGAAGTAGTCTGTACAGATCGGCGGATGTAGTATGACGTCGCCTTCTAGTTGCGTAGCTAGCCTGGGTCGAGTACCTCGCGGCTCTCAGTGTCGCTGAGACACACGTAGGAGTGCTTGTCATCGAGAGCCAACCCAACGGTCATCTTGAGTCGCGCTTTGCTAACCAAAGTACTAGCAGACCCTCTAAACGGAGGTCTGCGCAGGTGATGGGGCCCATGAATATGCCGTATGACCGATGCGTCTACGCCTCGACTCGCATAAGCTTTACCCCGCAATGTAACAGGGGCAGGCGAAACTCCTGCCCTTCGACCGTTGGCCAGGAGATTGCACACGTGCAAAGAAATTTGCCAAGAAACGCGAGACGTTCGAGAGTGTTGATGGTGCCCATGATGAGCCTTGTTGTGATCCTCTCTATAGCGCTCGGGGCGGCCTCCATGACCACAGCGCCCTCTGCCATCGCCAGCGACGCGGTGGGCGGCAGCAAAGCACAGCAGAGCCTGCCGACGGCGGGTGGTGCGGGGAATGTACCTGGGGAGTTGCTGGTTCGGTTTCAACCGAATGTTCCGGCTTCGGAGCAGGCGAAGATTCACGGACAGGTTGGGGCGTCGGTGATCCGCTCGCTCATGCTTCCTCGTGTGAAGTTGGTGCGTTTACACGGAATGCAGAGCTTGAGTTCTGCTATCCGGAAGTATGAGTCACATCCGCAGGTAGAGTACGCCGAGCCGAACTCCACCGCGGAGTTGGCGAGCGTAGTCCCGAATGACACGTATTTCCCGCGGCTATGGGGACTTGACAATACGGGGCAGACGGTGAATGGTGTAGCGGGGACACCTGCTGCGGACATCGGTGCGCAAGAGGCGTGGGGCACGACGACCGGCGACGCGTCGGTAACGGTCGGGGTAGCGGATTCGGGGGTCGACTATAACAACCCGGACCTCTCGCCGAGCGTCGTGCCGGGCTACGACTTCGTGGACAACGACACCGATCCACTTGATGACGTGTGGCACGGCACGTTTGTGGCCGGCATCATCGGCGCGGTGGGGAACAATGGCTACGGAGTGACGGGCGTCGCGTGGCACGTCGGCCTGGCGCCACTGAGGGTTTGCAGTTTGGTTGCGATGGGAGGCGTGCCGCCCGCGAAGTGTACCGCTGCCGACCAGGCAGACGCCTACACTTACGCGGGCAAGTACGGCATGGCCGTGGTCAACGCGAGCCTCAACAGCGGCAAGTCGAGCATGACCGCCTACAACGCCATCAAGGGAGCATCAAATACTTTGTTCGTGGCGGCGGCTGGCAACCGAAAGACCAACCTGGATGACAAGCCGCAGTACCCTTGCAACTACGACATTCCCAACGTCGTCTGTGTGGGGGCTACCGATCAGCACGACGCGCTGGGGCCTTACTCGAACTACGGTGCCTCGTCCGTCGACCTTGCTGCTCCGGGGACGAACATCTGGGGCATCCACCCGTTCGTGACCTCCTATTCGGAGGCGTTTAGCACGGACCTCTCGGGGCGGTGGATGACAGGTGGGATCAACAACACTTGGGCCCGCGTCTGTCCCAGCCGCAAGAGTTGTTTCCTCCAGGACAGTCCCGGTAGCAACTACCTCAACGACACGGATTCATGGGCGCAGACAACCGTCGCGGCCAGCACGGTGGGCGGCAATCACTGCCAGGTGCAGTACGATCTCAAGGGCGTTGTCGCCTCGGGTGACGAACTGCGCGCGTCGGTGTCAAGCACGGGATCGACGTGGACACAGGTTGGCACGTGGTCTGGATCACTAACTTCCTGGAAGACGGCGCAGTACCCACTGTCTGGCTTCGACGGCGATGAAAGCGTCTACATACGCTTTGAGTTGGTCAGCAACTCCTCGGGCACCGCAGATGGCGTGAGCATCGACAACGTCAAACTCAACTGCCTGCGCGACTCCGGCACTTACCAGGACAATGAGTACGCCTTCAGCGACGGCACCTCGTTCGCCACCGCCTATGTCTCAGGCGCAGCCGCGCTGCTCAAGGCGCAAAATCCCGCGGCGACCGTTCGTGAGATCAAGAAGGCCATCCTCGATGGAGTCGACTCCCGGAGCAGTCTTGCTGGCAAAACGGTCACGGGCGGCCGTCTCAACGTACAACGATCACTGACCCTGCTGCCTGACGCCACGGCGCCAGTCGCCCCTTAAGGAGTGGACTTGGCCGTTACAAGCGACTTCGGAAGCTCTGACTCAGACAACATCACAAACGACGCCACGCCCACCTTCAACGGGACTGACGAGGCGGGAGCCACGGTCAAGGCCTACGCTGGGGCGAATTTGCTCGGGGAAACATCTGCCGATAGTACTGGCAAGTGGAGTTTTACACCGAGCGACGCGCTCAGCGACAACGCCTACTCAATCACAGCCACGGCTACCGACAAGGCTGGCAACACCTCGCAGCCATCCGAGGCGCTCTCCGTAACCATCGACACGGTCGCGCCAGTTGCGCCCGTGATCACCAACCCGGCCGACAACAGCTCTTACGGTACGGGCAACTTCACGGTTTCTGGCATCGCCGAGCAGAACACCTCCGTCGAACCCTTCGAGGACCTCGCGTCCCAGGGCAAGAGCTCGGGCGCTCCAGATGGCGCCTGGACTATAGACCTTGCCGGAGTACCCGACGGCGAACACACATACGTGGCACGGGCGACCGACGTTGCCGGCAACACGTCCACCGCTTCCGACGCGGTCAGGGTGACGGTCGACACCGGGGTGCCGGCATCGTAGGCGCCGGTCGAGATGCCCGTCTCCCAGGTGTACGCACCGGTGACTCAATCTTGATCATGGACTGGGATCTCTCCGGCCACCCCACGTTGGAGGCGTGCGATCTGGATGCTAAGAACCTTCTCAACTATTGGCACGCGGGTGGACGTTAAGGTCGGCGTGTTGTTCGGTAACGAGCCCGTTAAGCTACGGTGCTTGCCTGCACCATTTATCTGCGAGTGCGTGTCGACTCGAGTGATGACGATAAAGACCGGCGAGCGTACCCTGCCCACGTTCAGCGGCGAACCTGGAGGTAAGGTATTGACTTCGCGGGGCACTCCTGTGCTTGAGGCCATAAGAGATATCGGCCTCACGGAGACAAGCCTTCCCGTTGATCTCCTCCGTCTCGATCCCGGAACTGTATTTGTAAGTGCGCACCATCGCCTTGGGGCAATTCTCCGATGACCCCGTCGACTCCTATTAGTGGAGAACGAGGCCTCGCTCCTCGCGAACTCCAGCTGCGCACGGGTGCCTGGTACGGTGACTATGTGTGGAGGGCGGCGATCCCTCCGTCGTGGAATGTGGACGTGTTCACGCCGCGTGCGGGTAAGCCGCTGACTGATGCACAGATCAGGGAACGCCTCGAGGCCCCCGACGGCCAGCCTCCCATTCGCGAACTTTGCCGAGGTAAGACTCGCCCCGTCGTGATCGTCGATGATTTGAATCGTCCAACGCCTGCCTGGCGCGTCATGCCGGCGCTCCTACGCCAATTCAAGGACGCTGGGATTTCCCCACACGACGTTGGCATCGTCGTAGCGTCCGGTACACACGGGCTCCCTCCGATCGATGCGTTCGCCAAGAAGGTGGGCAAAGAAGCGGCGACGCTATGTCGGCTGTATGTGCACGACTGCGATCGCAATCTCATCAATCTGGGACGAACGTCGTTCGGAACGCCGGTGCTCGTCAACCGGCACGTGGTCGACAGTGACTTTCTCGTCGGTATCGGAGGACTCTATCCAAACCACAGCGCGGGCTTCGGAGGTGGGTCCAAGCTGGCTCTTGGTGTGCTTGGTTTCCGTTCGATCGCTGGGCTCCACTACGGCCACAAGAGCATGGGATGGGGGGCATCGAACAGCCTAAGCAGCACTTTTCGGCGCGATCTCGACGAGATCGCGCAACTGATCGGCTTGAATACCACGGTGTCGATACTGCTGAACGCCGACCGGGACGCCGTCGAGCTTCGCTGCGGAGACCATAGTACCTACTACGCAGATCTGCTCGACTCGGCGAGAGAGGCGTACCGTGCGCCATCCCCACATCAGGACACAGATGTAGTCATTTCCAACGCTTTCCCGGAAGACCTGTCTCTAACCTTCGCGCGGATGAAGGCATTCCACTTGCTCGACGCCGCTCCGCGCCACGCGTCGAGGATCGCCATCGCCTCCTGCAGCGAGGGACTTGGCTTTCATGCACTATTCCCGTTCATGAACGCCCCTAAATACCACCGGCAACGTATGAATATCATGCATGTAAGAATGTTGCTCGGGAAGCCTGACATCTTGGCCCGGAGGGTATTCAGGCGCTTAGCTCGACAAGTCGACTCGCGCCGTGGAGCAAGCACGCCCGCACGGAGCACGCGTAACCCTATCTGGTTGTTCCGCCCTGATCTCGCCGACACTGCCCATCTACCCGCTTTACCTGCCGAGATTCCTGGGATCAGGGTAACATCCTCTTGGGATGAGGTTATCGAGGGAGTGAGCCGTGAACAAGGTTTCGATGCCGGCCTGCGGGTTGTGATCTACGGCTGCGCCTCAATGCAGTGGCTCGGCTAAACGCCGCCGATGGGCTGCCTGTTCCCGCGAGATTGATGTGCTCGGCGGCGACTGCACATAATCGGTGCGTTACGGCCGACCGCTGGCGCGAGCGTGCAGGTCCTCCTCAAGGGACTCTGACCCACTCTCGTTGGGTTTCCTTGCCAGGTGCAGTTCCGTGAGCTAGCTGCTCTCCTCGTCGGGCTTCGTAGACGCAGCGCGTGAGCGAAGAGTTGCCAACCCCGAACGAATGGTGGCCTCCTCTTTGGACATTGCGCGTCCCATGACAGGGAGGTCCTCCGAGTATGCTCTCAGGAGAGTACGCAGCTTTCCTGTCAGGCCATCGAGTGGGTGATCTTCCTCTGCAACGCTTCAGCCTGCTCACCAGAAACCTCGTACACAAGGTTAGCTAGGGGTTTGAGTCTTCTTAGCAAGGACCAGGTACTGTGAGCCGGTCGAGCGTACTCCGGGAACACCGCGGTTGGCGAGCGTCTGCAACCGATGATGGAGCCTAATTCCGACCGAATCCGGAAGTAGTGTGCGGCCAAGGAAGGAGAAGGGACCGAACCCGAGCGTGACCGCTCTTTCCATTTTCAACCGGTTCTCTGAGACGACGCGATCAATGTACCAGGTGGTGTGCATGTGGACAAGTTTTGGGGCTAGGTGGTTCTTGCGAAGTCCTGCTCTTCGGAGGGCGTGCTTGAGGAAGCGCCTTAGCGGGGCAAGGGCGGGATTTCGATGGGGATCTATCAGGTGATTGAGCCGCATGAGGTTGTCCGAGTTGAAAATTACGTATCCATCTGGTCTCAGGACACGAGCCATCTCCCGCACAGGCGTATCCGGTAGTTCAAGCCACGGGATGACGCCCATGGCGAGCACCAAGTCGAACAGATTATTCTCGAAAGGAAGCGAATTCGCGTTGCCACGAAACACTCTTACCCTACCATCCACCTCAGACTCGATTGCATTGCGGCGCGCGCGTTCGACCATGGCTTCGCTCGAGTCCACGGCATCGACCACATAGCCGCGACGGGCGAGTTCGACCGTCGTCACCCCCGCGCCGCAACCGACCTCGAGTATTCTCGAACCCTTGGGGAGCGCTAGATTGTCGATCCACCTGAGCACGACCGCCATACGGGTTTGGTGGATCACACCTTGGACGTTTCGAGCGCTGTAGATCTCCTCCCAAGCCGACGACCTCGAATCGAAATATGAATCGACTCGTTCTTGATAGTCCTGGTTACCACAACTCTCCTCACAGCACCAGGTCAATTAGACTACGTGTGCCTTCTGTACTTTAGCCCTCGCTATCCGTCCGCCTTTGACTAGCGAGGCCCAGCACATCGCAGCGAACGGCAAGGGATCGTCCTTGGCGAACCAGGCCGCCTCTTCGATACCGCGCAGGGAGCGGGCCCACTCCGTGACCGTGAGCCTTCCGAGTCGGCCATAACGAAGGGACGTAACAAGATCGCTCTGTTCTACGATCCACTTGCGGCCTTCGCGGGCGCGCCCGGGCGGTAAGGGTTGTCCGGTCAGATTGAGATAGAGCGCTTGCACAACGTCCATCCCGTTGGAGTCTACGAAGAGGCGGAACGTCGCGCCGACGCGGGGATTGACGTCCAGTAGCTTGTATTGCCCGTCGCGCCTATCGTACCGGTATCCCATATCCACGATTCCGCTGTAGCCAATCCCCTGCATGAGATCCCTGGTCATCTTCTCGACCGTCTCGTTCTGGAGGCAGATGCCCAGAGTCGTTGCGCCCGTGAACGGGGGTGCCTGCCGTATTTTCTTGCCCGTGAGACCGATGAGGCACTCGGAGCTGTCCGTAAAACAGCCGTTGAACATCCAGACGTCTTCTGGCCCACCAGGGATATACTCCTGCAGCATTACGTTCGGCTGGTCCGGCGTTTCGTTTCTAGCGTATTCTTCCAGCAACTCCTTCGTACTGTTGACTATGGTTACGCTCTTTAGCTGGGGTCGGTGCTCAGGAACCCAGCCCGCGATGAGCTTGATCACAACGGGAAAAACCGCAGTCTCCGCGAAGGTCGCCACGTCTGCCAGGGATTGGGGGAATGCAGCCTCCGGTGTCGGGACGCCTGTCTTCTTGCACAGGAAGTACATCTCCTTCTTACTGCTTAGCGTCCGGGCTAATCCGGCAGGCTGGTTCGGAAAGAGGAAATATTCCCGCAGAGCATCTGCTTGGTCTGCAACAAAGATGGTAGCCGCATCATCGACGGGAATGAGGATGGGCTTACTACCTTCGATCTTGCGGCTACACTCCTGTAGATATGCAACTGAGGCCTCGACCGGAGTCCTCGTATCCCAGTAAAACGTACCGCGGACGTAGCGAGACAAAGTCGCCGGTGTTCGATTCCGCCCGTGTATCCAGTAGACCTGAACCCCCAGCCTCCCCGCCGTCCGCGCAATGCCCAGGCCGCCGTGCTGTAGAGAGGGCACAGACTGCAGTATTACTATGGGGACCGAAGTGTCTCTGACCACGAGCTAGGCGATGAGTGGCTATCATGTTTCTCTACGTACTCACAGGCTGGCTGCATCGTGATCTCGCCGTTCTCCAGCGGGAAGACGGCGTCTATGTCGTCTATATGCTCAAGGATGAAGTCTAGATCACGCAGCTGACCCGTGTTTGTCAGGTACTCGACACTCTTGCTACCGAGGAAGGCCTCGAGAGGCGCACTGCTCCAGCGCTCGACAAGTTGTTCGGTCTGTTCGTTGCCAGGTCTATATCCCGCGTCAATCAATCTTTCCGCTATCCATGCACAGCATATTTGATCTTCCTCTCGGAACTCGCCTCGGGTTCCGGCACCGATAACGGCGACTTTCGAATGGCGCGCGGCAAGACAGCGGACCTGAGCCGTGTAGTTGCGCAAACACGCCGCGTAAACGGCGGTTCGTCCCCCACCAGCCGCGCAGAGGACCTTCGTGCCCGCGGTAGAGAGCAGGATCATCGGGCGAGATACATCCTCCCGTAGCGCCAGCGCGGCAGGGCTGTTCGTCAAGTGAAAGCCGTACGGCATGTTGCCACCCAGCTCGCCAACGAGGAGCGGGTTGTCGAGCCTTGCAGCGAGAGGAACCGCCACCTCGATAGAAGGTGTGGGGAAGCACCTCCGGTTCAGGACGACCCCCGTCACGGCTGTCGTCGTTGCCCGGATCACGTCGACGGCTACTATCGCATACCCGTCGCGATAGCGCGCAAGACTCTCTGGGAAGCAATCAACTGTGACCGTCCTTACCGGCTGTTCGTCCACCCTCACGACCGCTTTAAAGTGGCTTCTCAGGCCGCAAGCTCGGCTTCAAAAAGGCATCGGAGTGAAGTCCTCTCCGGTAGATCTCCACGCGTAGGACCTCCTCTAACCGTACATTCGACAGGCAAACTTCGCGGCCAAAGTGATCGATAAGGGCGAACTGGTCCGGCTTGGTTGGTGCCTCGAACATAACCGTACGGAGACCGAATTCTTTGACGAAACGATCGGCGAAAGCAAAGTTCAACTCTCCCTTTTCGTCGAAGAGACCAACTCCCCGTGCGCTCTCTCTGGCCTCGATCACCAGCTGAGTCGCTCCGGCATCTAGCCACCTTTGTCCTTGCTCGATCAACTCGCCCACCACCTCGCTGGTAAACGCCCCCCCGTGTTTCTTTCCCAGCTCGAACTGGACCTCCAGCTCCCTCTCGTGCGCCATTCTCACGATGTCCTTGGCACCCATGGGAAGGTCTGTGAACCCCTCGCCGCACTCGATCCTGCTCACGCCGATGTCTGCACACAGGTCGAGATAGGCGGGAAGCTGACCTTGTGCTACGGCTATCTCGAAGGGTCCACCGCCGGTAACAGTCGATACACCATGTTTGCGCGCGGCGGCAACCTTCCGGTGTGTGGCGGCCTCATCGGCAATAATCCAGCAAGCCATGGAAATCTTGAGGCTCGACATCAGGTGCGAGCTCTGCTCAAGGTGGCTCTCTACCGTCGCAGGGTCGTATCCAGGATCGAACGGGCTCGTGGACGGTGGCAGGGAACGAACGCCGATTTTTCTCAGATAGTTGTAGGTAAGCAAAGCGCCAAAAGGATATAGTGGTTGTATTCTTCTCTCAACAAGGGAGTGCTCTGATACCGTTGCCTCCGAAGACGTGCTAGTCTAATGATCTCTATTCTCTGACCCATCGGTGATTATTCTTATCCCCTCAGCGATCTTGCGCATCAGCCTAATGGCACATTTTCGAAACGAGGGTGGCGCCGAAGCCTCTCCAGTCCGCTCATTCGACGGACGAATCCGCCAGGCGTCAATCGCCCCTGACTTGGAGGAGCATATAGCCCAAGGCTACCATAGCCGGCGTTCATTTACGTCCTTTGGACAAGTCATTGCCAGGGCGTCTGGACAATCCCTGTGAAACGAGTAGGTGCTCTGCCCACATATGGGTTGCGTCTCTGAATGTACAGTGGGGACGGTTCCCGGTTACTGGACGTACCGGAGCAAGAACGGTCTTACGAGGTAAGAGTCAGCTAAACTATATTACATGTCCGAGATTAAGGTTGAAGTGGTGAAAGATTCTCGAGGCTTCGCGGCATTAGAGAGAGAGTGGGGGGATCTGTACCAGAACTGTCCGCGTACTACCCCGTTTCAATCATGGCAGTGGCTGTACTCTTGGTGGGAATACTACGGAGAAAGCTACGAACTAAGGCTGATCACGATGCGCCTCAGCGATGGACTCTTGGTGGGTACTGTCCCCCTCATGCTGGAGCGTCGGATAGGCTTTGGCAGATTGCTCTGGATAGGCACTGGATTGAGTGACTATCTTGACGTGGTAGTGAGGGCAGGTTGGGAGAGGCAGGTCGCGGAGGCCGCAGTGCGGGCTCTGGTGGGAATCCGCTCTTGGTATGTACTGGATCTGCACCAGGTGCGCCTGGATGCTGCAGCATGCGACATTTACCAGAGTTGGTGTGGTCCACGCCTGTACGTGCGGCAGGGCGGATGCCCGGTAATAGAAGTCAAGCCTTGGGATGAGCTGCTCGCGTCCCTGAGTAAGAATCTCCGCAGCACGGTTCGCCGGGCCGCGCGGCGTGCTGCGGACGACGGACTCTACCGCAAGATAGCAGAGACGCCAGATACCAAGCAGGCAGCCCGAAGACTGGTGGCACTACATAGAGAAGCTTGGCAGGAACGTAGCATCGGACCGGAACACTTGACGAAGACGTTCGAGGACTTCATAGTAGCCGCCGCCGACCGGATGGTAGATATGGAGTTGGGAGGCATATCGGAATTCTGGCAAGGTGAAGAGGTATGTATTTCGAATCTACTTCTCCTTGGACGAGGGTATTGCGGAACATACGTTCAAGGTGCAAGCCAGAAAGCGATGCAACGGTACCAATGGAGCTCTCTCTACATCTGGGACGCCGTCGAAATCGCTCACAGCAAGAACATGAGCTATCTCGATCTGCTACGCGGGGAGGAGCCATACAAGCTCAGGTGGAGTTCCAGTGTCATTTCCACTAACCGGCTTATAATGGGCCGGCATCAAGCCAGCTGGATGGCCTACGCTGGATACCATGCCCTGAGATCTAGAGCCAAGGTGTACAGCAGGTGCGAGGCCGCTCCGTACTGGATCAAGCGTGCCGCAGGTGAATACCGTGCTCTGAAGCGTAAGATAATATTCGAGGCGCAGAAGTTTAGAGGACGGATTTGAACGTCCTCGGGGTGATAACAATTCAGATAGGTTGTTGGTCCAGAAAATTGTGTCGGTTGACCGACGTGTCGAATCAGGAGATCTTCTAAGTTGGTGCAGATGGAAGGCAAGATTCGTCTTCCTCAAGTGCTGATGTACCACTCTGTTAGCCGGTCCGAAGGCGATTACGACCCGCTGTGCACTTCACCAGAACGGTTCGAGGCCCAGATGCTCTACATCAAGCGGCACAACCTGCGCGGGGTCTCTATGAGGGAATTGTATTCGGCAATGAGCTTTGGAGATACTAGAGGTCTCGTAGGGCTGACCTTTGACGACGGGTACGAGGATTTCTTAGGTACTGCCGTACCGACGTTGGAGAAGTTGGGCTTCTCTGCCACAGTGTTCGTGGTCGCTGGCATGTTGGGCAAAGAGAACACCTGGGAACATGGCGACGGACCGAGGTCACGGCTGAGACTTCTTGAAGCCGACGGTGTGCGCGAGGTCTTAGAGCGAGGAATGGAGGTCGGTTCGCACAGCGTTACTCACCCACGGCTCTCCGGTTTGGACTCGGAAACGCTGATTCACGAAGTAGGTGATAGCCGCCAAATTCTTAGTGAGATCGTGAACGCACCGATAGAAGGGTTCTGCTACCCGTACGGGGCTCTGGACGGCGCAGCTGTTCAGGCCGCACGTGGGGTCGGGTACGTTTACGCCGTTGCTACGAAGAAGCAAGTAGAAGGCGGTCTCTATGACTGGCCCCGAACTTATGTAGGGGAGAAGGATTCTCCACTTCGGCTTGGAGCAAAACTCAAGATGAGCCCGATATTGGCTCGGTGGAGGAGACGTTCTCTAATATGAGAGGCACCATGCAAAGGTTAAGCTGCCCACGTCGATAGTTTGTTTGCCAAAGATGCTCATGCTTCAATGGCGGCGTAGAGGCAACGAAATGAGCAGACGTCTGCCTTGTCCGCCCGCTCCAGGTCCGGGCTGGGCAGGAGCACACTGCCAGCTTCGACGATCTCTTTGGCACCCTCGCTCAAAGAAGGCCGACACGAACCGATCTCAGGAACACTCTGCGCTCCTGCCCAGCGGATGCCGTTCCTTCTGTCTGAGTCAGCCTGGGATGTCGGGGCCGTCACAATGCGCGCCGCCAGGAGTTGCTCCGGAAGATCCGCTGAGCAGGCCGCACGAGGATGGCGTCCTTGTCATCGACGAGACCGGCGACCGTAAGGACGGCAAGCATACCGCTCATATGGCGCATCAGTACCTGAGCTCTATGGGGACGATAGCCAATGGCATGTTTTCCGTTTCGAGCGTGTGGGCAGAGGAGCGACCGTAGTACTATCTGCTGCACATTGAGCCGTATGAGCCGGCACAATGTTTGTCCCCAGGCAAGGGCGAACTTACTTTGCGCACAAAGCCACAGATGGCGGTAGAACTGGTCGATCGGAGCGCACAAAGCGGTCATCTCCTTTCGCGCCGTGGTGGCCGACTCCGTTTACGGAGGGAGCCCCAATTTCGAAGGGGAGCTGTGGAAGGCGAGTGTGCCCTACGTTTTGAGCTTGAGGCCCCACAAGGAGAGATGGGCTGATGCAGAGGCGGTCCACACCCCCGAGGAAGCCGCCCAAAGACTCGGGTGGGACCCACCGGAGGAACCAGGAGAGTGAAGAGCCATGGCGGGCGGCGGAGGTGAAGACACTGATCGGCTACGGTCCCAAGGAATCGATGTGCCTGGTGGCGGTACGCACCGACCCAGCCACCTTACCCGCCAACAGCGGCTGGTACTTGACGACGCGCCTGCCGACTCCGGAACCCCCTCGGGCCGATGAATCACCGCTGGCTTGTGCCTCTCTCGAACAGATCTTGAGGCTCTACGGATTGAGGAGGTTGGTGGAGCAAAGCTACAAACAGGTCGAACACGAGCTGGGCTTCTCCGACTTTCACGTGCATTCCGATCGCGCCATTCGTCGCCGTTGGCAGCTGGTGTTTTGCGTCTTCTCTTTCTGCTGGTTGGCGCTTGTGGTGAGCGTGGTCGAAGGCGCCCCAGCTGCGGGCGCGGCTTGATGCTGTTGGAGGACGATACCAGCTCAATGTGTAATGCCTACTTAACAAACCACCGACTATAGCGGTTTGCGATGATATTGACTCATGCAAACCATAAACTCATGGACTCTTGTGCAGCTTTTCTGAGCAAGCGATCTGCACCGATTACGCGATGTGGGTCAACTACACTGCAAATCGCGTTAGGAAGGACAGTTTTGCGAAGCTGTATCAAAGATCTCCAGGAGGGAGGCTCACTGTTGCGATGTGTGGGCGTTCCTTCCATTCCCTGCCGTCCAGAGTAAGCAGCCCAGAACGAGCCAACTGAGGCTGTAAACCGCCCCAAACAGTACGTGAGCCAAGCCCGTCCCGAAGACGCCACCTGAGTTAGTGACATGGTAAGCTACACTTGATAGCCCCATGGTTAGTAGTAGGATACCCCAACCTCTTAACTCGCCTACGCGGATGGCGCCCATGCCTACAATAATCATCCCTATGGGCAGCATGGGTAGCCAGCGGAACACGTAGGCCGGTAAGCCGCTGGCTGCCCTTATATAGACGTACCAAGGAGCCGGCTCCGCGAGGCCGCTGGCGGTTATGAAAGCGTGGATGCCTTGCGCTACGCTCAGCGCTCCTCCGGCGAAACCGAACACGAAGCCCACCGTCTCCAGCCAGCCTGTTCGCCCCTCCCGCCACCACGCGCATAGCCCCACTAGTCCCACCAACAAGAGCATATCGATGAGTAGATCCATCGCGGCCGCGAGCATGTGACTGGAGGAGAGCACTATGTTGCCATGAAGGTAACCCCACACGCCCAAGAGTGCCCCACCCAGCACGGCCGCCGCCCCACCCCATTGACGGAGCGTCGAAGAGGTCGAATAGCCAACTTTCATACTCGCCTGCTTTTACCTGGTGTCTACCGTCACTAAGCCTCGCCCTTATTCTTACCACCTCGAAAAGACCCATTCACTGACCTATCGCTAGTCTGTTGGTACACGGCATAGAGGTAGAGTTCTCTGTTCAAAAACACCCACTCATGCAGCGCTTTTAGCTGCGGTGGTGAGGGCATCCTGGAGAGCGCCCTCCCGTACCGCGCTTGCCCATCGATGCCTCACCCATCGACCATTCGACGTCTTATTCATCCGAGTGCGTGGAAGGTCTGCGAAGTTGGCGTGCGTTAAGGTCAATGAAGAGCCTTGAACTCGCATTCGCTACTTACTACTATGGCAGCTTAGGAAAGCGACAGCCCGATACGACCCGATATAGAGGCGTCGAAGCCCGTTCCCATAAGGATGTAAAGATGGGCGCTTGTAGGGGGCTGAGTTACTCTCCCTCACAGTTTCTGGGGGCTTCAAGGTGCTTGGTCTTGTCCGCACGGCTCACCAGGTTACGGGTATAGTGTCCGCCCTGAGCTCTCCTCGCCTGGTCAGGGTGAGGTCTCGGTAGCCGGCATCGAGGTGCTCGCTCATCTCTTCCTGGAGCACCCCCGCAAGCACGACCTTAACGCCCTCGCGAACCCCGACCTCTATGTCGATCTTCACATCATGCTCGAACTCGAGCCAAGAGGTTACGGAGACCATTGACCTCCGGCGCTGCGACGGTACGGGCCAGATGAACGGCTATTTGACTAGCGCTACGAAGCGACCCGGCCGGGGCTCTGACTGGGCACCTCGGCCCTTTTCACGTCCGAGGGACCTTTAGCGGCAAGCTTTGTTGGCTCGCCTACCCTCAATGTATTCTTCTACGCCCTAAGACAACTCGTGGCCCAGGGACAAACCAGCCGCGAGATAGCGCAAGAATTGATCCTCAGCCCGGGTACCGTCCGCACCCACGTTCAGCGCATCATGGCCAAGCTCAGCGCACG
>Ga0126314_10000410_pt1 | contig 21020 bp, 29 predicted proteins | sample Plot105B_FD_92535 | JGI IMG/M metagenome (GOLD analysis project Ga0126314, IMG submission 92535) | Serpentine soil microbial communities from UC McLaughlin Reserve, CA, USA - Plot105B | ecosystem: Environmental > Terrestrial > Soil > Grasslands | place: USA: UC McLaughlin Reserve, Lake County... | reverse complement strand
TGGCCGTTCCGGGAGCGCCGGGCTCTGCTCGAGCAGCTCCTCGCCACCGCGGAGCCGCCGCTCGTGCTGACGCCGATGACCGAGGATGCGGACGCGGCGGAGCGATGGCTCGACGCGCCGCCGGGGGCGGGCATCGACGGCGTCGTCGCGAAGCACGAGGACCTGCGCTACGAGGAGGGCGCGCGCCGCATGATCAAGGTCAAGCGCCAGCGAACCGCGGACTGCGTCGTCGCCGGCTTCCGGTGGCTCGTGGACAAGGCGCTGCCGAGCTCCCTGCTGCTGGGACTCTACGACGCCGACGACCTGCGCCATGTCGGCGTCGCGTCGTCATTCACCGCGGCTGCGCGCGAGCGGCTGCTCGAGGAGCTCGCGCCGCACGTCGTCCCGCTCGCGGGCCACCCATGGGAGCAGGGCTTCCTCCTCGGCGGTAGCCCGATCGGCCGGTTGCCGGGCGCCGCCGGGCGGTGGACGCCGGGCGAGATGGAGCAGGACTGGGTGCCCGTTGCGCCGGAGCTCGTCTGCGAGGTCCAGTTCGACCAGCTCGACGACCACCGCTTCCGGCACCCTGCGCGCTTTCGCCGCTGGCGCCCCGACCGCGACCCGCGCTCCTGCACGCTCGACCAACTCTGATGAGACGTCGCTTGCGATGTCTCCGTCAGGCCGCGCGGGCTTTGCCCGAGGGGCCGTCTGCACTGACCGGTCGACCCGATCGGCGATCAGAGGTGCCGCCGTGAGCACCGTCGAGATCGAGGGCCATCGGCTCGGCCTGACGAACCTCGACAAGGTCCTCTGGCCGGAGCCGCGGGTGACGAAGAGCAAGCTGATCGAGTACTACGTGCGGGTCGCGCCGGTGCTGCTGGCCCATCTCGCCGAGCGGCCGCTGACGCTACGGCGGTTCCCCGACGGCGTCGACGGCATCAGCTGGCACCAGAACGAGTGCCGCGGGGAGCCGGATTGGTTCCACGTCTTCGAAACGGAGGGCGCGGGCGGCCGCAGCCTCCGCTTCTGCGTCGTCGACGACCTCGCCTCGCTCGTCTGGGCCGCCAACCAGGCCTCGATCGAGCTGCACCCATTCCAGTGGACGACCGCCGCGCCGCGGCAGCCGACGGCGCTCGTCTTCGACCTCGACCCCGGCCCGCCGGCGGGGCTCGTCGACTGCGCCCGTGTCGCGCGCCGCCTGCGTGAGCTCCTCGCCGAGGTCGGGCTCGTGAGCTTCGCAAAGACGTCGGGGTCGATCGGCCTCCATCTCCACGTGCCGCTCGGCCGTCCGCACGACGCCTCGGAGGTGAAGGCGTTCGGACGCGCAGTCGCCGAGACGCTGGCGCAGCGCCATCCGGAGGCGGTCGTCGCGGAAATGAAGAAGGCGGAGCGCGCGGGCAAGGTGTTCGTGGACTGGCTGCAGAACGATCCAACGCGGCAGACGGTGGCACCGTACTCCCTCCGCGGGATGCCGTGGCCGACCGTCGCCACGCCCGTGACCTGGGAAGAGGTCGAGCGCGCGGCGGGCGACGGCCGCGCGGAGCTGCTCACCTTCCTCGCCGACGACGTCGTCGAGCGCCTCGACCGCGAGGGCGACCTCTTCGAAGGCGTGCTCCACGCTGAGCAATCTCTGCCCGCGGCCTGAATCCCTAGGATGGTCGCGTGCCGCAATCAGTCACAGCCACGACCCTCGAGCCCCAGCTCGAGCAGTACCGCGGTGAGCTGACCGCCTACTGCTACCGCATGCTCGCTTCGCCTTTCGAGGCCGAGGACGCGGTGCAGGAGACCTTCCTGCGCGCATGGCGCGCGTTCGACCAGTTCGAGGGCCGCGCCGCGTTGCGGTCCTGGCTGTACCGCATCGCCACGAACGTGTGCCTCGACATGCTGAACGGGAAGGAGCGCCGCGCGACACCGATGGACCTCGGACCGGCGCGCGAGCCGATCGAAGCCAACTTGAATGTTCCCTCCGAGGTGACGTGGATCCAGCCGCTGCCCGATCCGGCGGAGGAGGCTGTGTCGCGGGAGACGGTCAAGCTCGCGTTCGTTGCGGCGCTGCAGCATCTGCCGCCGCGCCAGCGCGCCGTGCTGATCCTCTGCGAGGTGCTGCGCTGGAAGGCAACGGAGGTCGCCGAGCTGCTGGAGACGAGCGTGGCGTCGGTCAACAGCGCGCTCCAGCGGGCCCGCGCGACGCTCGAGGCCAGCGACATCACCGCGGCGGGCACGACGCCGTCGGTGGAGGCGGCCGACGAGGATCTCCTCGCCCGCTACGTCGCCGCCTTCGAGGCCTACGACATGGAGGCGCTGACCTCGCTGATCCACGAGGACGCGACGCAGTCGATGCCGCCGTACGACCTCTGGCTGCGCGGGCGCGACGACATCTTCACCTGGTGGCTCGGCCCCGGCAGCGCCTGCCGCGGCTCGCGCGTGGTCCCGACGCTCTCTGCGAACGGCGCACCCGCGTTCGGCCAGTACAAGCCGAGCGAGACCGGCTCCGGCTATGACCCGTGGGCGCTCCAGGTGCTCGAGGTCGACGACGGGAGGATCGTGGAGCTGACGTTCTTCCTCGACACCGAGACCCTCTTCCCGCTCTTCGGCCTGCCGCTCCAGTTCGATTAGTCCGCGAAGACGTCCGTCAGGCCCATGAAGGCGATCAGCTCGAGCAGCTCGTCCGAAGCGCCGCGCAGCCGTACCTGGCAGGCGTGGCGCCGTGCCGCGACCTGGAGCCGACAGAGGGCGTCGACGGTGACCGCGTCCGGGCCGACGCCCTCCACGTCGCACATCACGACTTCGCCGCCCTCGTTCGCGAGCATCTCGCAGACGCGGTCGCACAATCCCGGCACGTCTGCAGGGCTGAGCGGGCCGCGGATCGCGAAGGCGCCCATCGAGAGATAGACCGTTCTGTCCGGCCGAACTCATCGGTGGGATGAGCGATGAGTTCGCGGTCGTTTCCCTGTCTAACCGTTTTGAGACCGATGACCGACCGAAAGGAAAGCCGATGACCACGCTCGATAGCCGCCGCCGCTGGCTCGCGCTGCTCGTCCTCTGCCTTGGCGACCTGATGATCGTCCTCGACGTGACGATCGTCGGCGTCGCTCTGCCGTCGATCCGCACCGACCTCGGCTTCACCGAGAGCTCGCTCGCGTGGGTCGTCAACGCCTACCTGATCGTCTTCGGCGGCTTCCTGCTCCTCGGAGGACGCCTCGGCGACCTCTTCGGTCATCGCCGGCTGTTCCTGATCGGCATCAGCCTCTTCACGCTCGCCTCGCTCGCCTGCGGGCTCGCGACGTCGCAGGGCATGCTCGTCGCGGCCCGCGCGGTGCAGGGGCTCGGAGGTGCGATCGTCTCCGCCGTCGCCCTCTCGCTGATGATGATGCTCTTCACCGAGCCCGCCGAGCGCGCGAAGGCAATGGGGATCTTCGGCTTCGTCGCCTCCGGTGGCGGCTCGATCGGCGTCCTCCTCGGCGGCATCCTCACGGACGTCCTCAGCTGGCACTGGATCTTCCTGGTCAACGTCCCGATCGGCGTCGCCGTCGTCGCGCTCTCCCTGCGCCTGATCCCGTCCGAGCGCGCCGAGGCTGTCGCACAGCGCCTCGACGTTGCCGGCGCGGTCGCGGTCACCGTGTCGCTGATGCTCGCCGTCTTCGCGATCGTGAACGGAAACGACGTCGGCTGGGTGACGCCGCGGACGCTCGGGCTACTGGCGATCGCCGTCGCGCTCTTCGGGCTGTTCCTCGCGATCGAGGCGAAGATCTCCTCGCCGCTGATGCCGCTGGACCTCTTCCGCCTACGCAACCTCAGCGTCGCCAACATCGTCGGCGTCCTCTGGGCGGCGGCGATGTTCGCGTGGTTCTTCCTCTCGGCGCTGTACCTGCAGCTCGTGCTCGGCTACAGCCCGCTCGAGGTCGGCCTCGGCTTCCTCCCGGGCAACATCATCATGGGCGTGCTTTCGGTGGCCGTCTCCGCGAGGCTCGTCATGCGCTTCGGCGTCCGGATCCCGCTCGCCGCCGGCCTCGGCGTCGCGGGAGTCGGGCTCCTGCTCTTCGCGCGCGCGCCCGTCGACGGGAACTACGTGGTCGACGTCCTCCCGAGCATGATCCTGCTCGGCTTCGGCGCCGGCATCGCCTTCAACCCGGTGCTGTTCGCGGCGATGAGCGACGTCCAGCCGACCGAGGCGGGGCTTGCGTCGGGGATCGTGAACACCGCGTTCATGATGGGCGGCGCGCTCGGGCTCGCCGTGCTCGCGAGCGTGGCGGCGCAGCGCACGGACACCCTGCTCGCCGACGGCAGCGACGAGCTCAGCGCGCTGACCGGGGGCTACCACGTCGCCTTTCTGCTCGGCGCGATCTTCGCATTCGCCGCAGCCGCGGTCGGCGCGGCGTTCCTCCGCACGCGCGCGGCTCCGGGGTTCCACGGCGAGGAGGCGATGGGAGCTCCCGCCGCCGCCGAGGCGCAGTGATGGGCGGCGTCGTCGCCGACATCACCGTCTCGCTTGACGGCTTCGTCGCCGGCCGTAACGACAGCCCCGAGCTGCCCCTCGGCGAAGGTGGCGAGCAGCTGCACGAGTGGGTCTTCGGCCTCAAGAGCTGGCGCGAGCCGCACGGCCTCGAGGGCGGCGAGACCGGGGCCGATGCCGACCTCGTCGAGGAGGCATTTGAGCGCACCGGCGCGATCATCGTCGGCCGGCGGATGTTCGACAACGCCGGAGGCTGGGGCGACAACCCGCCCTTCCACATGCCGGTCTTCGTCCTCACGCACGAGCAGCGCGAGCCGGAGGCCAAGGAAGGCGGGACGACGTTTACGTTCGTGAACGACGCGGAGAGGGCGCTCGAGCAGGCGACGAACGCTGCGGGCGACAAGGACGTCGGGATCGGCGGCGGCGCTCAGACGATCCAGCAGTACCTGCGCGCAGGCCTGCTCGACGAGCTGCTCGTCCACGTCGCGCCGCTCCTGCTCGGCGGCGGCGTCCGGCTCTTCGACGACGTCGGCGGTGATGTGAAGCTCGAGCAGACAGAGGTGATCTCGTCTCCCGCAGTCACGCACCTTCGCTTTCGCGTCACGTAGGCATGGCGCCCGTCCATCCCGCGCGCCATCTTCTTCGCGCCAAGGACCTCGTCGACGCGCGGTACCGCGAGCCGCTGCCCGTGAGGAGGCTGGCGTCGGCGGCACACCTCTCAGCGGCGCATTTCAGCCGGGAGTTCCACCGCACCTTCGGCGAGCCGCCGCACCAGTACCTCCTGACCCGGCGCCTCGAGCGGGCCGCGGAGCTCCTCCGCAACACCGAGTGGTCGGTGGCGGAGATCTGCGTTGAGGTCGGGCTTCAGGGCCTCGGCTCGTTCACGACCAGCTTCGGTCGGGCCTTCGGGCTCTCGCCGACGGCGTACCGCGCCGCGCACCCGCCGCGGGAACGCGCCCGCATTCCGACGTGCGTCCTCCAGGCTTGGGGTCGCCCTCGGTCGAGCACGTTTCGAGAAGACGAGCGGATGGGCGCCGGGCTAGCGTCGAGCGGCCACTAACGAACGGAGGAAATGATGCTCAAGCAGCTCACGAACGTGCAGGTCTGGGTTCACGACCAGGACGAGGCGCTCGCCTTCTACACCGACAAGCTCGGGCTCGAGGTGCGGGAAGACGTGACCGTCCCCGAGATGGGCAACTTCCGCTGGCTCAGCGTCGGCGTGCCGGGGCAGGATGATGTCGCGATCACGCTGATGTCGATCCCGGGGCCGCCCGTCTTCGACGAGGACACCCGCTCGAAGATCCAGGAGCTGATGGCGAGGGGCGCCTCCGGTGGGCTCTTCTTCGCCACCGAGGACGTCCATGCGAGCTACGACGAGCTCTCCAAGCGCGGCGTCGAGTTCCTGCAGGAGCCGACCGAGCAGCCGTACGGCATCGACGCCGGCTTCCGGGATCCGTCCGGCAACCACATGCGGATGGCGCAGGTCCGCTAGGTGAGCTCGACAGCTTCAGCGGCGGTTGCCGCGCGCACGGGCGACGAGGCGGCGTTCGCCGCCCTCGTCGAGCCGCACCGCCGCGAGCTGCAGGTGCACTGCTACCGGATGGTGGGGTCGCTCGAGGACTCCGAGGATCTCGTCCAGGAGACGTTCCTGCGGGCTTGGCGCAGGCGGAAGACCTTCGAGGGCCGTTCCTCGTTCCGCGCCTGGCTGTACCGGATCGCGACGAACGTCTGTCTCGACGCGCTTCAGCGCACGCCGAGGGTGGCAGCCGGCGCGATTCAGCCGCTCGCGGAGGTTCCCTGGCTGCAGCCGTTCCCGGACCACCTCCTCGAGGAGCTTCCCACGAGCGACGCCGAGCCGGAGGCCGAGGTCGTCGCGAAGGAGACGATCGAGCTCGCGTTCATCGCCGCGATTCAGCTGCTGCCGCCTCGGCAGCGCGCCGCCCTGATCTGCCGTGACGTGCTCGGGTGGTCTGCGGCGGAGAGCGCGGCGCTCCTCGACGTCAGCGTCCCGGCGTTGAACAGTGCGCTCCAGCGGGCCCGCGCGACGCTGAAGGAGCACCTCCCGCGGCGCCGGTCGGAGTGGGCCGGCGCGGACGCAACCCGCGAGGAGCGCACGCTCCTCCGTGGCTACATGGACGCGATGGAGCACGGGGATCCGGCGGAGATGGTCGAGCTGCTCCGCGAGGACGCGTTCTGCGCGATGCCTCCGGCGTGGTACGTCGGGCGGGAGAAGATCATCCAGGCCTGGGTCGAGGGAGGCTTCGGGGACGACTCCTGGGGCCACCTCCGGTGCGTCCGCACGCGCGTGAACGGCCAGCCCGCGGTGGCGTGCTACGTCAAGCGGGCGGGCGACTCGACTTACCGGCCGCTGGTCCTCGACGTCCTCCGGTTCGAGGACGGCGAGGTCGTCGAGATCACTGCGTTCAAGCTCGAGCCGCTGCTCGAGGCGCTGAACCTGCCGCAGACGCTCTGATGGAGCCGCCGCTCGGCTTCGAGGTCCGGGCGGTGGATGTGGAGCCCGGCGGGCGCCGGGGCTACGACGAGGCGGAGTGGGGGGACGCGCTCGTCGTCGTGGCATCCGGCGAGATCGAGCTCGAGTGCGTGGGTGGCGCGCGGCGGCGCTACAGGAGCGGCGATCTGCTCTGGCTCGCCGGCCTGCCGCTGCGCGCCCTCCACAATTGCGGGTGCGACCCGGTCGTGCTGGTCGCCGTCTCGCGACGCTACGCAATCGCTCCTTCGGACTCGTAGGCCCTCGTCAGGCCGTCGATCTCGATCTTGCTCATCTGCAGCATCGCGTTCATGACCCGGTTTGCCTTCTCGGGATCCTCGTCGCTCAGGTACTCGCGGAGCACACGCGGGACGATCTGCCACGAGACGCCGAACCTGTCGGTGAGCCAGCCGCACGGCCCCTGCTCGCCGCCCTCGGAGAGCTTCTCCCAGTAGTGGTCGACTTCTTCCTGCGTCTCGCAGTCGACGAACAGGGAGATGCCCTGGCTGAACTCGAACGACGGCCCGCCGTTGAGCGCCGAGAACTCCTGCCCGTCGAGCTCGAACGACGCGGTCATGAGCGACCCGTCGAGGCGAAGTCCGGCTGCGCCGTAATAGCGCTTGCTCGTGACGCGCGAGTTCGGGAAGACGGAGGTGTAGAGGTCGACGGCCTCCTCGGCGCGACCGTCGAACGTCAGGAAGGTCGTGATCTTCTGCTTCATCGCTTGGGGCTCCTTTCGAATCGGCGCTCCTCGTAGAGACTCGTCGAGCAGCGACAACTCATCGCCCGAGCGAGACGGCGCCCTGCTCGAGGAGGTCCAACGCGTCCTGCATCCCCGCCTCCATGCCCGAGTCGATGTGGGCGTCGCGCGCTTCCTTGCTCGAGTGCTGGACGAGGATCGTGAGCGTCGTGCGCCCGTCGACCTCTGTGAACGTGGCGGTGTTCACGGCTTCCTCGTCGGGATAGCCCTCGAAGACCTCGATCGAGACGAGGCGCTCGTTGGGGACGATTTCGCGGTATTCGCCGTGGAAGCCGACCTCGACCCCGCCGTCCGCCACCATCACGTATCGCCACTTGCCGCCGACCTGGAGGTAGATCTCGGCGACGGTCATCTCGCCGCGGTTCGCGTGCCACCAGCGCTTGACCAGCTCCGGCATCGTGAACGCCTTGAAGACGAGCTCCTTCGGGGCGTCGAACTCCCTCGTGATCAGGATCTGCTCGTCGGTGGGCAGCTCAACCGTCGCGGTCCCGCTACTCGGCATCGTTTCCATCTCCTTCCTCCTTCTGCTTGAGCTCTTCCAGGACGACGTCCAGCCGGTCGAAGCGCTCAGACCACGACTGCTCGTAGGGCTTCACCCAGTCGTGGATGGGCTTGAGCGCCTGGCCGTTGAGGCGGTACAGCCGCTGTCGCCCTGCCTGCCGGACGTCGACCGCGCCAACCTCGCGGAGCACCCGCAGGTGCTTCGAGACCTGCGGCTGCGCGAGTCCGAGCAGTCGCACCAGGTCGTTCACGGAGCGCTCGCCGCCGGCGAGCGCGTCGAGGATCTCCCGTCGCCGCGGCTCCGCCACAGCGTTGAACGCATCTGCTGTGGTCGCTGCTCGTGCCACGCCAGGCATAATATACCTATATAGGAATATGTCAAGCGATCCGATTTCCGCGGCACCACGTATTCGTTGAGCGACAGGTACTTGTCACGTTCGGGGGAGAGGGAGACTGCATGAAGAAGCAGAGAGTTCTGACCGTGGCCGCGATCGGGGTGCTCACGGTCCTTGCGATCGGCGGCTACGCCGCCGCCGGCAGTGGAAAGGATCACGTGAAGGCCGACGCGATGAGCGGCTACCTCGAAGGAGCTCCGGCAGGGCCGGTCTCCTCGCCGGCATCGGGCTCGTTCGAGGCCACGATCGACGACGAAGCGCAGGAGATCCACTTCACACTGTCCTACTCGGGGCTGGAGGGAGACGTTCGCCAGGCCCACATCCACTTCGGGCAGCGGAGCGTGAACGGCGGCATCTCGATCTGGCTGTGTGAGACGGCGACGAACCCACATCCCGTCGGGACGCCCGACGTTCCGGACTGCCCGCAGTCGGGCACCGTCGAGGCCATCGTCGGGAAGGACAACGTGGTGGGACCGACAGCGCAGGGGATCGCCGCCGGCGAGTTCGCCGAGATCGTCAGGGCGATTCGAGCTGGACGGGCGTACGCCAACGTCCACTCGTCGAAGTTCCCCGGCGGGGAGATCCGCGGCCAGATCAACGACGACAACCAGCGGGACGACTAGCAAGACGCGCACCGGACCTCCAGGTGCCACTCCGGGAGCCCGGTTCGCCGGGCTCCCGGCGCCCTAGAGTCGATTTCCGACGGCGCCGTTCGTCGTAGGGACATGGAGCTCGAGAGCTATACCTTCGTGCTGCTCCGCCGCGGCCTACGGGCGCTCGAGTACGTCGACGAGGAGCTCGACCGCCTGCAGGCGGCGCACCTCGCGCACCTCGACGCGATGCGCGATCGTGGCGCCCTGCTCGTGGCGGGGCCGTTCCGGGATCAGCCCGACGACAGCTTCCGGGGGTTCTGTCTGTACGGCACCGACATCGAGGAGACACGCGCGCTCGTCGAGGCAGATCCGTCGATCCAGGCGGGTCGGATGCAGGCTGACGTGATGACGTGGCTGACGAAGCCGGACGCGTTGTCGTTCGGTCCCGGCGGACGCGACGCGTCAGCGTAGGTCGGCCACGCGCCGTTCGAGGAAGCGCCGCTCGGCGTCGGAGTGGACAAGCTCGAGCGCTTGGTCGTACGCGGCGCGGGCTTCGTCGAGGCGCTCGAGCCGGCGCAGGAGCTCAGCGCGCGTCGCGTGGAGGTAGTGGTACCGGTCGAGCTCCAGGCCGTCCACGAGCGCGAGGGCGGCCTCGGCTTCGCCTGCCTCGGCCATCGCCGCCGCGCGGTTGAGCTCGACGACGGGCGAGTCTGTGCGCCGGGCGAGCTCGCCGTAGAGCGCGGCGAGCTGTGGCCAGTCCGGCGGGTCGTCGAGGTGCAGGACCGCGATCGCGGCCTGCAGCACATACGGGCCGCGGCCGCCGAGCCCACGCGCACGATCGAGCGCGGCCCGCGCCGCCTCGATCTGCTCCGTATCCCAGAGGCTTCGGTCCTGGTCGCGGAGGAGGACGACGGCGCCTTCGGCGAAGCGCGCCTCCCGCCGCGCGTCGTTCACGAGCATCAGCGCCAGCAGGCCGTGAACCTCTGGCTCGTCCGGCATCAGCTCCACGAGGGCGCGGCCGAGCCTGATCGCCTCCGCCGCCAGCTCGCCCCGGCCGCCGTAGCCCTCGTTGAAGATCAGGTAGACGACGGCGAGCACCGCGGCCAGGCGGTCAGGGAGCAGATGCGCCGGCGGCACCTGGAACGGGATCCCGGCGGCCTTGATCTTGCGCTTCGCCCGGACGAGCCGCTTCGCCATCGTCTCCTTTGGAACGAGGAATGCGCGGGCGATCTGCTCCGTCGTCAGGCCGCCGAGCGTGCGCAGGGTGAGCGCGACCTGTGCCTCGAGCGCGAGCGCCGGGTGGCAGCACGTGAAGAGCAGCTCGAGCCGCTCGTCCCGGATCGTCGTCTCCTCGGGCTCGTCCTCCACGGTCTCCGGCACCTCGAGCAGGCGCGTCTTCTCAGCGAGGACGCGGTCGCGGCGGATCCGGTCGATCGCGCGGTTTCGCGCCGTCGTCACGAGCCAGGCTCGGGGATTCGCGGGCGTCCCCTCGCGCGGCCAGCGCGCGGCGGCGATCGCGAACGCCTCTTGCGCGGCTTCCTCGGCGAGCTCGAAGTCGCCGAGGAAGCCGATCAGGCTGGCGACGACGCGGCCCCATTCCTCGCGGAAGACCCGTTCGAGGATCGCTATCCCTCCCGCACGGGCCGGACCTCGACGGCGCCGCCCATCCTGGCCGCGGGAATCCGCGAGGCGAGCTCGATCGCCGCGTCGAGGTCGTCGCTCTCGAATACGAGCCAGCCGCCGAGTGCTTCCTTGACCGCGACGAAGGGTCCATCCGTCGTCAGTGTCTTTCCGTCCTGGACGCGGACCGTCGTCGCCGTCTCCGGGGGCTGAAGCCAGAGGTCACTGGGCGTGACGCCCGGCGTCTGGTTGATCGCCTGGTAGTCGGCGTAGACGGCCCTCTGCTCGTCCTCCGACAGCTGCGCCCACGCCTCCGGCGAGTCCGGTGTCGGGGTGTCGCCCTGTTGGATCAGCAGCACGTACTTCATCGCTTCCTCCTTCTTCGCGCATGGTCGCCTCTGAGACGAACGGCGCGACGAGGAAAGGACAGAGCACGGTCGTGCGCGCCGTGGCCTCGTGCGATGCCGATTCCGGCGGTACTGCTACAGACGGTGCCGGATCGCGTACGCAGCTGCCTGCGTGCGATTGCTCAGGTTGAGCTTCCGCAGGAGCGCCGAGACGTGGTTCCGAACCGTGAACGGGCTGATCACGAGCTCGCTGGCGATCTCCCCGTTGTGCTTTCCGCTCGCCAGCAGCCGAAGGATCTCGATCTCGCGCGCGGAGAGGAAGGAGAACGGAACGTCGTCCCGGGATGGCGAAGCGCCGTCGTTCCGCAGCCGCGCGAACACGCTGGCGGCGACCTCCGCCGACATCAGCGACTCCCCTCGAGCGGCCGCGTGGATCCCCGCCGCGACGGTCTCGGCGGACGTCCCCTTGACCAGGTAGCCAGAGGCGCCACCGACAAGCGCCTCGACGACATCTGCCTCGGTCGCCGAGACGGTGAGCATCAGCACGGCGGTGGTCGGCGACGCCGCGGCGATCCTTCGCGTCGCCTCCAGGCCCGAGATCCTCGGCAACTGCAGATCCATCAGCACAACGTCGGGGGCGAGGGACTCGACGAGCGCGAGCGCCTCCTCGCCGTCAGCTGCGTCACCGACGACGTCGAAGCCGTGATCCCCGAGCAGGCGCTTCAGTCCCCTTCGAAAGCCGTCGTGGTCTTCCACGACCAGAACTGTGATCGCCGCGGCGCCCTCTGCGGGTGCCGGAGCTTCTGGGCTTTGGGGATGTCTGTCCGCAGTCACTCACTGCCGCCTGTGAGTTGCATCGCATATCGCGACGCATTCGAAGCGTGACAGCCTGCGCGCACCAGTCAATACCCCGAAATGGGGAAAAGGGGTCAGCTGTCCTATAGGCATCGGGCGCGGTTCGTGGAACTGTGTGGGGGCGGTGCCGGGGAGGGCCCGCATCACTACTGCGGAGGAGGGCAATGCGGTCGTTGAAGGTCCTCGTAGCCGATGACCATCGGCTCATGCTCGACGCGATCCGACTCGTCCTGGACGAGGCGGACGACATCGAGGTGGTCGCTGAAGCGACCAGGGGGAGCCAGGTGCTTCCGCTCGTCGGACAGACGACGCCTGATCTCGTGCTCCTCGACATCGGCATGCCCGAGATGGACGGCCTCACCTGCCTCGATCAGCTTCAGAAGCGCTTTCCGGACGTCACGGTCGTGATCCTGTCCGGACAGGACGACCCGGAGACGATCCGCTCCGCGCTCGCGCGCGGCGCCCGGTGGTTCGTGGCGAAGCAGATCGACCCGCGCGACCTTCCGTCGGCGCTACGGCTCGCCGCCCAAGGCGCCGTCTACCAGGCCGTCGCCGACGAGGATCCGGCGGGTGCCGTCGACGACTCCGGGCCGCTGACCCCGAGCGAGCAGCGCGTGCTGGAAGCTCTTGCGCGCGGCCTATCGAACAAGGCGATCGCAGGCGAGCTTTGGCTGACGCAGCAAACCGTGAAGTTCCACCTGACGAACATCTACCGGCGTCTCGGTGTGACGAACAGAACCGAGGCCGTGCGCTACGCGTACCAGCACCGGCTGGTGAAGCACCCGTTCTTCGAAGCCGCGGCTAGCTGATCGTCACGACGACCTCCGGGTGGCTCGACTGCCACGCCCGGAGGAAGAATGTGAGCTCGGTCAGCGCCTCTCGCGCATCCGCCGCGTCGGGATAGATCACGTGGACCGTCTCCGCGTCCACCCTCGCCGGCACGCAGCCTCCCCGAAGGAGGTCGTCGACCAGGAGGTCGAGACCAATGGAATCGCTGATGCGCACCCTCATCGCCGTACCATTATCGGCGCGCGGCCGCGCGAAGACATAGACCCGAAAGCACGAACTCGCCCCCTGGAGGTCTAGGAAGGTTTGGCGTCGCTAGATCAGGATGCTGACCGCGGTGTCGGGCGGGCAGCCGTTCCTGACGAGGCGGACGGCGAGGTGCAGGTCGATCTCCACCCGCCTCGCCAACGCCGCCGCCGTGGCGGCGTCGTACCCGGCGGCGAGGAGCTCTTCGAAGCGCCAGCTCAACACCTCCGGCGCGTCGCGCCGATGGGAGAGGACGGACGGTGTCTGCCTCACCCTGTCGCCGCCTATACCAGGAGCGCGACCAGCGCGCCGAACGCGAGGAACGGTCCGAGCGGGAACGCGGTGCGCCGTGCCTCGCTGCCATCGCGTAGCAGCAGCAGGCCGCCGTACGCCGCAGCGGCGAGCGATCCGACGACGAGGGCCGTGGCGACAGCGCTTCCGAGCGCGACGCCGAGCAGCAGCATCAGCTTGACGTCGCCCATGCCGACGCCCGTGGGGTACACGAGCAGTGGCAGCAGCAAGACCAGTGCGCCCGCGATCGCCGCGGCGATCCACTCGACCGTCCGGTCGGGGAAGAGCGCGATCTGCGCTACCAGCACGAGCGCTGCCGCCGGCAGCACGACCCGGTTGGGGATGCGCCGCTCGTCCACGTCGATCGCCGTGAGGGCGCAAAGGACCGGGATCACGAACGCCGCAACCGCGAACTGAGCGTCCGCGCCGAGGCGGAGGAGGGCGAGACCGATCAGCGGTAGAGCGACTGCGGCCGCCGCCGCATACCGCGGCGTCGCGAGCCCTCGAGCGGCCTCGCGCGCGCTCCCCGCCCATTGCGCCCCGACGCCGAAGGCAGGGGCCGGCGGACGGACGGGATCGTCGCTGAACGAGGCCACCGCTCCCTACTTCACCGCGGGCCGCTCGGCGAGCTGGAACCGCTCACCGCGCTGAATTCCGCGTCTTCCGCTTTCTCCGGAAGCGAGCTCGAGGACGGCCTTGGCTCCGCGCCGGGCAGCGGCGCGCCACGGCCGTAGGTTCGTCTCGACGCCGAGGACCACCAGCTCACGGTCGAGGAACACGACGTCGATCGGGAACCGCATGAAGCACGTGTGGATCGCCGAAGTCGGCCGAATCAGCAGCCCCTCTCGCGGTTCGAGACCGGACCGGCCGAGGAGCCCTCGGAGGCGCGTGAGCGGGGTCTCCGCCACCGTGCAGCGCTCGCAGACGGCCTCCCCGCCGTCGCGTACGACCGCCGCTTCGCGCGACCTCCCCATGTCGCCCACTCTCGCGGCCGCCGCGGCCCACCAACACCGCCGCAAGGTCTAGTCGGACCAGCCCCTCGGCCGGTCCAGCGAACGGCGCCTCCGTCCTATGGTCGCTCACAGGTGGCTTCGGCCGCCGGGAAGTGGGAGGCGCCCCCTTCGGCGGGCGCGGTACAGCTGAGAGGGGGTGAAGAGGGGAATGCTGCGGATGTTCATTGGACTGCAGACGTGGGTCGCGACGCATCGCGACCGCGAGGAGGGCCAGGCGCTCGTGGAGTACGCGCTGATCCTGGCGCTCATCGCCGTCGTCAGCATCACGGTGCTGCAGACGCTCGGTGCCAACGTCGCCGGGAAGCTCGGCGAGATCGCGACCGCGATCGGCGGCGCGTAAACGCCTCACGTTCGGAAGCAACGCGGCCGCCGCCCTCAGCTCAACCGAGATGGGGGCGGCGGCGGCACCTATGCGAAGTCAGCCCGCCGCCGACCGACCGGCGAAGCGGGACGAGGAGGGGAAAGGAAATGGTCTCGAACATCAGCCGCCGGTTCCAGAGTGGCGCCCAAGAGGGCGGTCAGGCGCTGGTCGAGTACACCCTCCTGCTCATGTTCGTAGCGCTCGTCTGCGTGACGGCGCTTCAGAGCATCGGCGTCAACATCCTTGGGCCCCTATCCGACGTCGCAACGGGGGTCGGCGGTGCCTGATCCATTTGCACGAGCGCGCTCGGTCAAGCGCCTGGTCGTGCGCGCCGGAAAGGGCACCCGCTCCGAGGACGGCGTCGCGCTCGTGGAGTTCGCGCTGATCCTGCCGGTGCTCGCCCTGCTGCTCTTCGGCATGCTCGACTTCGGAAAGAGCTTCAACTACTGGATCGACGAGACGCACCTTGCGAACGAGGGTGCGCGCTGGGCCGCGGTCAACAAGAACCCGGCGTCGAGCGGGTCGCTCCAGCAGTACATCCGTAGCCAGGCAACGACGCCGGAGCTGCGGGACGGTGGCACGACCTCCGTCGCCGACCCACTGCGCGTCTGCATCGAGTTTCCGAATGGAACGGCGAACGTCGGCGACCCGGTCCGCGTGACGGCGAGCGCAACCTACCGCTGGCTCGCGGTCATCGCGCAGCGAACGAGCATCACGCAGACCACGATCACCGGCGCGGCGACGATGCGGCTCGAGGCGAAGCCGACGAACTACGCGGCGGGCTGCACGTGAGCTCGCTGAACTCCGCCGGTAGCGTCCTCGGCTCCGAGCGCGGCGCCGTCCTGCCGTGGTTCGCGCTGTGGCTGCCCGTGCTCGTGCTGTTCCTGGCCTTCGTCGTCGACGTCGGCCACTGGTTCGAGCACAAGCGCCATTTGCAGCTCCAGGCCGACGCCGGCGCGCTGGCAGGCGGCGGGGTCTTCACCTTCCCCTGCTCGGACGCGGCGATCGACGCGATGGCCCGGAAGTACGCGGGCGACCCCGGCGCGACCTCGCCGTACAACGTGCAGGTCCCGCCGACCGCCGGCAGCAACGTCCACGTCCTGATCAATTCGAGCCAGTACTGGAACGAGGGCGGCTCGAACTACAGCGATGGCGGCAGCCCCTGCGCCACGAAGATGGTCGACGTCAAGATCACGGAGGCCAACCTCCCCCTGTTCTTCCGCATCCCGGGGCTCTTCAGCGCCGTGCCCGCGATCAACGCTCATGCGCGGGTCCAGATCCAGGCGCTGGACTACCTCAGCGGCGGAGCGCTTCCGATCGCCGTGCCCGACGTCGACCCCAGCCGGGTCGCGGCGATCTTCGTCGACGAGGAAACAGGGGCGGTCCTGGCGACGGCGCCGCTGACGAACAGCGGCACGGCGAGCGGTCTTGCGATCTGGGACAACGTCACGGCGCCGGTCTCCGTTCCGATCTCGTCGTCGCGGATCGGGGTCCGCATCGCGCTGAGCGGCAACCCCGCGTCGACGACGTGCGGCGACTTCCTCGTCGCCTGCTACGACGCCGGCTCAGCCGACGGGATCGTGCACATCCGCGGGTGGTCGAGCGCAGGGAGCGCCGCGCAGCCGAACCCGCCGCTCGCGCGCGACGTGACGCTCATCCCCGGCACTTGTACGGACCCGTACTTCAGCTCGGCCACCGCCGCCTGCACGATCGGCGCCAGCGCCGTCGTCGACTTCGGCGTCGCCGACCCCTCGACGATCGGCGCGAGTGTGAGCGCGAGCATCGCGGGCCGGCCTGCGCGCAGGCTCGACTACGACGCGGCCAGCGGCCGCTGGATCTCCGCGGGAAGCAACTTCTTCAGCGTCGATCCGGCCGCGGGCCCGCAGCCCATCACGCTTTCGTGGGAGGTTCGAAACGGGACGATCAGCGGCCGCTCGTGCCGCTGCACGGGCACGTTCGGAGTCGTCCAGCGGGCCTTCTCCGCCGTCGACGACCGCTCCGGTCCGATCAAGCTCGCACAGGTCTGGCGGGGCGGCGTGTCGTGGGCGAACTCGTTCGAGCGCGGGACGAACCAGCAGCTGGCGGTGACGATCGGGCTGACGCCGAACCTCCAGAACGCCAAGGACGTCAACGATCCGATCGTCACGCTCCGCGTCGTCGGCGGCAGCCGGAACCAGTCGCTCGACTGCGAGCCCCCGAACTATCCGGGGAGCCCGATCAGCAAGACCAACCTATGGGAGGAGCTCGCCTACGGCTGCGCGCCGCCGTATACGACGAACAAGGGGACACCGTGTCCCTCGACGGCGACGACGTTGTGGGGCAGCCCCGCGCCCTGGGACTGCGTCGTCGTCCAGACGGGCAGCGCGACGAACCAGGTTCCGCGCGGGCTGAACCTCCGCATCCTCGGCGACGAGAAGCCGACGAGCTGCACGTCGCCGAACAACTGGAGCCAGTTTCCCAACATCCCGCCGGGCGACCCGCGCGTGCTCAACGTCTTCATCACGTCGTTCGGGTCATTCAGCGGCTCGGGCGGCGGTGTCGTTCCGATTACGAAGCTCGGCACCTTCTACGTCACCGGCTGGACCGCGAGCGGGTCGGGCTTCAAGAACCCCTGTGAAGGCAACGGCGACGACCCCGTCCCGGGAGGGGACGCGGGGAACATCGTCGGCCATTTCATCAAGTACGTCTTCGGACTAAACGACGGCGGCGGCAGCGGCGAGACGTGCGACTTCAACACGTTCGGAAGCTGCATTGCCGTCCTGACGGAATAGAGGGAGGTCTCAAATGCACGTCATGCAAAAGGCGCTGTCGACCCGAGGGGGGACGATCGCCCTCGGCGCCGCCGCCGCCGTGCTGGCAGCGTTCGTGCTGCTCCTGTACCTGAACCAGTACCGGAGCAGCGTCAACGCCAACAGCGAGCCGGTCACCGTGCTCGTGGCTAAGACCCTGATCGAAAAGGGCATGCCGGGGGACGTCGTCGGCCTGAAGGGACTCTTCGAGTCCGAAGAGGCGCCCAAGACCCAGTTGCGCGACGGCGCCATCACCGACCCGTCGACGCTGCGCGGGCGAATCGCCGTTGCGGACATCTACCCCGGGCAGCAGCTCACCGTCGCGGACTTCGCCGGCACGACCGACGCCATCGGGGCGACGCTCGCCGGCCGCAGCCGCGCAATCGCGCTTCCGTTCGACTCCGCACGCGGCATGATCGGGAAGGTCGAGCCGGGCGACCGGGTCGACGTGTTCGCGACCCTGTTCCAGCGGGGCCCGACGGGCGCGCAGGGCAAGCCGATCCTCAAGGTCCTCGCCCAGAACGCTCTCGTGCTCGACGCGCCGACGGACACGAGCGCCGGTGTCGGGACCGCGAGCCAGACCGCCAACGTCGTTCTCCGCGTGAACCGCGACCAGGCGGCCGAGCTCGCCTTCGCCGTCGACAACGGCAAGGTCTGGCTCGTCCTCCGGCCGCGCGCGGGCGCGCGGGCGACGAAGCCGGCCGCGGTCACGGACAGGAGCCTGCTCGGCGGGATCAAGCCGACGAAGGTCTACGACCGGCTGCGCTCGGAGATCAGGGGCCAGCCGTGAACGAGCGCGTCAAGACACTCGTCGCTCTGGACGGAGGCGTCGACCGCGACGTCGTCGAGGCGTCCCTCCCGGAGGGCTCGGACATCCAGGTCGTCGCTCTCGTCGACGGGCTCGAGGAGGGTTGGACCGCGCTCCAGGAGACGGCCACCGACCTGGTCGTCGTCGCCTGCGCGGGCTACTCCGAACGGACGCTCGTCTTCATCGACGGGGCCGTGAAGCAGCGGAGGGAGCGTCCGGTCGTCGTCCTCTGCGACAGCTCGCCGAACGGCTTCGTTCGGCGCGTGTTCGAGGCCGGCGCCGACGACATCATCACGCTGCCGGAGACCCCTGGAAACGTGCTCTTCACGCTCGAGAAGGCCGTGGCGCGGAAGCAGGGCGCAGCGGTCGCGACCGGCATCGCGCTGGCGCCGATGATCTGCGTACTCGGCCCGAAAGGCGGGACGGGCAAGACCCTGACCTCGTGCAACCTCGCGGTCAGCCTCGCCCAGGCGGGCGAGCGAGTCGCACTCGTCGACCTCGACCTGCAGTTCGGCGACATCGGCCTCGCCCTCGGCCTGGCCCCGCAGCGGACGATCCACGACCTCGTCAAAGCCGGCGGCTCGGTGGACGCGGAGAAGATCGACGACTTCCTCGTCGCTCACTCCTCCGGCGTCCGCGTGTTGATGGCACCGACGCGGCCGGACCAGGCGACGGCGATCACGGTCGAGTTCCTGCGGGAGGTCTACTCCGGTCTGCGCGCGGCGCACGACTTCGTCATCGTCGACACGCCGCCGGGCTTCGCTCCCGAAGTGATCGCGTCGATCGACAGCTCCTCGCACGTCTGCATGGTGGGGACGCTCGACTCGCTCTCGCTGAAGAACACAAAGCTCGGCCTCGAGACGCTCGAGTTGATGGGCTACGAGCACGATCGCATCCGGCTGCTGCTCAACCGGGCAGACAGCCGTGTCGGAATCGGCCACGACGAGGTCGCGGCCATCATCGGGAGGACGCCCGACGTGCTCATCCCGAGCGACCGGGAGATCCCGTGCTCGGTGAACGAGGGCAAGCCGATCGTCCTCGGGAACGACCGTTCGGAGGCGGCTCGAGCCTTCCGCGGGCTCGCGGAGCTCTACCGCGTGGGTGACGCCCCGGCGTCGAGCAACGGACGAGGCCGGAGCCTTCTGAGGAGGAAGAGGTAGATGGACCTTCGAGAGCGACTCTCAGCGGCGCGCCCGGCAGCGAGCAGCTCGCGCGGAACGGATCCGTTCGCCGAGCTGAAAAACCGGATCCACCTGACGGTCATCGGCGAGCTCGGGCCGCAGCTCTTCAACGCGACCATGGACCCGAACGGGCTCCGCGACCGTGTCACCACCGACATCACGGCGCATCTCGGCACCGAGCCCGGCTTGTCGCGGGACGACCGCGAGGGGCTTGCAGCCGAGATCGCCGACGACATCCTCGGGCACGGACCGCTCGAGCGGCTGCTCGCGGACGACTCGATCACGGAGATCATGGTCAACGGCCCGTTCGAGGTTTGGGTCGAGCGTCAGGGGCGGCTGTACGAGACGACCGTCCGCTTCACGGACGAGTCGCACCTGCGCCGCATCATCAACAAGATCGTCGCGCAGGTCGGCCGCCGCATCGACGAGGCCTCACCGCTCGTCGACGCACGCCTTCCCGACGGCAGCCGCGTCAACGCCGTCATCCCGCCGCTCTCGCTGAGCGGACCGATCGTGACGATCCGCAAGTTCAGCAAGAAGCGGCTGGACATGAGCGACCTGATCAAGCTCGGGACGCTCGGCACCGAGACGGTCGAGTTTCTGCAGCGCTGCATCCTGGCCGAGCTCAACATCCTGATCTCGGGCGGGACGGGCTCGGGGAAGACGACGCTCTTGAACGCGCTCTCGACGGCGATTCCCGACTCCGATCGCATCCTCACGATCGAGGACGCCGCCGAGCTCCGGCTGAACCAGCGTCACGTGCTGCGGCTCGAGGCGCGCCCGAAGAACATCGAGGGCCGGGGCGAGATCCCGATCCGGACGCTCGTCCGGAACTCGCTGCGCATGCGCCCCGACCGGATCATCGTCGGCGAGGTTCGCGGCGCCGAGGCGCTCGACATGTTGCAGGCGATGAACACGGGCCACGACGGCTCACTCAGCACGATCCACGCGAACTCGCCTCGGGACGCGCTGTCCCGGATCGAGACGATGGTGCTGATGACGGGCTACGACCTGCCCATCCGCGCGATTCGCGGCCAGGTCGCCTCCGCGCTCGACATGATCGTCCACCTCGAACGCCTGGAGGACGGCTCGCGGAGGGTGACGGCGATCACCGAGGTCCAGCGGATGGAGTCGGACGTGATCACGCTCCAGGACCTCTTCGAGTTCAAGGTCGACCACGTGACGCCGGACCGCGTCGTCGTCGGCAGCTGCCAGGCCACGGGCCTGCGGCCGACATTCCTGCACAAGTTCGAGAAGCGCGGGATCACCCTGCCCGTGACGCTCTTCAGCGGCGGCCACGCACCGCCGCCCGACTTCGCCCGGGCGGCGAGCCGATGAGAGCGAAGGCGCAACTCGTCGTCGCACTGCTCGCGGCCGCGCTGGCGGTCACTGCGCCGGCAGCCGCGAAGGGTCCGCTTCGCCTGGTGGAAGCGGGCCGGGCGTCGTTCCCGGAGCGCGCGTTCGTGCTCACGCTTCCCGGCCAGAGGCGCCTCGCCGCCGCCGACGTGGAGGTGCGCGAGAACGGCGAGCGCGTTCGGGACATGTCGCTCCTGG
>Ga0126314_10000409_pt1 | contig 21075 bp, 11 predicted proteins | sample Plot105B_FD_92535 | JGI IMG/M metagenome (GOLD analysis project Ga0126314, IMG submission 92535) | Serpentine soil microbial communities from UC McLaughlin Reserve, CA, USA - Plot105B | ecosystem: Environmental > Terrestrial > Soil > Grasslands | place: USA: UC McLaughlin Reserve, Lake County... | reverse complement strand
TCGCGCGCCGGATGGAACACTTACTCCAGCGGGCATGTTCTCAACCGGCGGCAGCGGTAACCCTGTGGCCCAACCGGGAGATCCGCCGACAGATCCGCTGGCGTCACAAGGAGCTTTGATTCTCAGCGACAACAACCAATTTCTTTTTGCAGTCAACGCGGGAAGTAATGAGATTTCAGCACTCGCTATTGGCAAGGATGGATTGACGCTTGTCGATAAAGTGAGTTCCGGAGGCGTGCGTCCGATTAGTCTCACTGTGCACGAGAATTTATTGTATGTGCTCAACGAGGGTGGCACTCCCAATATCACGGGTTTTACTGTGAGTGACACAGGAGAGTTGACGCCATTAGCCGGATCAACTCGTCCATTAACTGCCGGAAGCGCTGCCGATCCTGCGGAAGTCAGCTTCAATCCAGACGGGACGCTGCTGGTTGTTACTGAGAAGGCTGCAAATTTGATCGATCTTTACGTAGTCGGCAGTGATGGCGTCGCCGGCCCACCTACTCCAAACACTTCAAACGGCTTGACGCCTTTCGGCTTTGCTTTTGATCCTCGTAATCACGTGATTGTTTCCGAAGCGTTCGGCGGCGCACCGAATGCGGCCGCAGTGTCGTCGTATACTGCGAATCTGAACGGCACGTTGGATGTTGTGAGCGGTTCCGTACCGGACTTTCAAACTGCAGCCTGCTGGATAGTGATCACAAACAGTGGACGCTATGTTTACACGTCGAACACTGGAAGTGGAGCGGTATCGAGTTATGCACTAGCCTCAAGCGGTGAGTTGACGTTGCTTAACTCGGTGGCTGCTAACATCGGCTCAATGAGCTTTCCAATCGATATGGCGCTGAATAACAGCAGCCGTTATTTGTACGTGCACGCAGCCGGATTACAGGCGGTGGAAGCTTTTCGCGTGGAAACGGATGGAAGTCTTACACCAATTGGCACTGTTGGTGGATTGCCATTCGGTGCTCAAGGCATTGCAGCGCGCTGATCTAAATGAGGGCGGCTATGCGGATCGCATGGCCGTCCCCACCTGTCCCAGACCAGGTAAACACCACATAAAAATAACCCTGACCTTCGGCCCCAGCTATGGCCCCTCGTTTGATTAGTGTGACGAGTAACAGGGGGAGAACAGTGATGAAACTGAGCAAGAAAACACTTCGTCGTCCGTGCTTGTTTACTTTTCGATTGAAAGCAATTCACCAATGCATTGTTGTCGTCCTGGCGCTTCCCACTTTCGGAGCACCACTGCTGGCGGCGCCGGCTCGTGCACCAAAAATCACGCTCATCTACACCACTGCCGAGACATCTTCTTCAGCAGAAGTGGTCTGGAACACCGACACCGCCGCTGATTCACTTTTACAGTACAGCACGAGCAATCCCGTTCCGGCACAGGCGCCGCAGGTCTACATCCCAACTCAGCTTACGCTTCATGAGATCCCGCTCGCCGGACTCACGCCGGGAACTGTCTACTTTTATAAGGTGACCAGTTGCACCAAGCGAGGATGTATAACGGCGACCGGGAGTTTCCAAACATTTCCAAGCTGTGTGGATGTGGTGCCAGGTGTTTCCGGCAACTGGCAAAAAGCCATCAGTCCGAATGTAAGCGGAGCAACGGAGGTCAACAACGAACTCCTCGGCGTCGCCGGGATATCGGCAAACGATGTGTGGGCCGTTGGCTGGGCTCAGGATCCAAATGGTCCAAAGTATGTCAAACGTACTTTGATTCAACACTTCAATGGCGGCACCTGGGACATTGTGAGTAGTCCGAATCGGCGCGGCGATACCTTCAGCCAATTGCATTCCGTCTCCGGTACATCTGCAAATAACGTTTGGGCTGTTGGTTCTTCTCATGATGGAACTCTTCCAAGCCGGACTTTGATTCAACGCTGGGACGGCACGCAGTGGAGTATCGTTTCGAGCCCAAGTCCTGATACACAATTCAACGAGCTTCGTGGCGTCGCCGCACTTTCCGCTAACGACGTTTGGGCCGTCGGTTATCGCGGCGGCACAAAATCAGAAACACCTATCGAAACGTTCATCCTGCACTGGAATGGCACCACCTGGACTCAAGTGGCCAGTCCGAACATTCCCGCTGGCGCGAATCAACTTTTCAGTATCACGGCAATATCGGCCAATGACATCTGGGCGGTTGGAAGCGTGGCAGGAGCACCGCTGGCTCTTCATTGGAATGGAAGCACGTGGAATGTAGTTAACATTGAAGTTGGTGGCGGCTTGAGCACTGAAAAACTTATGGCAGTTTCCGGCAAGGCCGCCAACGACGTTTGGGCTGTAGGCGATGGAAAAGGAGTTTTCACCAATCAAACGTTCGCGACGATCATGCATTGGGATGGTACGCGCTGGAGTGAAAAGGTTTGCCGGGCCGCAAGCGGTTCTAATCCGCCGGATGGTTATGAAGGAGGAGGAGCCGATGCTTATTTCACAGGTGTCTCCGCTGCCGCAGTCAATGATGTCTGGGCAGTCGGTGTACACGGTTCAGGTCCGATGATCCTGCACTGGGACGGCCAGGCTTGGACAGCTGTTACACATCCTCGTGCTTTTCCCAATGCGGCTGTTTTGCGTGCAGTAGCAACTGCGACTGGAGGCAGCGCGTGGAGTGTGGGAATCGAGATCGAGGTTAGCCCTTCGGGCTCAGTCAGTCCCGAACGAACCTTGATTGACAAATACACTCCATAAAACTCTTCGTTTCGAAAATATGGGCGGCCCATTATCTGGGCCGCCCTTGAAGGATCCCGCAAATGTGATCGCTTACTGAATAGAAACGGGATCACTGAAACACTGGCTGCTGAGAGTGAACGAATCGATGGTGGCATCGAGGTTCTGGTTGGTAATGGTCGCAGTTGAGCCGTCGAATTTCGTGATATTGATCGTGAATGGCTCGTTGTATCCCTTGGCCTTGTCTTGCAAGACACTGAGCGCAACCATTTCGCCCAATAGGATGCCCCAATGATTGGAGCTGCGGAAGTGGATACCCGAGTGAACTCCGTGTCCGAAGGGTATGTTGAATGCTAACTTGCTCAGTTCTCCGTTGATGTCGATGGTGTCTCTGTCGGCGCCTGTGTAGGTGACGAGCGACAGACCATCGGGAGTGGGTACTTTCAGATCGGTGCCGGCGGCAAGAAGCAATGGCCGGATCTTCTGCTTACCGTCGAAGAAAAACTTTATGGTAGTCGCGCATGCACCCGCGACAGTGGAGTGGCCACCGGTGTAGCACGGATGCGTTGGTGAGCCTTCTGGAAATGCCACCGGCATTAAGTGGCTACCAAACATCGCAAGGATCTTTGGCAATACCGCTGAGGTTAGGACATCTGAGTGCAACGCGTTGGAAGCCTGAGGCTTCGGTGTACTGTTGGTGCGTCTGGCTTCGAGCAGTGCTCCATATTCTTCCGGACGCAAACGCAGATCGGCGACCCACTTGCGGAACCAGGAGGCTTTGAGCGCCCTCGTGGCCACTTCCGGAATCGTCGCGAAAGCGTCTGGCGCACCGAGAGTGCCAAAAGCCTTTTGCGTGGGCGAGGTGTTATATGGATTACCGGGGTTTAGTGGCGCCCTTATTCCAGCCAGTACGAGGGAGGCAACGAAATACGCTTGATGCAGTGCATCCACGCGAGTATAGGCGGTAAGGTCACGGCCATTCCGGATGAAGCGCAACGTTGGATCCATGAGCGGTTCACCCGAAGCTCCTCCGTTCTGTACGGCCTGATAACTAGCGGCATCGGTCAGGAATGCCTGGTTGGGAAGAAACGTTTGATGCAACTGGCTGATTGGCTGGTTACCGAAAGACGTCGGCTGAAGTAAGAACTGCGAGATGTACGGTCCCTTGACATTGCCGTCGCCCACAAACACTTGTCCGCGGAAAATATTCTCCGCGGTGATGGGGCGCGGCCACTGGTTAGCTCCCCCGCTTTGAATGAACGAGCGGGAATTCAAATCCGCGACGGCTTCAGCTATGGTCGGATTACTGGCGTACTCGGTAAATGGAACATCGCGCACCAAAGACGCCCAGAAATGCTCTACCTCTTCGGTTGCGGTTTGCGCCGTGGACACACTGGGCGCTGGTGGAATCTCATAAGCATGCGAGTCGAGACCTTCCAGATCGAAGGCAAAGGCCGTGGCCGGACCGTTCATCTTTGAATTCGGACCGCCACTTGGCGTACCGGTAATCACGTTGTTGAGGGCCAGGAAAGATTCAGCCGCAAGAGCGTCGATGAAACTTTGGTATGACAGCTTGTTTGGCACGCCGAGGGCGTCATGACGAAGGGTCTTACTAAAATTTGCGCTGAAATCTTTGAACGTGGTCAGGTCGCCATTGTCTGGGACTTCGCCGATATTGATCTTGTCGGCGATCGCCGTGTTTCGGCGATAGATGAAACTGTCGTTCGTACGTTTGTTGGCTTCATAGTCGATGGTCGAGGCCTCAGCCGTCGAGCCTGGACCACCGAGCAACGGTTTGAGAGGAACGCTAGCGGCGACAGCAGCGATAGTCGCGGCGCCTTTTACAAACCTTCGTCTGCTGAATCTCGATTTCTCAGTTTTTGAAGTATTCGGATCCTTCTTGTTGTCCATGTGCTTGCTCCCTTACGTTGTTCGATCAACTACGGTGGGCAAGTGCATCTGATTTGATCGCGCGCATTGAGAACTCAAAACGACGTGGGGATCGCCAGAAGCAAATGCATTCTTTATTGGGCGGACGAAGAGGCACGAATCAGAAAACCATTCAGTGCTCTTCTGAAATCGAAAACAGTGACGTCAATTCCGAAGGAAGGATTGGTCTTGGGGACCAATCTTGCTAACTAAAAAAGCGGAGTGTTTGCACGTCGGGATACAAACTTCAACTCATCGCGCGGCTGAGCAAAAACATTTTCAGAGTCGCCTTGGTTGTGCTTTGGACCACAGCGGCGTTCTGAACTTTCAGCGAGGTACAAATGTTCGGGGGTAAGAGCGCGGACATATTCATCCCAACGTCTCTTTAGGTCAATAATCTGTTCGGCTCATTTTTGTAGGCTAGATGAGTCATTCTTAATTAGGTGAACACGGTGAGTTTCAAGCGGTTTCTTTTGCTTGTCGACGGAACAGCGGATGCAGCGTTTGCCGTGGATTCTTCGGGACGAATAAGTGCCTGGAACAACGCTGCGGTGGCCCTGTTTGGCCTGAGTGCAGCCCAGGTCTTAAACGTTCAGTGTCATAAGATTTTGCAGTGCTCTGACGAGAATGGGCCAGTTTGCTCTGAACGCTGCGTGATTGAACTCGCGACCATTGATAGTCGTTTGCAGACGAATTTCGATTTGCGACTTCAAACCACGACCGGCAAGCTGTGGTGTAATTTATCTTCATTGATTGTGAACGATTCAGTTTCGGGAGTACGTCACGCTATCTACATTGTTCGATCCGTCGAGATGCGAAAGCGACTCGAACTGGCACTAAGTGAATTTGTACGAACGCAAGCAAGGAATGGTCAGAATGGAGGACCGGCGATTTCGTGGGTGCCTGTACCCGGCATCAACGTACGCCTCACGTCAAGGGAGATTGAAGTCCTGAAAAATTTGGCGAAGGGCCACGGTACAAAAGCAATTGCCAATCAACTCAACATCAGCTCTGCGACGGTGAATAATCACATCAAGCACATTCTCACAAAGTTCGACGCTCACACCCGCCTCGAAGCAATTCGACACGCCGAAAGCGTGGGAGTGATTTAATCGTTTGCGCCTTTGTGCCTTTTTGCGGGCAGAAATCATTGCCCACGTAAGTTATTGATTCCAGTACGGGGCGGATTTCACTTTATGACCGAAGCACAATGAAGCACAAACAGTAGCCTAAAGGCTGAATTCTAAACTCTGTTCTATAAACTTGTAAGTTTTGTGCGTTTTGCGGCTTACTTTCCAAAGGCGTTGTGGCCGAGGAAGTTTTCCTTCAGGTAGGCGACGGTATCGTGAAGTGTCTCGCCGGGATCGCGTGGCTTAAAGCCCAGCTCGCGAGTGGCTTTAGCGCAGTTTAGATACCAGAAATACTGGGCCATTTCGATGGCGCCCGGTTCCACAGGCGACGCCATGTCCCACTGTTTGAAAAAGGAATCGACGAGATTTGCGCCTGTGACTGCTAGTCGCGAAGGCAGCGCAAACCACGGCGCCGAGACTTTCGTCAGACGTTCGAGACGTCCAAAGAACTTCGCAAAGGTCCAATTTGCGGCACCCAGCAAGTAGCGCTCACCGTGCCTTCCTTTTTTCATCGCCGCGCGAAAAGCCTGCGCCGCATCTCGCGCGTCGACAAAGCTCACGCCTCCGGTCGGCACAGCGCCGATCTTGCGGGCCATGAAATCGAGAATGATCTTCGTCGAACTGAGGCGATCGTCCCCCGGACCGAGAAGAAGACTCGGATTCATGATTACCAGTCGCAACCCTTTGCCCTGGAAACGTTCGAGTGCCGCCATCTCCTGGTAAGCTTTGCTGGCGTAGTAGGGCCAGCGCGAAATGACGTCGAGCGGAACGGGATAAGTTTCGTCGGCAACAACGTCGCTCTCTTTAGTGACCGCAATCGTTCCGCTGGTCGAAGCCAGAACGATTGTTTTCACTCCCGCGGCTTTGGCGGCGTCACAAAGCAGGCGCGTGCCTTCGACGTGAATGTCATACATCTCACGGGCATCTTTGCGTTCGCGCGAGACCTTTCCGGCCAGGTGGTAAATCTCGCTGATCCCTTCGACTGCCCGCTTGTTGTCGTCGGCATTCGTGACTGAGCCGGCAAATGTTTCGACGCCGAGATCGACGAGCCAATCGGGAACCGAAGTGGCCATGACCCGGACATCTCTGGCGCCTTCATCGATGAGTTGACGAACGAGGTGAGATCCGAGAAAGCCCGTGCCGCCGGTGACGAGAGTGACTGCGCGCTGGCGCTTTTCGATAGCAGCGCGGCGCTTGGTCCCCGGTGTAACCGGGGTCATGCGAGCGGTGCGTTTGCCGGGCGTTTTAGTGGGCATGATAGGTCCTATCGGTCCTACAGGACCTATACAGCAGCAACCTCATGGCTCGCAGCGCCGAGATCCTTCTTCCGCTCGCTTCGCCACTGTCGCCGCAATGCTTTTGCGTCGAACGGAATCCGGGTGCCATCGCGGAGGTTCACAACCTCGTGCCTCACACGCGCAGCGATCAGCCTGTAGGCTTCGGCTCGCGGCAGGCCCTTCGTCATCTCTTCGAGTGCTTCAATTTCGAGGAAGTGGCCAATGCGAGCCCCAACATCACGACTCTTGATGATGGTTGTTCCTTTGGGCATCGCTTGAAATGTGCCGTCGAGAAACATCGGCAGGATACCCACGCGCGCATGCAGCGCGAGATAACCAACGACCGGCTTGAAGTCAGCCATTATGCCCGTCATCGATCGCGTGCCTTCAGGAAAGATGAGAGCGTTGTAGCCACGATCGAGAAACGATTTCGCGTGGCGCAGCGACTGTCGCAGAGAACCGGTGCGCTCCATCGGAACAAGATTTGTAAAGTTCTCCATCACCGCGCGTTTGTACTTCGTGTCGAAGAAGTAATCGGCCGCGGCGAGCGCCACCAGTTCTGTTCCAAACTCACCGAGCGCCATTTTCGTGAGCCCCATATCGAGGTGAGAGCAATGATTCGCAGCGACAAGGAAGTTGGTATGTGGCGGAATGTTCGAGCGTCCCGCGTAGTGCGTGTGCAGGAATTGATCGTAAAGGAAGCGCTGTAAGAAGTCGCCCGCCTTGTTTCCCGCGGTTTTCACAAACGACGGAACGTGTATTTCTTCGTCCTTGCGACGTTCATCCGGCCGCGTCTCCTGTTTCGCTGACGCACCGGACTGGCGGCTGACTACAGTTAACAACTCTCTCACGTCCTGAATCTCGTTGAATCGCTCCGGCGCCGAGATCGACCCGCCCGAGCTCTCGATTGCGGTCGCGAGCTCGACGAACATGAGACTGTCAAAACCAAGATCGCTCAGCCGCGAATCGATCGAGACCTCCGCGCGCGGGCGGTTTGCGACTGTCCCCACCAGTCCCAACAGCCACAGCGAATCGGCGTTCGCCGCTTCCTGCACGCTGCTGCGAGAGCCTGACTTCTGACTTTCCTCGAGCGACTCCATTATCTGGACCACTTCACGTCGCTTGACCTTGCGCGTTGCGGTGCGCGGTAGCTCCACGTCGGTGAAGTGCAAAACCTTCACGCGTTTATAGTAGGGCAGGGAAGCCGACACCTCGCGGAAGTGCTCTTCAACAAGTCGATGCAGCGCGGCTCGCGAAAGTGAAATGTCGTATTCATCGTCAGGAACTACAAGACACGAAACCTTCTCGCCGATTCCGTCAGCCAAACCGACAATGCTCAGCTCTTTAATGTAAGGCGAATTTGCATAGATCTCTTCGAGCTCATCGGGATAAACGTTCTTGCCGTTCGTATCGACGATGATCTCTTTCGAACGACCGACAAGGTAAAGGTTGCCATCGTCGTCCACGCGACCGAGATCGCCAGTGTAGAGCCAGCGCTCGACGAGTGTTTTGCGCGTGGCCGTCTCGTCTTCGTAATAACCGAGCATCACGTTTGGACCACGAGCGATCACTTCGCCCACGCCGGTTGGATCGGGATCGGCGATCCGGACCTCGACGCCCGGCAGCGGCTTGCCGACAGTTCCGGTGAGCATGCGATCCTCAGGCCTGGTGACAGTCAGAACGGGTGAAGCCTCGGTCAGACCATAGCCCTCGAGAATTGTGAACCCGAGACCGTGAAAGTCGCGCTGAATTTTTTCACTCAAAGCAGAACCGCCGCTAATGAAATAGCGAATGCGGCCGCCGAGACCTTCATGTATTGGATAGAACAAGACCTGCCCGAAGTTCAGCGGTGTCTTGTCGCGCAACCAGGCGTTGCCGCGGATCAGGTTATCGGCGGTCTTGCCGATCCAGTCGCTGTGTTCGTAAAGCCTGTTCTTGATACGGCGATGCAGCAGTTCCCATAACGCCGGCACGCCGACCATTCCGGTCACATGACCATTCTTGATTGCGCGGGCGAGCGCGTCGCTCGTGAGCTCCGGCAGGTAGGTGATCTGCGCGCCACGACTCAGCGGCGTCAGGAATCCTGTTGAGAACTCGAAAGTATGGTGCAGCGGCAAAACGGACAACACGCCGTCGCGAGTAGTCATGTCAAACACTGACGACAACATCGAGACCATGCTCGTCAGATTGCGATGCGAAAGCATCACGCCTTTTGGTTGGCCCGTGGTTCCTGAAGTAAAGATGAGTGAAGCGACGCCCTGCGCATGAGCACGCTGCGGCAGCAGTGCAATGCGTTCATCTTCGGTCTGCTCATCCGGCAGCGCAAAGACTTCCTGGTACGTCCAGAGCCCCGTGAGTCCCTCCTGAAGCCGGTCGCGCAGATCGGGATGATCGTCGAGGATAGTCTCGCTGCAAATCATGCCGGCGGCATTTCCGGCGCGTGCGAAATTAAGAATCTCGGCAGTCGAGCTTTCCGGATCGCAGGGAATGCAGGTAGCGCCGGCCTTCAGCACGCCGAAATAGCTCATGCCCCACTCAGGCGCGTTGCTGCTGATCAGCATCACGCGATCGCCGGTTTTGATACCCTGGCTCGCGAGGAATCCGGCGACGCGCGTGGCGAGCTCTCGCACATCAGCGTACGTGTACTGCTCCTTGCGCCCATCTCGCTCGATCCGCATCGCAACCCTGGTTGCGTGGCGCTTCGTGGAAGTCTCAAACAGCTCGAGCAGATCGCGATACGTGTAAACACGCTTCGGCTGCGCTCGCATTTCGTCTTCGAGCGTCGGGAACACCCATTTCGTGAGTCCGGGCAAGTGAACGTTAAGCCAGTAGTGGTACCAATCAAACTTCTCCGGATGCCACGGCAACAGCGACCGCTCGTCTTCACCGATACGTTCAAAGAGCGAGCGCACGTTGTCAGAGCGAAACACGTAAGCGTTCTCGACAGTGAATGGACGAAACATGTCGAACGCTTCTGCGGTTTCGCGCGTGAGTTCTTCAACCCGCTCGACGTGGTTCTTGACGACGTCGATCACTTCACCGACACGACCGCCACCCCAACGCGGACGCACACGCTCGAGCAGCGACGACGCTTTCTTTGCCGTCGAGTTGAACATCGGCATCGAGGTCTTTTCAAAGTGCGAGGTGGTGACGGGCCGGGGCTCGATCTGAGCGGCAATCTTGTTGAGGATTCTGACGCCCGTGTCTTTCTCTTCGAAGTGCTTGCGCTTGTCGAGTCCGACGAGGCCGATGATCCGTTCCATGTTGTTCGGATTGGAATCGCCGGTCGCAGCCTGGAAAACGAGACGAGGCTCCTCGACGCAGGCCTCGGCCGCAACCGCAAGCATCACCGACGCCACCTGATCGACGGGAGTGATGTCGAGAATGAGTTTGTCGTTCGCCGGAATCTTCGTTTGGCCTTTGCGGATTAGAAAAATAATCGGAGCGGTGGTGGTAAAGCCCTCGTTCCAGCCGGGAAACGGATACGACATCGCTGACTCGACTATGCTGGGGCGCACGATGCTGCGCACCATTTCAGCTTCGGCAGCGACGAGTTGCTCACCGAGTGATTTCGTATACGTGTAAATGTTGGGCCAACCCCAGTACGCGGCACGCTCGACACCGAGATCCGTCAGGCGAGTTCGCGTCCAGACTTTTCTTTCACGGGCAACGGCGAGACCGAGAGCGTCAGGATCGTCAACGTCGCGTCCTTCTTCGTTGAGTCGTTTGCGCGCGAGCTCACGAAAACGCGCGGTCATCATCGCGTCTCGGGCTTCATCTCTGACGCGATCGGCCAGCTTGGCGCAGTCTGCAATCTCCTGGTCCACTGAAAACTTGACGCCCTGCATCTCCGGCTCGCGCTGGCGTGGGAAGTAACCGATAACCGGATCGCTCTCCCAAACCGCGCCGGAGCGATTGCCCGCGACGAAGCAGGTGGAAACATGCACCAGTGCCGGACGTTTCATCCGGCGCGCGAAGGCAATAACGTTCTGCGTGCCGACGACGTTCGTGCGCAGACCGCTTTCGAGAGTGGGATTGAAAGTAACGTTGCCGGCGGAGTTGATGATGACGTCGATGTCGTCTGCGATGCCCTGTGCTTCTTCTTCGGAGTAACCAAAGTTTGCTTCCGCGATGTCACCGCCTCTGACGACTACTTTGTCGTTGACGAAACCTTCGAGAGCGCTTCCGTAACGTTCGCGCAGCGGTTCGAAAGGCGGCGCAGTGATGATGTTGTTCCAAAAACGATTCTCTGACTCCTCCTGGGAACGAGCGCGCACTGTGAGATAGATCTTGCCGACGTTCGGGAAACGATGGAGCAACATACTCAGCGTTACCTTGCCGAGAAAGCCCGTGCTTCCGATCAGGAAGATGCGACGATCGTTGTATATCTCTGTTGGGGAAAGTTTCATAACTTCTCAAAAAAATCCGCCCACAGATCCGTGTAATCCGTGGCTGGCTTTACTCCATGTCGGCAATTCCGATCATCGGCTGGTGCAGCATCGTGATCTCGGCCGAGTTGCCCATGTAGCTGCGAGCCATGGCAATGGCTTCAGTCAAATTGTCTGCGCGATCCCAGCCGAGAATCCCCGGCACGTGCGCATTCTCAGCACCTGCGGCGATCACTTTACCGACATGCTGGCGGCCGTTTTCTCCCCAGTACCACATGAAAAACGGGTGCGCGCCGTGATAAGCGTTGCCGCGCCGGTACATCTCGATATAGCTGGGGTTGTTTGCGAACTCGCGTTCATACTTCTCGCGCAACGTAAATGCGTCCCGCGTCTCCGGCAGCAGGCGATTGAAAAACTCGATGTAGCTTGGGTGAAACTGATGATCGAACTCGTCATAGCACGGGTGATGCACGATCATTACGCCGCCCTTTTTCAGCAGCGGCTTGTTGCGGTAGAAATTGAAGTGATAGCCGAGCGCCATCACCTGCACCAGCAGCGGATTCAATATCGAATAGACGTTGTACGGCGAGATATCCGGAATGCCAGTGATCAGGATGTCGCATTGGCCGCGAACCGGAATGGCATACTGCTCGAATCCCTTCGCGACGATCTTCTCGTGGACTAGCTCAGTCTTTCCCGCATGGCAGGCAATCATTTCGTATTGCGCAGGACGTGAATGCAACAGCTTCCGCCGCGCGGTCCGCGGTAACTTACCCATCGTGTAGCGCATGGCCTCAAACTTCATCCGATCGAAGGCGCTGAAATCGTCCTCGTTTCGCAACAGAAAATCCATGTCCGCACCGTACATGCGGTTGTTGATGGCCGTTTCGATGTGAAAGACGTTTAATTGTTCGTCGACGATCTTACCAAGCCGCGTGACCTTGTGATTCAACTCCGAGCGCGCCGGATCCATGTAACTGTCAGAGTCGCGAATCGTCTGGGGATCGTGATGCGCGCGCAGCGACTCGTAGTCGCAAAGCCCGACCGCTACGGACTTGTGACCGCCATCCATGGGCACGAAATTCAGGTTGACGTAGATCAGCAGATCGCTTTCAGCACAGCGTCGATTGAGGACGAGAGGCTCCTTGTGTTTTGTCTCGCCGATCTTGACGAGCCCATCGGCCCATTCAGCGTCGTGGTTGTAATAACGGTCGGGATAATATTCCGAGAAGATTCTCGGCCCGACCATCCGTTTCATTTCCCACTCGGTCATCTTCCGGTGCAGGGAGTTGGCGATGATGATGTGCACGTCGTCCACGCCATGCCCGGCGAGCATGTCCATGACAATTTCCAGGATTGTCTGGCGAATGTCGGGTGTGGCCATCGGAGGCAACGGTAAACTGATGTCGTCAACAGCTACGGTCACACGCATTCCGGGTTCGAGCTGTGCAAACAGCGGATCGCAGCCAAGCGGGTGATTGAGCGCGTAGCGGATGGCAGCTTCGCGATTCGGCAGGCCTTTGATCGCGGGGTTCGGGTAAAGAACACGCGTACCGATCGGCAAGTCTTCGAGGATGAAGTCTTCCCCGGAGGGCATAATCCGCGGCGCACTGTCGCGATCGATGTAGATTACGGATTCGTGCGTTTTTCGTCGGAGTTGAAGGGCCATAGAGTTAATTTATTAAGATTTCTCCCGCAACGGTGCAGCGGCGCAACGAAAAGGCGCAAAATAGATCTACAAATATTCTTAGCGCATTTCGTTGCGCCGCTGCGGGAGAAAGTCTTTCATTTCAAATTCAGTATCGGCCAGTCGTGATGTAGCGCAGTTTGCCGTAGACGCATATCCGGGTTGACCACTGCCGGGTGTCCCACTATCGATAACATCGGCAGATCGCTCATGCTGTCGGTATACGCGTAGGAGTCGCTCAGACTGATCCCTTCGCGTTCGGTATAAGTGCGAATCCAGGAAGCCTTCGTCGCGGCAGCCATTACCGGCGGCAATAAGCGCCCGGTCGCTACCCCGTTTACAAACTCCAGCCGGTTCGTGACGTACTCCGTAATCCGAAGGTGGTCCATCAGCGGCTTGACCGAAAGATCGAGGGCGCCCGTGATGACAATCTGTCGCAGCCCCAACTTCCTCGACTTTTCAATCAACTCGTACGTGCCGGGAAAGACAGCGGGCTTAATCACGTCGTCAAATAAGTCCTGTGCGAAGTAGCGCAGCCGATCCTCGGATTGGCCCTTGTACCGTTTGAAGTACAGGTCGTTGAAAACTTTTCGGCTATACTGGTCCGTCACCGCGAAAACGGGCAGACTCAGAATTGTGGCCGCACTCTTCTTGAAACTCTCCAGTAGCCCCTGCTGGCGACGAGCATAAAAAGACAGCGTGTGCACAAGGTTGGTACTTACCAAAGTACCTTCAAGATCGTAGAATGCTGCCCCTGCCAAGCTCTCCTCCAGCGATTTTTGCGGTCTTGCGGGTCGGCGTCGCCCGAATGGAAAGCAATATAGCGCATTCGCCAGATTTTAGATCACCGGAAGCAAAAGTATTACATACTGTATAGCGATACCAGACAATCAGAGGACAATTGATGCGAAATCTAAGAAAAAGCGGGAAAATGCGGCGATCAGGGATAGTGGTCGCGGCGCTGCTGTCGATGGTTTTGGCGAGTAGCGGGTGTTATCACAGTGCCTCTGAAGGTGTTTCGAGCACCGGCGGCTCGGATGCAAAGGCTGCAGCAGACAAGATTGCGGAGGCTGAGACTTTTTACGGTGGCCGGGAGAACATAACCAACGCGCGGTTGGCAGTTACCGCATTGCGGCAGGCGCACGCGGCCGACTACGGCAACTACGAGGCAGCCTGGAAGCTTGCGCGTGCGGCTTTTTATGTGGGCGACAGCACTGACAATGAGTCGGAACAGGAGAACATGTTTCGCGAGGGCACCGATGCAGGCAAGGCTGCGGTACAGCTACAGCCTGACAAGCCTGACGGCCATTTTTGGCTGGGTGCAAATTATGGCGGCAGCGCTGCAAGCAGCACGCTTTCCAACTTTTCGAGTTTCCAGGATATCAAGGGCGAAATGGACTCGGTGCTTAAGATGGATGAGAGTTATGAGGGCTACAGCGCATACCTCGGCCTCGGGCGGCTTTACCTGCAAGCACCAAAACTGATGGGAGGCGATCGCCTGAAAGCGGTGGAGTACCTGGAAAAGGGAGTCAAGCTCAATCCGAACAATACTCTTATGCGGTATCACCTGGCGGAAGCCTACGAAGCGAACAACCGCAATGCGGAGGCGAAGAAGCAAATCGAAACGTTGATGGCAATTACTCCCAACCCGAAGTACGTCGCGGAACACAAAAAGGCAGTTGAGAACGCGAAGAAGTTGTTAGAAAAGATGGGCCGCGGATGACGCGGATAGAAATCCGGATTTGATCCGTGGCTTTGATCCGTGGCTTTGATCCGTTTAATCTGCGGCTAAGGCTTGGTTTTCTGCCGGATCTCGTCGAGGGTGCGTTTATGTTGCTCGAGTTTCTGGCCCGCTTCGCCGAGTTTGCCTTGCGACGTGAGACGCTGGTAATCCTCAAACTCCTGAATAGCCCTGTTCACTAACTGAAGTAGATCCTGAACTGGTGTCGCCGATGGCGCCGGCTGCTGCGGAGTTTGACCGGTCTCTTGAGGGGCAGGGGCAGCGGCAGCATTCGCTGCTTCACCGAACAGGCTATTCATCGCCTCGCCGAACGTTTGCCCATAACCCAGCTTTTCCTGGGTAGCCAGCACAACCAAACGCAGTTCAGGCATCGGACTCCGCTCCGCTTGCAGGTACACAGGCTGGACGAACATCAGCGAGCGTCCGATCGGTATCACCAGCAAATGCCCACGAATGACACGCGATCCCTGCTGGTTCCAAAGTGTGAACTGGCCTGAGAGCTGTGCGTTCTGATCGATGCGCGCTTCGATCTGCACCGGACCATCGATAAGCCGCGACTTCGGGAAGTTATAGACCAGCAGCCTACCGTAGTTTTCACCGTCACTGCGGCCCGCCATCCAGCCAATCATGTTGTTCCGGCTCGCCGGTGTAAAAGGCAGAATCACGACAAACTCGTTTTTCTGTTGCTCGCCCGGCAACTGCATCAACACGTAGTAAGGATCGATTGGCTCACTTTGTTTCTTGCTTTCAGCATTGACACTTATCTGTTGCGCAATGCTCCAAACATCTTCGCGCTGGAAAAATACCTTCGGATTCTGCGTGTGATAAAGGCTGTAGACCTCACCCTGAGCCCGCACGAGCGTTTCCGGATAACGAACATGAGCTCGCAGATCGGCGGGCATCTGAGTCGCATCCTGGAACAGGTTCGGAAAAACGCGCCGGTAAGCTGCAACGATCGGATCCTGGTTATCAAACACGTAGAAACGAACTGTTCCGTTGTACGCATCGATAACGACTTTGACGCTGTTGCGAATGTAGTTGAGCGAGTTGCCGGCGACGTCGTGATGGGTCGAGTAAGGGAAATTAGCCGATTCGGTGAATGCGTCAATCATCCAGAAGAGCCGGCCGTCACTGGACACGACGACGTACGCGTCATTGTCATACGTGAGGAATGGTGCGACGCCATTAATCATGTCGCGAATATTTCGATTGATGAGAACGCGGCTGTCACTGGTGACGTCGTCCGAGAAAGGCAGTTTCGAAAGATCTCCAACGCCCCAGGCAAGCAGCATCCGCCGGAACGCATTTCCGACGGGGATTCCGCCGGTCCCTTCGTAAGTCGTGTAGGTGTTTATATCACCCTGCGGGTAATCAAACTCTTTCTGTTTGGTCTTTACGTAAACGTAGCGATCTGTGAGCTCGCCGAAGTAGATCTCAGGACGGGTGACCTTGATCTCGCCCTCCACCGGCATGTTTGACAAAACGAACTGCGGCAGGCCTTCGGGCGTGAAGCCATTGGCGCTGTTCATAGTCACGCCATACCCGTGTGTGTAGATCAGGCGCTCATTGATCCAGTTGCGCGAGGATGCGGGCAGCTTGTCGTCGTTGATTTCTCGTGGCGCGATCATCATCTGGCGCGTCTGGCCGTTGGTGAGATAGCGATCGACGTCAACGTCAGGGAAGTCGTAGTAAGTACGAATCGCCTGAATCTGGCGAAGCGTGTCCTGCAACGCGCGCCAGTCCCACAAACGAATGTTGTCGAGGCTCTCGCGATTATTGGCGAGGTCGAGGGCGGCGATTGAGTGTTCGGCTTCAAAATCGCGCAACTCGATCTGATCGAGTCCAAAGCCCTTTCGTGTCCATTCAAGGTTGTAGCCGATGTAAGGGGTCTCGCGGTCGATTTCGTTCGGCTTGACCTTGAAACTCTGGATGTAAGAGGGAATCAGCACAACACCGATCACATAAGTCGCGACTGGAAGAGCGACCGCGATGAGCAAAAGACTGAAACGTCGCACTCCGAAAGCGTTCACCAGCAGAATGATTGCCGCGAGGACCAGCACAATACAGACGATGAGCAGCGCAGGAAGAGTGTAATGCGCCTCCGTGTAAGTCACTCCGGAAAAGGTCGGATGGTCTTGCCAGAGGAAAGGGAAGCGCGAGAGATACGTGCGCCAGCTCAGCACCAGCAGAAACAGCGCGAGCGCGCAACACACACCGCGAAACGCGGCTCCGGATGACCATCGCACGCTCGGCTTGAGCACGGTTTGAGGCAGGCCCAGCAGTGAATAAGCAAGCGCGGCGACGAGTATGATGAATGTTATTCCGAGCAGCCACGAGCTGAGCAGGTCGTAGAACGGTAGCGAGAAAAGATAGAAGCCCAGCGATTTGCCGAAAATCGGATCGTAGACGTTGGTGGATGGCTGGTTCCAGAAGAGCGCAAATTGCCGCCAGTGTTCTTTGAGATTCAAGCCAAAGATGAGTCCAAAGAACGCTGAAATTACCCAGCCAAGTGGCCGAATGACTTTCGCTGGTGAAAACTGAAACGGTTGGTTATTGAGGATGATGGTCCGGCTCTCGAAGGCGTAAGCGCCGAAGAGTCTCTGGAAGAGCAGGAACGTGGCGCTCAGCGACAGCGCAGTTAATATGGCCGAACCGGCGAAGAGCGCGAGTTTGACCTTGAGGACGTACCAGTAGACTGACGAATAGCCGAGAGACTCGAACCACAGTGCTGAAAGGTAGACCGAGATAATTCGCGAGAGTGACAACAGCAGGATGATGCCTGCCACGACGATCCAGATTTTCAGGCGAAACCGGCTTCGTGGACCGACATCGATCACTTCCGGCTCTCGGGGGTTCCTGCTCACGCGCTTATCTTGCCACAGATTCACACAGATAACACGGATAGAACCCGACCTCCTTATACGCGTCATCCGCGTTAATCCGTGGCTCGTGTATAATCTCGTCAATGCTGACGCCGGAAACAGTTTTACAAGGTCGTTATCGTATCGTGCGCCAGCTCGGGCAGGGCGGCATGGGCGCCGTCTACGAAGCCATCGATCAGCGTCTCGACACCACCGTCGCGCTCAAAGAGACACTATTTGCCGACGAACGTCTGCGCAAGCAGTTCGAACGCGAGGCGCGCCTCCTGGCTCGTCTCCATCATCCTGCTCTCCCTCGCGTCAGCGATCATTTTTCGGAAAGTGACGGACAGTTTTTAGTGATGCAGTTCATCCCCGGCGACGACTTGTCGGAGATGATGACGCGTAAACGAAGTCCATTTCCTGCGAATCAGGTTTTGACGTGGGGGGATCAGTTGCTCGATGCGCTCGACTACCTGCACACGCAAGATCCGCAGATAGTTCACCGCGACATCAAGCCGCAAAATCTGAAATTGACATCTCGTGGCCAGATCATTCTTCTGGATTTTGGATTGGCAAAAGGTCAGGCAGGCGAGATCTCACGCGTAACAACGTCGGCGAGTATCTTCGGCTACACGCCAAATTACGCTCCCCTGGAACAGATCCAGGGTTTAGGCACTGACCATCGCAGCGATCTTTACTCTCTTGGTGCAACGCTTTATCACCTCATGACAGGTGTGAAGCCGCCCGATGCTTTAACTCGCGCCGCCGCCATGGTCAATGGTCAACCCGATCCGTTGTTGAAGGCCAGCGCGGCGAATGCGTCGATCGCTTCGGATCTGGACGAGGTGCTTGGCAAGGCGATGGCGCAGAATCGCGAACAGCGTTACCCGACCGCGGTCGACATGCGCAACGCGCTTCACAGCACCGATCAGGCTTCAACTGTGCTCAACCGCGGCGAAGCTCAAACGGTTCTGTTTCCTCCGCCGCCGAGAACTGTTAGTGTGCCCACCCAAACCGTCGCGCGACATGAAACCGTAACTCCAACGGGCGAGACAACCGTTGTGCGGTCTCAAGGCGGTGGACCAAGACGAATAGTTCCTATTGCGATCTCGGCAGTGGTACTAGTGCTGGTTGCGTGTGGCGCGTTGGGGTTTTACGCTTTCAGGAAACATAACGAGTCTGCTGTTCAGATCGCCGCTGAACCTCCGACTCCGATCGGAGGTCCCGCGAGTACGCCTTCGCCGGCTCAGGAAGCAAGCGCATCTCCCGAAGAGAAGGATGACGAAGTAGCAGAAGCTCCGGCTACTCCGAAGAAGACTGACAAGACATCGCGCAATGACGAGGCAAAGAAAACGGCTACGCCGCAAGATCGTGATTCGACTCGCGCCGATACTGAGGGCAAAGGACACAATGATGAAGCAGACGAACCTCCTGATGTGCCGGTCCCGCCTGACTTTCAGAGACAAAACCGGCCACGCAAACCTATGGTCAGAGTGATGCCGGGCGGCGTTACTATTCGCACTCTGCCTGACGGGACACAAATCATAACCACGCGGGACGGAGGACGATTCATGATTGGGACGGATGGAACACGGACCGTGCTCAGGCCCGCGGGGCCAAATCGTCGTCAAGCCACTCCGTCGCCATCGCCATCACCGTAAGATCAGCCACAAAGATGCACCAAAAGCACAAAAACATTTCTCTGCTTTGTTTGTGATTTTTGTGCCCTTTTGTGGCCTGCATGAGGAGAAGCTAAATGAGAAAATCTAAACCTGCACGTGTAGCGTTTGTGCTGCTTTCACTTTGTGCGTGCCTGGCCATGCTCAACCCGGGCACTGTTGCCGTGCGCGCAAAGAGCGAAACGCCAGTTGCGTCAAACATCAGGATTACGCCGCCGGCTCCCGTGTTTGACGACAAGCAACGAGTCGCGGAGTTGATGCAGCGACGCGAGCGAGTGGCCCAAAGCATAGGCACGCAGTCGCTGATGATTCTCTTCAGCACCGAGCCGCGCGTGTACGCGAACGACGTTGATTATCCGTACCGCCAGGAAAACAACCTTTACTATCTCACCAACCTGAAGCAAAAGAACACGACGCTCGTCTTGCTTCCGGGCAACACGAAGGTACGCGAGATTCTCTTCATGCCGCGCCGGAACGCTGCCGCGGAAACGTGGACCGGTCACATGTACACCGCTGAAGAAGCCAACCAACTATCCGGCGTCAGGGAGATTTGGAATGTCAGCGAGTTTGAACCGTTCATTAAGGCGCTGCGCAATCGCCAGCCTTACCGGCCCAAGGCTGAAGACACCTTCATGTCGGACCTGCCGGCCGATACCCCGTTGACCAACGATCATGGCTTCACGAGCTTGTTCGATGCGGCGACAAAAGGTGAGGCTGGCATCTTCATGCTCATGCCTGGCCAGGGCGAAAGTCGTGAATACAAACAGGAGCAACGCTTTGCCTCCGAGTGGGCCAGTACAGCTTCCGGCTTCAGTGTTAAGAACGCCTGGCCTATCTTCACCCAGATGCGTCTCGTAAAGTCGCCGATGGAGCTGCGCATTCTTCAGCACGCGATCGACATCAGCACTGAAGCTCACCAGCGTGCCTGGGCTGCCGCCGGTGAGGCTAAGTGGGAATATGAAGTCGATGCCGTCATGGCTTACACCTTCAAGCTCCGTAACGCAGACAACTGGGGCTATCCCGATATCGTGGGGTGTGGTCCAAACGCGACTACGCTTCATTATGTCGAGTCGCAGGGTCCGGTGAAATCAGGCGAGCTGCTGCTGATGGACGTTGGCGCCGAGTACGATCATTACACCGCCGACATTACGCGCACGTTTCCTGTGAATGGAAAGTTTAGCCCGCTACAGGCTGCTGTTTACCAGATTGTTTACGATGCACAGGAGGCAGTAGCTAAGGCGTCGAAGCCAGGTGCAACCTTGTCAGACGTGAGCCGCGCCGGGACCGAAGTCGTCAAAGACGGGCTCTTGAAGCTGGGCCTGATCACGGACCGCAATTCGATGCAGCACCGGCTATGGTTCATGCACGGCACTTCACATTGGCTGGGCATGAACGTTCACGACGTGGGCGGCGGTTCGAAGTTCGTGCCGGGTGTCGTGTTCACCAACGAGCCGGGAATTTATATTCGACCCGATGCCCTGGGCCAGATACCGTTCGGCTGGAAAGAGGATGACTGGGAAAAATTCAAGACCGCGGTGCGCCCGGCGTTCGAGAAGTACAAAGGCATGGGCGTGAGAATCGAAGATGACCTGCTGATCACTGCCGATGGCGTCCGCTGGATGTCGGAAGCGCTGCCGCGAAAGATAAGCGACATCGAGGACTTCATCGCCAAAGCGCGCCGCCAATCCGAATAAGAATATCAGCCGC
>Ga0126314_10000408_pt1 | contig 21096 bp, 19 predicted proteins | sample Plot105B_FD_92535 | JGI IMG/M metagenome (GOLD analysis project Ga0126314, IMG submission 92535) | Serpentine soil microbial communities from UC McLaughlin Reserve, CA, USA - Plot105B | ecosystem: Environmental > Terrestrial > Soil > Grasslands | place: USA: UC McLaughlin Reserve, Lake County... | reverse complement strand
TGGAACGGCGAGGCGGGCGGCGCCACGGGCAGCGGCTCCACGGTGGGCAGCTGCAGCACCGCCACTTGCTTGCCGGAGAGCTGGTTGGGCGTGGAGCGCTCCACCTTCACCGTCACGAAGGAGCCGGTGGGCGCGTCGCCCTCGAAGTTGACGGTGCGGTTCTCCGGCGTGCGGCCGAAGCGCTTGGCGGCGTCGTAGCGCGAGTGGCCCTCCACCATCACCTCCACCACCGAGTCGACGAGGGCCGCGGTCGTCTCCGCGCTGATGCGGCGCTGAAGCTTCTGCAGGCGCTCCAGCCGGGCGATCTTCACCTCGTGCGGCACGGGGCCCCAGTCCTTCTCGCGCAGCGCCGCGCCCGTCTTGGGGCGGGGGCTGTAGATGAAGGAGAACTGGTTGTCGAAGCGGACCTCCTCGGTCAGCTTCATCGTCATCTCGAACTCCTCCTCGGTCTCCCCGGGGAAGCCCACGATGATGTCGGTGGTGACGGCGATGCCCGGCCGCGCCTCGCGCAGCTTGTTGAGCCGCTCCATGTACTGCACCACGGTGTAGTCGCGGCGCATCATCTTCAGGATGCGGTCGCTCCCGCACTGCACGGGCAGGTGGAAGTGCGGCGCGATCTTGGGCTGGACGCGGAACGCTTCAATCAGCTCGTCGGACAGGTCATGCGGGTGGCTGGTGGTGAAGCGCACGCGTTCGATTCCCGGCACCTCCGCGGTGCGCAGGAGCAGCTGGGCGAAGGACACGCCGCCCAGGTACGAGTTGACGTTCTGGCCGATGAGCGTCACCTCGCGCACGCCGACCTTCGCCAGCGAGTCCACCTCCAGGAGGACCTCCGGGAAGGCGCGGCTCACTTCACGGCCGCGCGTGTGCGGGACGACGCAGAACGAGCAGACGTTGTCGCAGCCCTTCATCACCGTGACGAACTCGGTGACCTTGCCGCGGGAGGTCTCCGGGTCCGCGCGCGGGAAGACGTACTCCTCGGAGTCCACGAAGGCCGTCTCGACGACGCGCTCCCGCTCCGACTCCACCCGGCCGATGATGTCCGGCAGGCGGGCGATGTTGTCGGGGCCGAAGACGAAGTCCAGGTACGGCACCTTCTTGATGAGGCGGTCCTTCTCCTGCTGGGCCACGCAGCCGCCCACGCCGATGAGCGCGCCGCGACTGGCCTTCACCGGCTTGTAGCGGCCCAGGGCGGACAGCATCTTGTCCTCGGCCTTCTCGCGGATGGAGCAGGTGTTGAGGATGATGAGGTCCGCGTTTTCCGGCACCGGCGTCGGCTCGTAGGACATCTTCGCCAGCACCTCGCTCATGCGGAGCGAGTCGTTGACGTTCATCTGGCAGCCGAAGGTGTGGATGAAGTAGCGCTTCATTGGGATTCTCTGAGCAAGAACGTGCCCTTATGCGACGGCCGGGCACGGAAATCAACCGAACCGGAGGCGGCGGTCATCCCTGGCTGAGCAGGCCGGTCATCCGGGTGTGGAGGTCGAGGAGGGAGGTCTCTCGTTCTCGGAGGAGCGCCAGGGTGGCCTCGCCGTAGCGGCGGCCCAGGGCCACCGTCTCCCGCTCCTGCTTGCCCAGCTCGTCCCGGACGCGGGTCCGCAGCTCCTCCGCCGACGCCTCCGAGGCCCCCGGGGCTCCCGAGGCTCGTTCGAGTTGACGCAGCTTGTCGTCCAGCTTCCGGGCGGTCCACCGGCGGCCGCTGAAGGCGCGCAGCATGGCGATTCCCTGCTCCAGGGCCCTCGCATCCAGGCCGGAGGCCGTCTGGGCCAGGGCATGGGCACGGGCCAGGACTTCCGCCCCCCGGTCCGAGCCGACGTGGGCCAGGAAGGTCTCCTGGTAGCGCACCAGGGCGTCGAGCAAGGCGCCGTCCACGGGTGGCATGGCCATGCGGAGGGTCCGGTCATCCGCCGCCGAGAGGTTGATGCCCGTCTCTCGGTTGGGGACGTCCTGGTAGCCGTGGTCGTCGAAGAGTGAGGGGGCCATGTGGGACTCCTGGGGAAAGGCCGGGGATGTGTAACAGGGCGCGTTCCCTCACGGTAGGCCTCGCGACGTCCTCTTGGCTGGTACGCAAGCAACGCGGGAGTCAGGTGCCAAGGGCCAGCCCCAGCGACCCACCCCATGAAACCGGGGGTGGGCCTGGGCCACGAGTCCTCAATTCCATCAGTCGATGCTGCAGTACGCGCCTTCCCATCGCTCCCCATAGGGAGACTGTCTGCCGATGAGCTGGGAGCCAGGAGAGTTGCATGCGCAGACGATCTGCCCGACATAGGTGAGGAGCTCGGGCTCCGCATAGAAGGTGATGCTGTATTCGCGGGTGCGGCAGCTCGGCAGCGCATCTTCCCGAGACTCCAGCCCGGTCTCTTGTATGGCCTCTGGGGCTGGCTCCAGCCCCCCGCAACCAGTGAACAGCAGCCCCGCGACAAGTCCCACTCCTAGCGTCTTCAGACGGGTGTGCATCCGCCCTCCTGGCGTTAATTCCTGACGGGTATTGCCTGTCGAGAATAGCCTGGATATCGCAGCCCCGAACATACCTGACAGTCCGCTGTCACCCTGGACGGGCAGGTTCGCCCCTCCTCGTGCGGTCCAGGAGACCTCCCCATGAAGCTCTACTTCCACCCCCTGTCCGGAAACTCGCGCCGAGTCCTCCTCGTCGCCACCCACCTCGACGTACCGCTGGAGCGCGTCGTGGTGGACCTGCCAAAGGGCGAGCAGCGCGCGACGCCGCACCTGGGCCGCAACCCCAACGGGCTCGTTCCGGTGCTCGATGACGATGGCTTCGTGCTCTGGGAGTCGCGCGCCATCATGCAGTACCTGGCCGAGCTGACGCCGGGACAGACCCTGCTCCCCACGGATGCGCGTGGGCGCGCGGATGTGACTCGCTGGCTCTTCTGGTGCTCGGCGCACATGGCGCATGCAAGCACCATCCTGGTCTTCGAGAACTTCGTGAAGGCGGTGTCGGGCCGCGGGCCGCCGAACCCCACCGAGGTCGCACGGGGCGAGGCGCTCTTCGCGCAGCACGCGCGCGTCCTGGACGAGCACCTCGCGGGCAAGACGTGGGTCTCACAGGAACGGCTGACGCTCGCGGACTTCTCGTTGGCCGCGGCGTTCGCCCTCGCCGGACCGGCGCGACTGCCTCTCGGGGAGCATGCGAACCTCCGGACCTGGCTCGGTCGCGTGCAGGAGCTGGATGCGTGGAAGCGCACCGCCCCGTCCATGCCGCCATCCGCGAGTTCCTAGCGTGCTGGACATGGGCCACTTGAGCGGCATCCGGCTCGACGACGCGCCCCTCCCCTCCCCACTTCATCCGACAGGCACCGCGGCGACAACGCCTTGAGGCGCACCCCGTTGTTCTGTCCATGAAGCCTGCTAGCCTTCGCGCGCATTCCTCATGCGTGCGGACCCGACAAGGAGCGTTCCAATGAAGGCGGCTTGGAGTGTCGTAGTGGCCCTGACGGTGGGGTTCGTCGTGGGCTGTGGTGCTGGTGCGATCGAGGAGGCCCCCGGAGTGGAGGAGGCGCTCGCCACGTCGGAGTCCGAGCTCGTCGTCTGCGGCGATGGGGTCTGCGAGCCCATCGAGCGACTGCGCTGTCCCGCGGATTGTCCTCCCGGCGGGTACTGCGGGAACAGGGCGTGCTGCCCTGGTGAAACGACGGAGAACTGCCCCGAGGACTGCACCCAGGGAAACCCGGGCAATTCCTGCTACCGGACATTCTGAGCCCCCCGCGCGCCGAGGCCCCCACCGGCGCGCAGCGGCGCCTCCTGGGGTGACCGTGTCGAACCGCCGCACGGTCATTCGTCGTGGGGATGGAGCCACGCCTCACATCCCCACCCCAGGAGTCACCCGCATGCGCTTCATGCTCATCCCCCGCCCCTCCACGCCGGAGCCCACGGCCCCGGACGCCGCCTTCGACGAGGCCGTCTTCATCGCGCAGATGAAATACAACGAGGAGATGCACAAGGCCGGCGTGCTCATCGCATCCGAGGGCCTGAGCCCGTCCCCGGGCGCGCACGTCGTCTTCAAGGACGGCAAGGCCAGCGTGAGGGACGGCCCCTACGCGGAGACGAAGGAGCTCATCGGCGGCTTCTACGTGCTGGAGGTGGCGTCGAAGGAGGAGGCCATTGAATGGGCCCGCCGCTACCCGGGCGGGATGGGCAATGACGACGTGATGGAGGTCCGGCCCCTCACCGGCACCGGGGACATCCCGCCGGCGCTGGTGACGCTCATCGAGCAGGTAGCCCCCACCTGGAGCCAGACCTTCAAGTAATCGCCATGACGCGGCGGCCCCGGGCCTTGTCAGAAGGACAGGCCGGAGCGCCTCGATGGGGCGGCGAAGGCTCCTCGCCGCGGTACGGTTTGGGCTTCGGAGACTCATCCCAGAGCCCATGCCGTGTCATCGATTGACGCCCATGGGGAGTTGAAGCCGTGCTACTCGGCCAGCTCCGGCAGACACGCTGTGATGGCGAGGAAGTTCACCCCACAGCTCAACAGACAAGGGACGAGGCTCGCCGCCGGAGCGCTCGTCAAACAGAGCCCCACGCACGCACGTGCTTCCTGCGTCCCAGGGTTCAGACACGCGATGAACTCTGGAATCCCGGCCGCCTCGACGCCTGGAGCTTCCGCGGGCGGTGCCTGCTCGGGAGCGCCGACCTCTCCAGCCGGATCCATGGGGCCACAGCCCACGGCCACCATCAACATCAACACTCCAGCAAACCACTTCATCGAACTCATCATGGTGATACCTCCAGGTGTTGCATTGGAGAGCATCTCAGCGCACTGAATGGCTCGATAGCGGACTCCGGTACAATGGCCGTGTCCAAGGGGGATCAATCATTTCCTCCTCTGAGATGAATCATCGGTGCGGGCGCCCGCCGCGAACCACGCCACTAACGCCGGGGCCGCCAGACCTGCTGTCCACGAACCACGGACAGCAGGAACCCGATGTGTCGCCCCGTCAGTGCATCATGGCAACCAGGTGAGGCCGGGGACGAGCTTGTCGAGCGGCTCGCCATACCCCAACTGTCCATCCGAGTTGCTGCCCCAGGCCCACGCCGTGCCGTCCGGCTGGAGGGCCAGCATGTGCTCCCTGCCCACCGCGAGGGCCGTCACGCCCGTGGTGAGGCCATGGACGAGGACGGGGGCGAAGCGGGACGCCGTGGTGCCGTCACCGAGCTGCCCCCGCTGGTTGGAGCCGGCCGCCCACACGCGGCCATCGGTCGTCGTCGCCATGGCCAGGCCGGGGCCGGAGACCACGTCGAGCAGCCCCGTGACACTCATGGGGACCGGGAGCAGGTCTTCGCTCTCGACACTCCCCATCCCGGCGCCTGGATGATCCAACCCCCAGGCCCATCCGCTGCCGTCGGACTTCACGGCCATGGCGTGAGATTCGCCCCCCGCGATGGCAATGACATCCGTGAGCGTCTGGACCTGGACGGGGGTGTGCTTGTTTTCAGTCGTGCCGTCGCCGAGCTGCCCATCCGCGTTCTGTCCCCAGGCCCACACGGTGCCGTCAAAGCGGAGCGCGAGCGAGAGCTCGTTCGCGGAGATCACCTTCACGACGCCATCGAGGTTCAGGACCTTGACCGGAGTCCAGCTGGCCAGCGTCGTTCCATCGCCCAGGTTGCCCGCGCTGTTCTGCCCCCAGGCCCAGACCGTCCCGTCATCGGCGAGCACCAGCGCGTGGCTCAAGCTCACGGAGATGGCGACGATGGACGGAAGCCCCTCGACCGTCTGGGGGATATCGCGTCCCTGCCCCCACGCCCGGACCGAGCCGTCATTCCGCAACGCGAGCGAGTGGTCCCCTCCCGCGCTGATGGCGACGACTCCGTCGAGCCCGGGGACTTGAGCGGGAAGCTGCCGCGTCGTCCGCGTTCCATCACCCAGCTGCCCGGACTCGTTCCTGCCCCAGGCCCAGACTGTTCCATCATGGTGGAGCAGCAGTGAGTGCATGTCGCCCGCCGCCACCGAGAGCGCCCCCGTCAGCCCCCCCTGCACGGGCGCGGGAACGGCGTTGAGGGTGACGGCTCCGTTCGCGAGCTGGCCGTCGCGATTGTTGCCCCAGCCCCAGATGGAGCCATCCGAGCGCAGGGCCAGCACGGCATCATGGCTCGCGGCGACCGCGGAGACACCCGTGAGCCCTGGCACCTGGATGGGAGTCGAGCGGAACTGCTTGGTGCCGTCGCCCACCTGGCCCGCGTCGTTGCCGCCCCAGCTCCACACCGTGCCGTCTGCCTTGATGACCTTTCCGGACTGACTGCCCATGACGATATCGATGCTCCCCGTCAGTCCCTCGATTCGGGTCGGCGTGGTGACCAGCCCTCTGAGCAGGACGTCCGAGCCCCAGCCCCAGACACTCCCACCCGAACGGATGGCGAACATGCTCGAGCTGCCCACCGACGCGGCGATGACGCCTGTCATTCCCGGGACGGGAATGGGGACGGTGCTGTTGGCGAACGTGCCATCACCAAGCTGTCCCGCGTGATTCATTCCCCAGACCCACAGGGTGCCATCCGAGCGGATGGCGAGCGAGGTGTCGCCGCCCGTCGCGACGGCCACGATGCCGGACAACCCAGTCAGCTGACGAGGACTCACGCGAGAGAGGCCAGTTCCATCCCCGAGCTGGCCACGGGAGTTGTCGCCCCATGCCCAGACGGTGCCGTCGGTCTTCGTCGCGAGGGTGTGGTTCGAGCCCGCCGCCACGGAGTTGACCCCGCTGAGCCCTGGGACGAGGACAGGCGCGGCGCGGGTGCTCTGGGTGCCATCACCCAACTGGCCCCGCCCATTGGCGCCCCAGGTCCAGACCGTGCCGTTGGAGCGGAGCGCGACGGAGTGGCTCCGGCCTCCAGCCACCGCCGTCATGGCCGCCAATCCCTGGGCCTGGACGGGAGTCGAGCTGCCCGTGAATCCTCCCGTGCCGAGCTGCCCTGACTTGTTGTCTCCCGCTGTCCACACCGTCCCATCCGAGCGGATGGCCAAAGAGTGCTGCGCCCCCGTGGCGATGCGCGCCCGTGGCCGCGACCGGGCCACCGCCAGGGATTGGAGGTCTTCTGTTTCCAACGACTCGGACGCGGGCTGACCACAACCCGCGCCCAGAATGAGCCCCACCATCAGGGACAGGACTCCGCCCCACTTCGATACCGCCTGGCTTTTCATGTGTGTGTCTCCTTGTGCCGCGGGGAGACCGACGCCGGCCACGTCAATGGATTCAACACATGACAGACAATCATCGCGATTCACGCGCAATGGCCCCATGAGCAGGAATTGTGTGGCAGCCCGGCCACATCGAGTCACCGCGGCCACACCCGAGGTGTCTCCATTCAGCCTCGCTCCTCTCAAACTGGAAACAGCTCGACGGGCAGCGTCCGCGGCCCACGAGCGAGGAGCGAGGGGAGCCAATCGATGCGCTCCGTCAGCACTTCCACCCGGTCCACCTGGGCGACCAACTCCTCCACGGCGACTCGTGCCTCCATCCGCGCGAGCAGCAGGCCCAGACAGGCGTGGGGGCCATGGCCAAAGGTGAGGTGCGACGGCCCCACCCGCTCCAGGATGAAGCGGTCCCCGTCCGGGAAGTGCTTCTCGTCGCGGGCCGCGGAGGCCAACGACACCAGGACCAGGCTCTTCCCGGGCACCTCCACTCCATCCACCGTCGTGTCCTGAAGGCACATGCGCATCGTGGCAGCCGCGACGGGCTCGTAGCGCAGGGTCTCCTCGATGAAGCGGGGGATCAACGCGCGGTTCTCTCGCAGGCGGGGGAGCAGCTCCGGATGCATGGCGAACACGCGCGCGCTCTGGCTGATGAGGTGGGTCGTCGTCTCCAGGCCCGCGAGGAACAACATGAAGAGGAAGCCCATCAGCTCCCGCTCTGTCAGCACCTCCCCCTCCACCCGCGCGTCAAGGAGGTTGCTCGCCATGTCGTCCCCCGGCGACCGCCGCCGGTCGGCCAGCATGTCCTTGAAATACTGTTCCAGCTCCTCGACGGTGCGACGGCACTGCTCTTTCCGCGCGGTGTCCTCGGGACGAACGCCGCTGACAGACATCAGGTCGGTGGTCCAGCGCTTGAAATGCTGCGCCAGGGAAGCGTCCAACCCGAGGAGCCATCCCATGACGATGGTGGGAATGGGCCTGGCGAAGGCCTCCACGAAGTCCACCTTCCGCTGCTCCATCATATGGGCCACGAGTCCCCGGGCCGCGACGCGGATACGCGGCTCGAACCGCGCCAGCGCCGCGGGGGTGAAGGCACGGCTGACCAGCGCCCGCAGTCGTCCGTGCCCGGGAGGATCCAGGAAGAGGCACGAATCCGCGATGGGGTTGGGGCGCTCGAGCCACTCGGGCCCGAAGGCCACCGACATCGCCTGCGACGAGAAGAGCTGAGGCGACTTGAGCACGTACTGCGCGGCGTCATACCGGACGACCGCCCAGATGCCGTCCGGATCCACCTGGACGACAGGGCCGCCGCGGCGCAGCTCCGCCAGGTAGGGATGCGGGTTGTCACAGACTTCGGGTGCCAGCAGATTGAGTCTGCCGCCCAGCTTGATACCCGGTACGCTCGTGCCCATGGAGGACCTCCTGTATTTGTCTTTCAAAGAGACACTATACGCATCCCGAGCACTGCTGGATGAGAGGACGATCAGGTGCGGGGAGCCCTCCGCCCCGCAATCAAAGACAGCCTGCGGGCCAGGCCGCATCCCGACACGTCACGCCACATCTTGCCATTCGAGCAACTCCTCGCCACCCTTCCAACGAGCCGTGACGACGCGGCGAGGAGCCCCACCATGCAGGCGAAAATCCTCTCGGAACTCGAACACGTTCGAGTTCCTGTCATCACCTTTCCGTGGCAGGGCGCGTGCTCGCCCGACATTGAACTCCTGGAGAAGACGATGCTTGCCTGGGCCAGCCGGTACGGGCTCATTCTCACGGCGAAACATCGGGACCGGGTGGAGCGGGCGAAGTATGCATCCTTCGCGGGCCGCAGCTTTCCCCATGCGGGCCCGGAGCTGATCCAGGCCATCACGGACTTCACCGCCTGGCTCTTCATCATCGACGACCACGCCGTGGACCGGGTGGACCCTCTCAACGAGACCACCCTGTCGCAGCTCACCGCGGTCCTGGACGTCCTTGACCTCGACGAGGCGAGCCCCGAGCCCGTCTTCGGGGAGCGGGCCTTGCTGGACCTCTGCCGGCGGTTGAGGCGCCTGCTGTCCCCAGAGCACTTCGCGCGCTTCGCCCACGGCATCCGCATGTGGGCGGGCTCCGCGGGACTGCAGATCGTCGCGCAGCTCCTGGGCAAGCCCCTCGCGCTGCGTTCCTACCGCGCGTTTCGCCGGCACACCGGAGGAGTGAATCCCTCCATGGCCCTCATCGACGCCGCCAACGCGGGGCCCTTGACGCCCGAGGAGTACAACCGGCCCGCGGTGGAGCGCCTCCGCCTGCATGTCAACAACATCTCCTCCTGGGCCAATGACCTGCACAGCCTCCACACCGAGGCACGCGAGCCGGACCAGAGCCGGAACATGGCCATGATCTACGCGGGACAGGGGCACTCACTTCAAGAGGGCATCGACTACACCGCGAGGCAGATCCACGCGGAGATCAGCGCCTTCCAACAAGAGGCGGCGATGCTGGAGCGCGACGCAAGCCATGAGCTGCGAGGCTTCATCTCCGGCCTGCGCGAATGGCTGAGCGGCTATCAGGACTGGGGGGACCAGATCACCCACCGCTATCTGGCGGAGTACGCGGAGCAGGACGCCAGTGACCAGGAGCTCCTGCGCGTCCCCTGCTGACTGGCGGGTCCCAGCGCGTCCAGGCGCCCGCGCCTACGGACGCACCATGTTCACAGGCACCCCACCGGTGAGGTCCTCCACGCTGTCGAAGAGCAACTGGCCCACGTAGTTGAAGTTGTGGGCCCAGGCTCCCTTGTCCTTCCGACTGAGCTGGTAGTTGTGGGTGGCCTTGACGAGCGCGGGGGTGAAGGGCGCGAACGCGTTGGCGGAGACGGCCTCCGTCGCGCTGCACGCGCCGTCCTTGTCCGTGTCCTTGAAGAAGTACGGATTGACGTCGCCGTGGTAGCAGATGCCGTTGCCCGTCACCCCGCGCATGGCGGTCAGCAGGCGCGCGGCCATGCCGTCCACTTCGGCCCGGAGCAGCTCGGTGGTGTTGCCGTCTCCGTCGTAGTCCTGGAGGTGGACGTTGCGAATCTGCTCCGCCGACTCCTGGTCCGCATGACACGTCTCGCAGCGCGTGCTCCACACGTCGGCGACGCGGAAGGTGTGGTTGCTCACGCCGGGGACATGGCAGCTGGTGCACTGCGAACCGCCCATATGGGAGAGCCGCCCGGCGTACGTCCTGCCCGGATACTCGTAACCCGCGCGCGCCAGCGTCCCCTCACGCGTCCCCGCCGCGGGCATGTAGTGGACGTTCTGGAACCGGGGTGCGCCCCCGGCCGCCAGCGCCGTGTCGAGGGTGGTCTTCGAGGCACGACCGATGTGGCAGTTCGCGCAGAGGTTGTCCTGCCCCGGCAAGCTCACCGTGGTGCCGTCCGGAAGCCACGTGCGCGCCGGGACGGAGACCGCGTAGTCCGGCGCGAAGCTCTCGTGGCACGTGGCGCACTCCAGGCCGTTGGCCGTCTCCGGCACCGCCTGCCCCACGCCGTACTGCACGAAAAACCGATAGCCCTGCGCGCCACTGTGACAGCGCGAGCAGCTCGCCTGGACTGTCTCACTCGAGTCCCAATTGCGCGCCGCCTTGCTCGCTCCGTTGAAGTGGCCCGGGTCGTTGCGCACCAGCCGGGACGTGTCGAAGGGGTCTATCAGCGCGCCATTGAGTGACTGAATCGAGTCATGCAGGAGCTGGAGGATGTACTTCGCGTTGTGCGCGAAAGCGCCCGGGTCCACTCGAGCCAGCTGATAGTTGAAGGCCGCCTTCTGCAGCCGGGGCGTCCAGCTCGCATACGCATTCGAGCTCACGCTCTCGGTCGTGGAGCACGTCCCGTTGCCGTCGCCGTCCCGGAACCAATAGGGGTGGGCATTTGCGTAGCAGAGGGGCTGGGCCCGCTCCGCGCCATACCGCTGGAGGGTGGCGAGCAGCCTGTCTCGCAGCCCCTGGATTTCGAAATGGATGCCCTCGGCGCGGTCGTTGTCGCCGTCGTAGTCCTGCTGGCGAGAGGCGATCTGCCGGATGTTCCAAGCCTGGGTGACGTCGGTGACTCCCGGGTGGCAGGTCGCACAGGCGTCCCACCGGACCCGGGTGGAGTGCGGGTCATGACACTCGTTGCACTTGTCGAAGTCCGGCACATGGCGGAACCGTGTGTCGTAGACCTGCCCTGCATACTGGTAGCCCCCCGCCGCCTGACCCGCGAAGAGCGTGGCTGCCGCCGGGTAGTAATGGATGTTGGTGAAGCCCAGGGCCGCCGAGGCCGTGTCCTCCCCCACCCCCGCGTCGGCGACCTGCGCGTCGATGTCCTTTCCCGAGGCGCGTCCCTGGTGACACACCATGCACCGTGCCTCCGCTCCCAGCCCGGTGACCTCCTTGCCCGACGGAAAGGTGACCGCCGTCAGCCCGGAGGCGGCGCTGTCGTGACACGTCTCGCACCGCACCACGGACTGGGTCTGCCCCGGCGCGTCCACGCGTCCCGGCGCCGAGCCATCACCGCCCAGGAAGTCGATGTAGCCCTCCGAGCTGTGGCAGCGCGCGCACGTCGCGGGCACCAGACCCTCCTCGTTCCAGTGAGAGAAGGCCTCCGCCGAGGTGTCCGCGTGCGGGGAGCCCGCCCAGGCCTGGTAGTACGGCACCAGCTCGGGGTCCACGCCCGCGTCTCCCGCGGAAGGTCCGACGACGACCACCGCGTGACGCCCCTCCAGTCGCGAGCGCTTGCCGACGACCTTCACCGCTGTCTCGCCCACGCTGACACCCGTAACCAGCCCCGTGTCGTCCACGGTGGCGATGCCCGGGTCCTCGCTCTCCCATGTATAGCCGTCGTCCGTGGCCTCACGCGTGGCGGCGCCAAGCTGGAGCGTCTGCCCCACCAGGAGCGAGTGCGCTCCGCTCGTGGTGATGCCAGGGTTGGCGGTCTCCAGCTTCGCGCAGGCCCCCAGCGTGAGGAGACAGGACATTCCGGCGACCAGGAGCAGCGGCGTTCGTCTCATCGGGTGTCTCCTGGGAGATACAGGGGTCATGGCTGTGCGCCTCCGGCGATCCACGACAGGAGCGTCTGGTACTCGGGAGTGCTGTCCGCGTAGATGGCCCCTCCGCCATGCCCCGCTCCCGCGGCCTTTCGCAGCAGGCGACTGCTGGCGGGAGACGCGGAGTCGGTCAGCGCGCTCGCCGCCTGGAAGTCCGAGTCGGAGTCACCCGACAACACGAAGCCCGTGTTGCCAGCGGCGCCGCCAGCGCGATGGCAGGACTGACAACCCGATAGCAGGACGGGGTGCGCGTCGGTGACGAAGGAGGGAGCGTCGCCTCCGTCGATCCCGGCGCCGCCATCTCCGCCGGAGGGGCTGCCCGCGTCGGCGGTGGGGTCTCCTCGATGGAAGTCCGCGCAGCCCTGGACGAACAGGAGCGCGAGCAGGAGCCCGAGCCTAGAACTCATACGCCACCACCAGTCGCGTGAAGTCGTCCGGCGCCTCGTCCACCTTCTCCAGGTTCCAGAAGTGGAACAGGCCCACGCTCAAGCCCTTCCATCGGACGACGGCGCCCACGTTGTGAGCGGAGGCGTCCTCGCGGGTGAGCGCGGTGGAGTCGAGAATCTGTCCCCTCTGGTTGCCGAAGGTGCGCAGCCCCTGCCGGTACTGAAGGTAGAGCCACTCGGTGGGATGGAAGCGAAGCTGGAGGTAGCTGGCGAAGTGGTAGTAGTCCGCGCCGGGGCCACCGTATCCCTCCGCCTCGCCTCCGGAGATGTCCGCGCGCAGGAAGCCGGCCCCCAGCGAGAAGCGCTCCAGCACGGGCACGCCGCGCGGGCGCCAGGCCGCGACATCCACTGACTGGAGGAACAACCTCCGACCGAACCCCAGCGAGTTGTAGAAGGCCGAGTACCAGAGGCTGAGCGGCCCCCAGGAACCACCCAGTCGTGTCCCGACGCCCAGGTGTGTCTCCTCCAGCGGGGCGAAGTCAGACTGGAGGTTGAGCACGGATTCGGCCCGTCGGAGCTGGTAGCCGGCGATGACATAGGCATCCGCGGAGAGGAGGAATGGCCCTTCGCGGCGCTGGACGTTCGCCGTCAGTCCCTCGCGTGCGAACACGGGAGGCAGCACCTTCTGGTCGAAGCCCGCCAGGCCTCCGTAGCTGTGATGGAACAGCGGCTCCGCGCCGAAGGGCACCAGCACCTTGCCCATCCTGGCGGAGAGCTTCACCGGCCAGTCGTCGCCGCTGATGCGATAGCCCACCTCCCAGAATTGGAGCGACAGCATCTCCAACGTCAGCGTCACCGGATCCGAGGTGGACTGGCGCGTCAGGAAGAGGAAGTGGTGGTAGCTGCGCAGCGCGTTCGAGGCTCCGCTCTGGAACGGTTGGTCGTTGTAGCCGAGGCGTTCGTAGTTGAGGTCGAAGCGCCCGTTGAGCGTGAGCGAGCCGAGCACGGGGAAGGTCCCGAGCTGGACACCCGACGGCGCGGATGGGCGCGCACTGGGAGAAGGCGTCGCGGCGGTGGCCCCGGAGGGTGAATGCGTCGCGGACGGAGCGGCGGTGGCCACGGCGGAGGCGTCAGAAGACTTCGCGGCCCCCAGCGCGCCCTCATCGATCCACCGGGCCAGAAGCGCGAGCTCCGCGCTCCCCTGCTCCCACACCGCGCCGCCCTGGTGCGAGTCACCGCGCGCGCGCTGATACAGAAGACTCGTGGCGGCTGTGCCGGGAGTCACCAGGGACAGCACTGACCGCAAGTGCGCCTCGGGCTCCGGGCTGGCCACGTAGCGAGTGGCCCCGGCGAATCCATCGACCGCATGACAGCTCGCGCAGCCGGACAGGAGCTGTTCATGGAGGCGAGGCGCGAAACGGAGCGTGTCATCAGAAGTGCTCGGCACCGAAGCGGACTCCGTCCCTCGCTCGGCCGATGGCGTCGGAGCGGGACTCTCCACCACGCGCGTGGGCACCGGCGCCTCGGCAGGAGTCGCCACCGTCGAGGGTCGTGGAGCCGTGGGCACCGGCGCCTCGGTAGGAGTCGCAACCGTCGAGGGGCGTGGAGCCGTGGGTGGCGGTGCCGCGACGGACACAGCGGGGGCATGTCCCGGAAGCGCGCCGGCTTCAATCCACTTCACCAACGTGGCGTACTCCGGCGACTCCGCCGCGAGCGACTTCTTGCCGCCGTGGAGGATGGCGCCCGTTCCCTTCTTGAGCAGCGGGCTCTGCGTGGCGGCGTCCAGCTTCACGAAGCGCAGCGTGTTCTCATGGTCCGAATCGTCGCCTCGAAGCACCCAGCGTGACTTTCCAGCCATGCCGTCGGGGCGATGACAGGACGCGCACCGGGCCACCAGGATGGGCCGGGCGTCGCCAACGAACGTCGGCCCGCGAGCTCGCGCCATACCTCCCGTCCGAGGACCCGACGGGTTCGCCACCACGGGCGTCGCCTCGGTGGGCGCGGGAGCGACAGGGGCTGGCGACGACTCGGTAGTCCCAGCGTCGGCGTTGCCCCGTGGAGCCGTTGACGGAGGCTGGATGCCCAGCCGCTCCTGGAGCTGGCGACGCTTCTCCTCCTGGGTCTGTGCGCGAGCGGGCATGGCGGCCAACAGCAGGAGCACACCCATCCCCAGCTCAGCGAGGCGCATGGCAGGCCTCGCAACGCATCGAGCTCGGCGCCTTGGCCGCCAGACCATTGTGGCAGCTTCCACAGAAGCGGCCCTCCCGCATGTCCTGATGGGTGAAGCCCAGGGGCGCCTGGGGGAACACGGCCGGATGGCAGCTGTAGCAACGTTGCGAGCCATGGGCCCAGTGCGAGAACAAGGCGGGAACCGGCGCCTTGCGCTCCTTGAGCGGCGGGAGTCGGACGTCCTGGGGGGCGTTGACCGCGAGGATGCGAGGCGCGAAGAGCAGCGGCACGGCGAGCGCCACCCTCCATCGATGAAGCGTGGCCCATGCTCGCGTGTGCATCGGTCCGGGAGACAGGGGGCTCATAGCGCCTTGCGCTCCTTGAGGATCTTCCAGACGGTGGCCGAGTAGAGCCCGACGCCCAGCAGCACCAGGGGCACGCCCACCGCCGTGAACACGACGAACGTGAGGGGTGACCAGAACAAGGTGGTGAAGAGCTGGACCAGGAGCCCCGCCAACACCAGCAAGGCCGCCCTCCGGATGCGCTTCTCGTGGCTCATGGTCGTCGCTCCGGCAGCCAGAAATTCCGCGCCTTCACGCCCTCCAGGTCGTGCGCGAGGTCGTGACACGTCAGACACGAGCGCGCGCCGCTCTGGAGCTCCGCCTGGAGGCCCTGGTGCCCGGAGGCCTCCAGGAAGCTCCGGGCATCGCCGTGGCAGTGCAGGCAGTTGTAGTTGGGGTATGGCTGATAGAGCTTGGGCCGCTCGGGGATGGTGCCGAAGTAGTGGACCCAGACGTGCTTGAGGCCGTTGAACTTCGCCTTGGCGTCACCAAAGAGGGCGTAGTCCGTGTGGCACGCGTAGCAGGTGGTGTCCCGGCTGATGAGCCGCTTCTGGTAGTGGACCGCCGCCAGCGCCGTGGCGTTGTCCACGAAGAGGCTCTGGCCGTATGGCTCCATCTCGTGACAGCTCATGCAGAACTGCGTCTGGGACGATTCGCGGACGCCTACCGCGACTCCGGCGCCAGTGACGACCAGAGGGAGGATGGCCAGGCCCGCGAGCAACACCAGTCGCCCCAGATGGCTCGCGGTCAGGACGCCCGCCGCGGAGGCAATCAGCGCGACCAGGACCGCCACGGCGACGACAATCACTATCAACAGGGTGGGCAGACGGGACCTCGCGCCCACTCGTATACAGCCTCCTCATGGACGCGTGAATCATTGAATGACGATTCGACGTCACATCAAGCGCGCTCGCTCCTCACCCAAAGCCAATGACACGCAGGAATTGCGTCTCACTCCCACGGGGCGCAGAATCTGCGTGAAAGAGGATGCGCATCCACGCCCGTACCCCTCGCGAGGTATGGAATTCGCCGGCTGCCTGTCCATGAATGACCTGAGCCTCGCGGGTGCGCCATACCGCCCCACGGGCCGGACCAACGCGCCGCACAATCCGGTTTCTCAAAATCCAAGAACAAAACCCCACAACAAACCTATCGTTCAATATGGAAATCCGCCTGGAACCCATGTAAATGCCGGAATGGCAGGAAGGACTGCGCCTGAGTCCCTGCGGACAGCACAGCCCTGATGGCCCGGCCGACCGGCTGGAACTTCATTGATCGACAACAGCGATTTCACTTCGCGTGCGCCCGGTGCCCCCCGGCACGGGCCGCGATAGGGAGAAGTATGCGTAGACTGTCCATGACGGGCGTCATGCTGTGCGGAGCCTTGGTGTCAGGTTGCAACGGCGCGGAGTGGGAATCGCCCGCCAACGAGCCGTCCGGTGGCGCCAGCCCCGAGGCATCTGTCGCATCCACCCAGCAGGCGCTTGTCTCCCCCGAGCTCGCGCTGTCGCTCGCGTGTATCGAGACGTTTGTCAATGCGGGGACCTGCGACTGGCCTCATTGGAGCGAGATGTGGGACACGTGCAAGACGTATGAGCACATGGAGCTCGAGGACGGCCTGTTCCTCGAGGAGGTGCAGTCGGAGAACTGCACGGTGGCCAACTGGCCCACGCTGCGCGCGCAGCTCCTCACGCCTCGCTCACACCCCGTGCTCGTACGCGAGACCTGCAGTGGCGACTCCGAGGTGATTCACCAGGCCGAGGCCAATGGCTGCTATTCGCTCGCCCAGGGCGCGGGGGCCTCCTATGTCGACGTGCCCCTGGGCAAGTCGGTGACGCTCCACGCCGGCGCGAACTGCAGCGGGGACTCGGTGACCGTCGATACCGACTCGAGCCTCTGTGAAACCCTGTTCGCGAGCGGCGCGAGCGCGAACGACAACGTGGGCTCGTACCGGATTCAGGACTACGTAGCCCCCGCCTCCCCGTACCGGTACACCTGCGCCGCCAACGAGCCGGAATGCGTCCAGAACCACAACATCCGGCTGGGCTCCATCAACAAGAATCACACCGTCAAGGTCGTCCGGATGACCTTCCCGGGGAGGACCACCCCTACCCTCTCCGCCATCCGGAACAACGTCCGCGAGCTGTACGACTTCTTCGGCGTCGCGTCCCGGGGCCAGGTGGGCCTCGCGAGCATCGCTTCGCAGACCGTGGAGGTGACGAGCGCGAACTGCGCGACGGCGAAGCGCCAGGCGGTCCAGAAGGCGAACTCAAATGCATTCCTGACCGTGTACTCGCTGCCCAGCGGGATGTGCGCCTCCTCGAATGCCGGCTCGCGCTCCGTCAACCTCAAGGGCGGCCTGTTCCGCGACTACGCCCATGAAGTCGGCCACGTCCTGGGCCTCGCGCATGGCAACACGAGGGATCCGGTGACCGGGCAGATCAACCACTACGCCGACTCGAGCACGTTCATGGGCAGCAACGCGTCGGACAACTACAACCTCCCGCAGCTGCACTGGCTGGGCTGGACGAAGAAGGAGGAGCTCATCCAGGTGAACTCGGCCATCGACAACGGTGGCTTCATCGACGTGGTCCTCCGTCCGGTGGGGGGCAACGCCGACAGCACCAGCAACCTCAAGCTGGGCGCGGTCTGGGACATCCCTGGGACTGAGCAGCGGCTGTTCGTCGCCGTCCCGAAGCCGCGCCTCAACGGCACGAACCAGATCGAAGGCGGCACGGTGTTCGTGTACCGCGCTCCCAAGTGCGTGGGCTGCACGGGAATGGCCATGGGCACGACGGTGATGGCGCGGTTCGAAGCGACCTCCGTCAATGCGCACGAGGCGCAAGGGCTCAGCGTCCAGCGGGTGGCCTCCGAAAGCACCACCGTCCAGGTGGATGGCAAGCCCGTCAAGGTGTACTCCTCCGTGACGGTGCGTCTCCAGCTCAGTCAGTAACAGCAAGTCTCGCGGGCTCCCGAGCATCGTGGCTCGGGAGCCCGGTCAGCGCTGTCAGGCAAGGCCCGACGGCCTACTGGCTCTCCTCGGCCCCTGTCGGCGCCGGGTCGTCGTCCAGGCTCCCGTTGGTGCCGTTCGCCTTGTCCACGCCGGAGCCACCGGTGCCCTCACTGGAGCTCGAGTCGCGCGGCTCGGAGCCCGTCGGCTCCTCCATCACGTCGACCTTCTCGCCGTCCGGCGTCGTCACCTGGGTGTCCGTGCCGGAGCCGCCCGTGGCCTCGTTGTCGTAGACCGTGGGCGCCCCGCCCCGGTCCCTGCGCTCGTTGTCGACCACGTCCGCCGCCTCGCCCGGGCTCTCGTTGGCATCGCGCTCATCCTCGCGAGCCTGGCGCTCCTGCTCCGCCGGGTCCGCCGTGCCGGAGCCACCCGTCGCGCTCGGAATGCTGGAGCCCGTGGGGTCGTCCGCCCGGGTGCTCGCCGACTGACTCGAACAACCCCAGAACGTCAATGCGGCCAGTGCCGCCATCAGTGGAAGCTTCATCGAAGTCTCCTTGGGAGGGATGGTTGGTTCCCTGAAAGCTGGGGAGCGTTTGACGGAGGACAACCCGGGACACGGGCCCGCGTCGGCTGGCATGCCCGAGGGCAGGCAGTCGGACGGGCGCCTTCTCGTGGGTCACTTTGACCCGGTGCGCACTGGCCCCACACGCAAAGGTCTTCCGTCAATACCACTCAAGGGTGAGGGACAGATTTACAGTCCGGACCTAGGACGGGGACATCCCCGCGGACCCCACGGGGTTGCCTGACAAGGAGATGCGGATGTTCAACCCGATGGACTTCAACTCACGCGAGCTCATGGTCCGGGACGACGTCATCGCGGCCCTCAACAACAGCGAGCGGTCCGTTCCGCAGGTCATCGAAGCGAGCCGACCGTCGTTTCTCGAGTTCGCCCAGGCCGACTCCATGGCCCTGTGCCTGATGCGCTTCTCGCCCGTGCCCGACTTCCGATGGCACGTCCCTGGCCACGCCATCCCCATACTCAAGGAGTATGCGGGCCTGGTCGACCATGACTTCCTGCGGGCCCCCATCATCGCCCGGCCCGAAGTGCCCGTCTGCGATACGCAGTTGATGGCCCCGGGGCAGTACGAGCGAACCCTCATCTACCAACGCAGCCTGGAGCTCGCGCTGCCCCTGGAACACATCCTGGCCGTCCTGGTGCCCATCCGCCCTGGACTCGTCGGAGCCCTCGCGTTCTACCGGCACAAGCGCTCCCCCTTCACCGCCCAGAGCATCACCGCCGTCGCCAGCCTCACCCGGCACCTGGCGAACGCCCTGGGCAACTGCCAGGACTACCAGGACCTGAACGCCCGCGCCCAACTGCTCCAGGAGATCTACCAGCGCAGGGACTCCGCCTACCTTGTCGTGGAGCCTCCCGCGCGCGAGGTCTTCCGCTCCCCGCACGCCACCCCCCTGCTGGAGCGCTGGTTCACCCCTTCGGAAATCCACGCCTCCGGGCTCCCTCACATCTTCAAGGAGCACCTGGACACCCTGGTCCGGATGGACGCGGACTCGCGGCTCGGGAAGTCCCTCTGGGTGTTCAACCATCCCGATGGCTACCGCACCTGCCGGTTCGTCGAGCTGCCCGACGGTGACGGCCCCCGGCAATGGGCCCTGCTGCTGACCGAGCTCCCCCACTCCATCCCGATCCCCATGCACATGCAGCGCGGGCTCACCGCGCGCGAACTCGACATCGCGCGGGGCGTGCTTCGAAACTGGTCCTACGGACGGATCGCCGATGAGCTCGACATCTCGGGCCAGACGGTGAAGACCCACGTGCGAAACCTCTTCGACAAGCTGGGCGTCGACAGTCGCACCGACTTCCTCTACCAGGTGGCCCACCTCAACAAGCCGGTGTGAGCCGGCAGGCCAGGGTTCGAACGGGACACTCCCCCAGCCTGCGTGTGATTGTCTCTACCTCGCGAAGGGGAGGCTGGAGGCGCCGCCCTCACGGAGGATGCACGGATAGACACTCCGGGCGACGCGGGCCGAGAAGAGGATGGCCTCCTGGTCCTCCGGCTCCGTCAGCCGCCCGAGGAGCCGCGCCATCTCCGCCACATGGTCTCCGTCCAGGGCCCCGTGGCTGCGCAGGAAGGTGATGGATTTGTGGATGTTGGGGATGGCGGCCACCGTCTTCAGTCGCCTGGCCCACACGCCCGCCCGCGTCTGCGACAGGTATTCCAGCACGTACGCGGTCCCCAACACCGCCGTCGGCACGCCCGCGCGGGACGTGAAGAAGTTCCATCCGGTATAGGCATCCACCGCGGGGCACCGCGCCGCCGTCTCCACGGATTCCTCCGAGCACCCCAGGTTCTTCAGGTCCGACAGCAGCCACCGTTCGTGGCCCCGCTCCTCCTCCCCCTTCTGGATCAGCAACTGGGCCAGCTCCGGGTGCCGGCCCAGCCGCTTCAGCCGCTCGCCCGCCTCGCCGAGGATCGGCGTGCTCCAGCGGGCGTAGTGATACGTCTGGACGAGGTAGTGGATGTAGCCCGCCTTGTCGAGGGTGCCCTCGAAGAGGCGGCGGCCGTCGGACCGCGCATCCACCGCCGCCACCAGTCCTCGCGCCTCCGCGTCCAGCGCCGCCAACCAATTCGTTCCCGTGTGCGTCTCCGCCTGTGTTTGCACGTACGTCTCCTGTCCGGTGCCCCTGGGGCTCCCGGTCGCTGCGTGTTGAAGGTGAAAGGAAGGAAGGAACCGCCCTGGCCTAGGCGGCGAGACCCGCGGCGTGCTCCAGCGCGAGGAAGCGCGCCAGGGAGTCCGCCGGGATTTCATCGAGCGCCATGACGAGCGGCAGCGTGAACCACTGGAAATACGTGTCGTAGAGCGGCTCCGCGATGAAGCGAGCGCCCATCGTCCTGGCGAAGAGCGAGGGCGCCCTGGGCAGCCGCAGTCCGTCCAACAGCCCTTGCGCCGCCTGCGCCCGCTCCTCCGGCGTGTAGAAGGGATTGCGAGGCTGCACCGGGGGGCGACACGGCTCGGTCAAGGCCACACGCCAGTGAGGACTGAGCCATCCGCGGCG
>Ga0126314_10000407_pt1 | contig 21114 bp, 17 predicted proteins | sample Plot105B_FD_92535 | JGI IMG/M metagenome (GOLD analysis project Ga0126314, IMG submission 92535) | Serpentine soil microbial communities from UC McLaughlin Reserve, CA, USA - Plot105B | ecosystem: Environmental > Terrestrial > Soil > Grasslands | place: USA: UC McLaughlin Reserve, Lake County... | reverse complement strand
AGGCCAGCAAGAGCAGCGTCATCCCAAGACATCGCATCACGAGCGCTCTTCCCCCGGGCCGGACGCCGTCAGCGCCGCAGCGCCAGCTCCAGGCCGAACATCCGGTCCCACTGGTCGTCACCGTCCAGCGTGACGCGGTCCGCGGCGACCGTGGCCGCCAGTCTCAGCTTCAGTCCGAGGAGCCGCCCCGCCACGCCCGCCGCCGCGTGCGTCGTCAGCAGCGTCGGGTCCCCCATGCGCTTGTTCGGAGACGTCACGCCCAGCACACCCCAGCCGAGCCCCGCCTCCAGGAACAGCGGCGTGCGCACCCCGTCCCGCAGGCCCAGGAGCCCCTGCACCGTGGCGCGGTGCGTGCGGATGCCCTCGAACGCCACCGGCATCAGCGAGTAGGAGGCGCGCGCGCCGTAGTACAGGTGAGGCCGGGTGTCGCTGCGCCAGGAGAGGCTGGGGCCGGTGGAGAACGCGCTCAGCCCCAGCGGAGCCTGGTGCCCCAGCAGGCCCACCTCCCACGACGACAGGGGGGAGGGGCTGGACCTCGCGAACCGCCGGGACACGAAGTCGCCGCCCGCGGCCGGAGGAAACGCGCGGGAGAAGTCCACTGGCACCAGACCCGTGGCGGCCACGTACTGGTCATAGAAGTCCTTGTCGAGCGGCATGGCGAACAGGCCGCGGCGCAGGGCCTCCTCGGCGGGACCACGCTCCTGCAGCTCGCGCGGCTTGAGCTCCGGCAGCAAATCCTGGGACAGCTCCGCCAGCGTGACGCGGGCCTCGCTGGTGGGCGTGCGCAGCCAGTACACCTCGCGCTCCGGCAGCCGCAGCATCACGTACTGGTCCTCGGAGCGCCGCACGTCCGCCAGGCGCCGCCCGTCCGCGTCCTCCACGGAGAGCCGCGAGTGTCCGAAGCCGGTGGACAGCGCGATGCTGGGGCCGCTGGGGGCCTGTCCGACGAGCGGCCGGCGGGGGGCGCCCGTGGGCGCGAAGGCGTGGATGCTCAGCCGCGCGGGCAGGCCCTTCACGCCCTGCAGCGACGCGGAGACGAACGCGCCCAGCTCGCTGTACTCCACCTGGCCGTCGCCGTTGATGTCCGCGGCGCCCAACAGCCCCGAGCGCGCCACGTGGCTGAAGACGCCCGCGCGGATGCGGGACCACTCGTGCGTCTCCCCGTCGTCGCTCTCCGCGAAGACGGCGCCCACGGAGGGGCGGGTGGCCAGCTGCTCGCGCGCGAGCATGCCACGCAGCTCCGCCAGCACCGCCGAGTCCGTCTGCCCGCCCCGGCTCCCCACGACGCCGGAGGCGCGGCAGGCGTCGACGATGAGGTGCACGTAGTCGGCGCCCATCGGGTCCACCACGTCCGCGTAGAGGCTCGACTTGTCCAGCCGGCCTCCCGCCAGGGTGAAGTAGGCGCGGCCGGCTTCATCCGTGTTGCCGTGGCCCACGTACACCACGAGCACGTCCGTCTCGCGGCCCAGCTCGTCGTCGGCCAGGCTGGCGGCGCGCAGGCGGGCCACCTCGCGCTTCACCTCTTCGGGCGTGGGAGGGCGCGCGCCCGCGAGCACCGGCCGCCCTCCCGCGAGCGTGGCGGCGTCCGGGTCCACCAGCAGCGTCGTCTCCACGCCCAGCCGCTGGAGCGTCTCCGCCCACAGCACGCCGTCATCGTCCGCGAAACGCAGCGCGGGCAGCGACGGGTCGTCACTGCCGTTGTGGGCAATCACAAGCGCTCGGCGGACCAGGGCTTCCGCCGAGGCGTCGCGAGCGGCGAAAAGCGCGGCGACCCCGAGGAGCACTCCCAGTTTGTTCATGGCCCTTCCTCTACCCTCAGCGCCTGCTTGAGCACCACCGCCCCCCCTGTCTCCTCCCCACGCAAGGCCGCCAGGGCCGCGGCCGGGCTGTCGGCGAACGCCGCGGTCACCTCCGCCTCACCCACCGTCTCCGGAAGCGGCACCGTCAGCTCCAGGGGCGCCTCCTTGCCTGGCGCGCCGGACAACGCGAAGGGCCCCGCGGTGAGCTGGGCGCGCTGCGTGCCCCTCACCTGGACGGCGATATGCGTGTACGGCGCCTGCCCGCCCGCCGCGAAGGCCAGCATGGCGCCGGCCGGACAGGCTTCACCCGAGTGCAGCTCCCTGAGCGGCTGGCCCGGGGTGGCGCAGAAGATGCGCAGCGCCACGCCAGGGGGTGGGGTGCCCAGGCCCCGGGCGCGGAACTCGTCGGTCAGGGCGGGCGACAGCACCATGGCGGCGACGACCGCGGTCAGCGCGCCCGCGAGCGCCACCATCGACGGCCACCGCGAGGGCGTGGCCAGGGGCTCGGCCGCCGCGAGCGCCGCTTCCAGTCCCCCTTCCATCAGTGCGAGCCGCTCCATGGAGGAGGGCGCGTCCAGCGAGTCCTCCAAGGCGCGATGGGCCTGGGCCCAGCGTTCGTAGAGCGGGCCGCACCGGTGGCAGACGTGGGCGTGGCGCAGCAGGCGGGCGGCCTGGGGCGCGGGCAGCTCTCCCTGGGCCCAGCGCGGCAGGCTGGCGTCGATGTGTCGCTCGTACCACCTCATGATGGGATGCTCCCTATTGCGCACAGGGCCAGGGTGGCCAGGATGACGCCCAGCTCCATGCGCCCAGGCTCGGCCGCCGTGTCCAGCCAGCCCGAGGACTTCAGGTGTTCGGTGAACTGCGTGCGCAGTCGTCGCTCGCGCACGCGGACCTCGCCTCGGGTGAGTCGGAGCTTCTCGGCGGCGGCTTCCTGGGACAGCCCCTCCACGAACCGGAGCTGCGCCAGGGCACGACCTTCCTCGGACTGCGTCTCCAGGAAGCGGCGCACCAGCGTCCGGACCTCGGTGCCGAGCGCCTCTTCCTCCGGGCTGCGCCCCTCGTTGGGCAGCTGGCTCAGCTCCGGTGCTTCGTCCAGCGACACGGCCTCCCGCGACACCCGCCCCGACGCGCGCATCAGGTCGATGGCCGTCGAGCGCGCCACCGTCAACAGGAACCCCAGGTACGGCCTCACGCCGTCATAGGCCTGCCGCATGTTGGGGCGAAACGCGCGCACGAAGGTCTCCTGATGGGCCGCGTCCAAATCCAGCGCGGACAAGGACACGGTGCGCGTGGCCCCTCCGTCCGCGCCCACGGAGAAGCGCCGCGAGAGGTAGCGCAGCACCTCCGGCGAATAGACGCGGTACACCTGCGTGAGGACGGACGAGTCCCCACGGCGGAAGGACTCCAGGACGGAACGGTCATTGCCTGGCAGCACGGTCTCTCCGACCCCACGCGAGCCGGCCCGGGCCCAATGCCCGGCCAGCCGTCACCCTTGAAAGAGATACGGAGCTTGCTCGCGAAATGGGTTGTCCACCTCAACGAAGAGGCCCCGGATTCCTTGCGGCGCGTCCGGAAATAGTTGTCGGGACGCGCTCTTATGCCTCCGAACTATTTTCTACGGCCCCACCTTGGACGTGGGGCCGGAGCCACCCGGAAGCCCGCCCGGCTTGCCCGGAGGAGGCTCCAGGGAGCCCAGGGGTGAAGAGGGCCCCTGGTAGTCCGGGCCGTACCAGCTCTCGATGAAGCGGATGGGGCCGACGAGGTGCGCGTTGAAGTCCTCCAGCTCCTCGGCGGGAACCCACAGCTCCTGGTGCTGCCGGGCGCCCACCGTCTTGACGGGGTAGCGAGCGAGCCAGGCGGCCTCCACGTCGAAGGCGGTGACGAAGCCCACGTGGCCCGAGCCCGGGTCCGGTGCGTTCCAGTCCCGGGCAATCTGGCGCGCGTAGTCCTCGTTCATCACCGGGTAGAAGATGGGCTGGTCCGGCAGCCGGGGCGGGAAGCCGCGACAGTCGCGGGCGAGGACGAGCTGGGCCTCCTTGAGACCCACCGGGCGATACAGCGTGAGCGTCTCCGTCATGGCGTGTCTCCTTCAGGGGTGAGGGACGGTCGGCGTGGCGCCGAGCGGACTTCACCGCCGACGGCTCAGAACGCCGAGCCGTCCACGCGCTTGCCGGGAGACGCGCCCGAGGAGGACAGCGTGTTGTGCAACACCCAGCTCCCGTCGGCCGCGCCGTCCGGGCTCCGGTTGTAGGAGAGGCCCTGGGTGGCGTTGTCGTACCGGTGCTTGTCCTGCTCGGTGCCGTCCGGGCGGACGAGGAAGGCGGTGTCGCCGGAGCTGCCCGTGTTGATGCCCCGGTTGAAGCGCAGCCCGTCGCCGCCGTTGGCGTACGCCACGTCGGGCACGCCCGAGGGCACCGCCGTCGCGCCGGAGTAGACGGTGTAGACCTTGCCCGGCTGGAGCATCGTGCCCCCCGGGAAGACGTGCCGCGCGGGCTTGTCGCCCCGCCGCGACTCCTCGTCGTGGATGGAGTAGCCGCCCAGGTCCACGGCCGTGGCGCCGGTGTTGCGGACCTCCACGAACATCTTGTCGAAGTCCACCGTGGTGCCGCCCGAGACGTTGTTCGGATGGGGCAGGTACTCGTTGATGAACAGCGTGGGCACCTGCCGGTTCAAGAGGAACACGCCGTCGCTCACGTCAAGGACGGTGGCGTCCTGCGCATCGCTGACGCGCACCCGCGCCGTGGAGGACTCCATCGCGGGCACCGCCCAGGCGTACGTGGCGGGCGTCGCGGGCACGGACGCGGCGATTTCAGTCCACGTGAGGCCGTCATCCAATGAGTACTGCAGCCGCACCGAGCTCACCCCGGCCGCCGTCCAGGTGATGTCGAACGTGTCGCCCGCGCTGAGCGCTTCGCCGCCGTTGGGCGCGGTGAGCTTCAGCGTGCGCGCCACCACCTGCCCGAAGTTGTAGCGGCTGACGATGGGGTAGTGGTCCGACGTGGTGGAGCCATAGCTGGAGATGGCCGGCCGAATCACCGCCGCCGAGTTGGGGACGTAGTTCGCCAGCATCTCGTTGCTGACGAGCTGGTGGTCGATGAACGTCCTGAAGCTCACCGTGGAGGCAACGCCCTCCAGCGACATGGCCTGGGTGACGAAGGTGTAGCGCTCCGTGTCGTTCACGAAGTTGCGGTAGGGCGTGTCGAACTTCTGGCCCCCCGTGCCGGGGTTCGTCGTGGTGGACTCGTCCACGTCGTCGTTCCAGTCGCCCACCACCATCACCCGCTGCGTGGGCAGGTTGAAGTCCAGGTACTCCTTGAGGTGCTGCCCCGCCGCGAGCCGCCGCGCGTAGTCGTCCGCGGTGGCCATGGCCTTCATGTGCAGCACCAGCACCGTCAGGTCCACGCTGGAGTTGCCCCGGGTGACGCGCAGATCCACGCGCAAGGGCGGCCGGCTGGCGAAGTCGTAGTCGTACTCGGTCAGGATGATTTGCGCCTGGCGCACCTCCACCAGCCCCGTCCGGTAGAGCAGGCCCACCTTCTGCTCGTTGAACGAGTAGTACTCGGGGCCGGACGTCACGGAGGGGTCATTGGCGAGGATGCCCGAGTAGCTGCCCAGGTTGGACTTCAGCCTGTTGAACTCCGCCGTGCTGACCATCTCCCCCAGGCCCCACACGTCCACCTTCGCGTCCGTCAGTACGGTCGTCACGTTGGCCATCTGGAGCGCGTCGTCCGCCGGGTCCTCCGTGGGCGAGCCGAACCACTCGATGTTCCAGTTGCCCACCGACAGGGGGAAGCTCGTCGGCGGTCCTCCATCCGGGTCGCCCGTGCCCGTCTTCACCTCCAGGGAGAAGCGGCCCTCCACCCTCACGCCGCTGGCGTCCTCCACCCGCAGGGTGAAGGTCTGCGTGCCCGTCAGCTCCGCCACGCCCGTCACCTCGCCGTCCTGCGTCAGCGACAGGCCCGAGGGCAGCGAGCCCGCCGCCACGGAGAACTTCAGCGGGAGCCGACCGCCCGTCACCCCGAAGGTGTGCGTGTAGCCGTTGCCGGTGAACGCGGGGAGCGGCGCGGTGTTGGAGAGCAGCGGCGCGGGCCACACCTTCAAGGTGTACGTGCGGGAATCCTGGCTCTTCTCCACGTCCCGCACGCCCACCCGGAGGGAGAACTCCCCGGAGGCGCTGGCGGGGCCGGTGAGCCTCGCGTCGGCCGAATAGAAGGAGAAGCCCGGGGGCGGCTCCGTCTCCAGCGTGTAGCTCAGCGGCGCGGTGCCGCCCGTCGCCGTCAGCCGCACCTCGTAGGTAGCGCCCACCGTGGTGTCGGTCAGCTCGGTGGTGGGGAGCTTGGGCCCCCCGGCGGGATCATTGTGATTGCTTCCCGAACAGGCGCTCAAGAAGGCCAGGACGACGAGTGCCCCGGCGGCGCGGACGAAAGACATGGGTGTGGCTCCAACAGGTCAGGCCCTCGGCCGGGCCCCGCATTTGAAACGAGACACTCTAGCCAAATCCCTGTTGCGCGACGATGACACCCCCCCAACACGGACAAAGCCGATGGAAGGCGCGCCGCGTTGGAACTGCAATGGCCGTCCGCGTTGTCCGTGACATATTCAAGAGTCGCGGGAACCATGGGGGGCTCTTCCGCCGCCCGACGAGAGGACACGCTCAATGGCCGAGAAGTGGGACAAGCAGTTGATGGAGTTCCTCAAGCGCACCGGTGACGAGCTCAAGCGCACCACCGAAGACCTTCGCGGCGAGGCGCAGCGCCTCCTCAAGGAGGTGAAGGACCCGGACAAGCAGGCCAAGGTGAAGGAAGGCCTGGAGCAGCTGCGCACCTGGGCCGCCAGCACCACCAAGGTGGCGGCGGAGAAGATTGAAACGGCCGTGCGCCAGGTCGAGGGCGCCGTGGAGCGCGCCTTCCATCAGGAGGACGAGGCGACGGCCAGCCCCCCCGCCAGCAAGAAGGCCAAGGGGGCCTCCTCCCGCGCGAGCACCGCGGAGGCCACCGCCGCCGAAGCCCCGGCTCCGAAGGCCGAGCCCCGCGCCGCGAAGAAGGCCGCGGGCACCAAGTCCATCGGCCGCGCCAAGAAGGCGGGCGGGCGGGCGGCGAAGAAGGCCGCTCCAGCTTCCAAGAAGACGATGGGCCGCGCCAGGAAGCCCACCGCCTGAGCGTGAAGTTCCACTCCGCCTGAAGCGGGCCCGCACAAACGGCAGGCCCGGATTCCGTGAGTCGTTCCCGCCAGTTGGAACGGTGTGCGGCGCGTGAGATAGTGCGCGCCGTGGCCGGCTCCAGCGAAAAGGACAGCATCCAGGCGGAAATCGGGCAGGACGTCATCGACGCGGCGGTCCGCAGCGTCGAGCGTCGCATGGAGGATGACGAGGTGACCGTCATCGAGGTGGAGGCCCCCCAGGCCGCCGCCTCTGACGAGGACCTCGCCGCTTCCCCCGAGCTTTCCGTGACTTCCGATGACCCCGTGGCGACTCCGGCGACAGCCGAAGAGGTCGCCGCCCTGCGCGCGGAGGTGGAATCGCTCAAGGCGCAAGTCGAGTTCAGCCAGGCCAAGGGCCGCGAAACCATGGACCGGCTGCGCGAGGCGCACGAGCGCGCGAAGGAGGCGCAGGACCGCATGGTCCGCGCCGCCGCGGACCTGGAGAACTACCGCAAGCGCGCGCAGAAGGAGAAGGAGGAGGTCCAGCGCTTCGGCTCGGAGAAGCTGCTCAAGGACCTGCTCCCGGTGATGGACAACCTGGACCGCGCGCTCGAGGCGGCGGCCAGGTCCACCGACATCGACAGCTTCCAGAAGGGCGTGGCCATGACGCGCAAGTCCTTCGAGGACGCGCTCGGGCGCCACGGCGTGAAGTCCTTCAGCGCCAAGGGGCAGCCGTTCGACCCGCGCATGCACGAGGCCATCCAGCAGGTGGAGACGGCGGACGTGCCCGTGGGCCACGTGGCCTTCGAGGTGGTGCGCGGCTTCTTCCTCAACGAGCGGCTGGTGCGTCCGGCCCTCGTCGTCGTCGCGCGAGCGCCCGAGGCCGCGCCCGTCGTCGAAGCCGCGTCCGCGGTGGAGACTCCATCAACCACGCCGCCCGAGTCCGTGGAGGCGCCGTCCTCGCAGGACGGTGAGCCGCGCGCCGAGGCACACGTGCCGCAGTCGGACAGCACTTCCGGGGGGAGTCAGTAAGCATCATGGGCAAGGTGATTGGAATCGACCTCGGGACGACCAACTCGTGTGTCGCCGTCATGGAAGGCGGCGAGCCGGTGGTCATTCCCAACAGCGAGGGCAGCCGCACCACGCCTTCGATGGTGGGCTTCACGGACTCCGGTGAGCGGCTGGTGGGCCAGATTGCCAAGCGGCAGGCCATCACCAATCCGGAGAACACCGTCTTCGCGGTGAAGCGGCTCATCGGCCGCAAGTTCGACTCGCCGGAGGCGAAGAAGGCCATCAGCGTCAGCTCGTTCCGGGTGGCCACCAGCCCCAACGGCGACGCGTGGGTGGAGATTCGCGGCAAGGGCCACAGCCCGCCGGAGGTCTCCGCCATCATCCTGATGAAGATGAAGCAGACGGCGGAGGACTACCTCGGCGAGCCCGTCACCGAGGCGGTCATCACCGTCCCCGCCTACTTCAACGACAGCCAGCGTCAGGCCACCAAGGACGCCGGCCGCATCGCCGGCCTCAACGTCCTGCGCATCATCAACGAGCCCACCGCGGCGGCGCTCGCCTACGGCCTGGACAAGGTGAAGGACGGCGGCACCGAGCGCGTCGCCGTCTATGACTTGGGCGGCGGCACGTTCGATATCTCCATCCTGGAGCTGACCGCCGGCGTCTTCGAGGTGAAGAGCACCAACGGCGACACGTTCCTGGGCGGCGAGGACTTCGACCAGCGGCTCATCGACTACCTGGCCAAGCGCTTCGCCGAGCAGAACAACGGGCTCGACTTGCGCAAGGACCGCATGGCGCTGCAGCGGCTCAAGGAAGCCGCCGAGCGCGCCAAGCACGAGCTGTCCAGCGCGCCGGAGACGGAGGTGAACCTGCCGTTCATCACCGCGGATGCGTCCGGCCCCAAGCACCTGACGGAGACGGTGGACCGCTCCACCTTCGAGGCGCTGGTCGCGGACCTCATCGACCGCACGATTGAGCCCTGCAAGATTGCCTTGAAGGACGCGGGCCTGAGCGCGCAGCACGTCAACCAGGTGCTCCTGGTGGGCGGCATGACGCGCATGCCTCGCGTGCAGCAGAAGGTGCGGGAGTTCTTCGGCAAGGAGCCGCACAAGGGCATCAACCCGGATGAAGTCGTCGCCGTGGGCGCGTCCATCCAGGGCGGTGTGCTCAAGGGCGAGGTGAAGGACGTCCTCCTGCTGGACGTCACGCCGCTGTCGCTGGGCGTGGAGACGGCGGGCGGCGTCTTCACGAAAATCATCGACAAGAACACCACCATCCCCTGCAAGAAGAGCCAGGTGTTCTCCACCGCGGTGGACAACCAGCCGCTGGTGAGCGTGCACGTCCTCCAGGGCGAGCGCGAGATGGCGGCGGACAACAAGACGCTGGCGCGCTTCGAGCTGGTGGGCATTCCCCCGGCGCCGCGCGGCGTGCCGCAGATTGAGGTGTCCTTCGACATCGACGCGAACGGCATCGTCCACGTCAGCGCCAAGGACCTGGGCACCGGCAAGGTCCAGCAGGTGCGCGTGGTGAGCAACTCCGGCCTGTCGGAGGCGGAAATCCAGGGGATGATTTCCGACGCGCAGGCGCACGCGACCGACGACAAGAAGAAGAAGGAGCTGGCGGAGCTACGCAACAACGCCGACGGCCTCATCTACACGACGGAGAAGAGCCTGGAGGAGTACGCCAGCCTCCTGTCGGAGAAGGACCGGGAGGAGATCCGCACGGACCTGGAGCGGCTCAAGGGCATGCTCAACACCTCCGACGCGGTGGCCCTCAAGGAGGCCTTCCAGCGCCTGGAGGGCAGCGCCTACCGCATCGCCGACGCCATCTACACCGGCCAGGCGAGCTGAACGGGCACCCCCGGATTTCGGACGGGGGGCGTGCAATCATCTCCGCGCCTCCCGCGTAGGTGAATCACCCCCTGTCCGTTCCGAGGTCGTGCGTCATGGATCCAGTCGAAGCCGTGGTGATTACGTCGGTGGTGGCGATGACGGTCGGCATCCCCTTTCTCGGGTTGACGCTGCGCTTCTCGCTCAAGCCGGTGATGGAGGCCTTCATCCGGCTGCGCGAGGCCCAGCTCGGCCAGAACCCGGACACGGCGATGCTGAAGGCGCGCGTGGCCCACCTGGAGCACATGCTGGAGATCCACGGCCTCATCGATGACCGCCGCGCCCTGCCGCTGTCCTCGGCCACCTCCGAGCGGGTGTCCGGTAGCGTGTCCTTGAAGGACCGCGAGCGCGTCTAGCGGCAACCCCAGACTACCCGGGGAGGCTCGTGCGGGTGTGTAATGGGCCCGTGGAATTCCCTTCGTTGGAGACAGAGGTCGCGTTCCTGCGCGGCCTGGTGGCGGTTCACCGGATGTCGGACGACATCCTGGAGGACTGTCTCCAGCGCGGCCTGTCGTTGGACGCGGGTCTGGACGTCTTCCTCACGCAGTGCGCGCGCATGGTGCATGCGCCCGCGGGCTTCGTGTCCCTGCGAGGCACTCGCGGGCCGGTGCTGACGCGGGTGCTGGGCGAACTGGGCGCGGACGTCTTCGAGGCCGCCAACTGGCGAGGGCCGCACCGGCTGAAGAACGGGCGGATGCTGTTCTGCACCCGGTTGAAGCTGGGCAAGCTGGAGCTGGGCGGCCTGGGGCTGGCGGTGGACGGCGCCTTCGCGGACGGCGGCGGGCTGGTGATGAAGCTGGTGGAGGCCATCGGCGAGCAGTTGGACACCGCCGTGCTGGCCTTCCTGGCGCTGACGGACGGGCAGGGGCCCCTGGAGCGGCTGGACGAGCTGTCGCTGGACGACACGCCGGTGCCGCGCGGGCGCATTGGCAAGTACGAGGTGCTGACGCCGCTGGGCACGGGCGGCATGGCCCAGGTGCTGGTGGCGCGAGCGCGCGGCCCGGAGGGGCTGGGGCGGCTGGTGGCCCTCAAGCGCATCCTCCCGCACCTGACGGCGGACCCGGCCATCGTCCAGCAGTTCCTGGACGAGGCGCGCATCGGCCTGCGGCTGTCGCACCCCAACCTCGTCCACGTCTACGACTTCGGCGAGGCGCAGGGCGCGTACTTCATCGCCATGGAGCTGGTGCGCGGCGTGGACCTGGACCGGCTGTTGCGCGCGCACAAGGGGGCGCTGACGCCCGAGCAGGCGGCGGCCGTGGTGGCGCAGGCGCTGCACGGGTTGCACGCGGCCCACCTGCTCAAGGGCGAGGACGGCAAGCCGATGCACCTGGTGCACCGGGACTTGTCCCCGCACAACCTGATGGTGGGCTTCGACGGCCAGGTGAAGGTGCTGGACTTCGGCGTGGCGAAGGTCCGCGCGCAGCGGACCATGACGCTGCCGGGAATCGTCAAGGGCAAGCCGCTGTACATGTCACCGGAGCAGGCCCGGGGGCAGCGGCTGGACGCGCGCAGCGACTTGTTCGCCATGGGCCTCATCCTCTACGAGGCGCTCACCGGGCGGCGCGCGTTCGACCGGGGCGACGAGCTGGTCTCCATGCAGGCCATCTGCGACGAGCGCCTGACGCGGCCCGACACCATCTCCCGCCCGCTGTGGGAGGTGCTGGAGGTGGCGCTGGCCAAGTCTCCCGCGGCGCGCTTCGCGAGTGCGCAGGAGATGGCGGAGCGGCTGCTGGACGTCGTCACGCCCGCCAAGGACATGGAGCTGGCGCGGCTGATGGCCCGGCATTTCCCGGACCGGCTCCGGGAGCTGAACCGGCTGGACCGCACGGAGGCGGGTGGCCAGCCGTTGATGGTGGCGGCGACCTCCGGAGTGATGCCTCCGCAGGAGGACATCGACACGGAGCCTCGCCCCGCGCCCCAGAAGAAGGCGGCGCGCTGAAACGGGCGGACGCCCGGCCCCACTCCGGGAAGGAGCGGGGCCCGGCGGCCTGGGCCGTGCGTCGCCTCAGGAGCGGCGCAGCGACGGGTCGTCGTCGGGGGCGTTGAGCGTGCGGGGCGCGTCGACCTCGCCCTCGGTGCGGATGTCCACGTTCTCATGGCGCACCCGCTCGGTGATGCGGCGCTCCTCCTCGACGACGTCCTTGTGGATGACGACCTCCTCATCCAGGACCGAGCGCTTGGTGATGTCCACCTCTTCCGCATGGAGCGGGACGACGATGGTCTCCTCCTTGAACGTCGCGCCCACCGCGGGCCGCTCCGTCGTCACCGCCCGGCGCTCCACGCGGACCCGCTCATGGCGCAGGGGGACCTTGACCACTTCCTCCTCCTCCACCACGTCCTTGTGCACGCGCAGCTCACCCGCCTGGGTGTCGCGCTTCTCCACCGTCAGCTTCTCCCGGTGGACGGGGATGGAGATGTCGTCGGTGTCCCGCCGCAGGTCCTTGTCCAGGCGCCTGTCGGTCTCCAGGCGGGTGTCGGTCCTCCTGAGGTCGGTGTCCCCGCGCATGTTGGCCGTGTAGTTGGCGTCCGTGCCCAGGTTGGCGCTCGGCAGCGGCGTGACGGAGCCCCGGGCGATGTCCGGGTCTCCGTTGCGTACCCGCGTCTCCGTCTTCGTGGTCCGCTCGGAGGCCATCCCCATGGCCCCGGCCGCCACGCCCGTGCCGGCGGTGCCCTTGGCGCGCTCGGCGTCGGAGACCTGCTGGAGGGCCGCCTTGCCCCGATTCAGAATCACCTCCCCGTCGCGAATATCGCTCACCTCCGAGAAGGCGACCCGGTAGTCCTTCGGGAAGAACAGGCCCCTCTCGATGTGGAATGCGTCGTCGCCGATGGCGAAGACCTTGCCGAGCTTCTCGTTGTCGATGCTGCGAACGGCCATTCCTTCCCTGACATCCTTGCGCTGGAACATGGCTGGCTCTCCTCCTGCTGGCTGGATGGAGGGCGCGGTCCACCTCTCCATCAACCGGAAGGTGGGAACAGGTCCGGCGATGAACAGTGCCCTGGCGACACGCGCACGAGGGGCTCGGTCCCGTGGTTGCCCCCAACGGGGCTGCCTGCCCCCGCCCGGCGTGCGTCGGCGGCTCCACCGCGAAAAGCCTTCCTCGTGGGGCTCAAGGCCGTGGCGCCCCCGGCAGGCGCGTCATGCGCGGTGTGGGACCGGCGCTCCGGACGCCCGCCCGCCCTTGGGAGTGGGGTCTTCCTCCTCGTGACGCGCCGCACGGAGGGTACGTGGGAGGAGGGCCTGACTGGCAGCGCGCTTGACCCATGGAGAGGGCTCCCCTAGAAAACCGGGGCTTTGACTCGCAGCACCCCCTGTTGAGGAGGATTGCTCCCCATGCGACGCCTTGCCCCGATGCTGCTCGCCGCGCTCGCCGTCATGGCGGCCGCTTGCGAGAAGAAGACGCAGCCCACTCCTTCTGGTGAGGCTGGCACGCAGGCTGTGCAGGGTCAGTCCGGGAGCGCGGCGAGCGGTACGCCCGCCGCGGGCTCCGACACCATCCTGCTGGGCCAGGTGGGCGCGCTCACCGGAGGCCAGGCGACCTTCGGCATCTCCACGCGCAACGGCATCGAGCTGGCGCTCAAGGAGGCCAACGCCGCGGGCGGCGTGAATGGCAAGAAGCTGGCGATTCGCGTCTACGACAATCAGAGCAAGCCGGAGGAGGCCGCGCAGGCCGCCACCCGCCTGATTACGCAGGACAAGGTGGTGCTCATCCTGGGCGACGTGGCCTCGTCCAACTCGCTGGCCATGGCGGAGAAGGCGCAGGCGGCGGGCGTGCCCATGATTACGCCCTCGTCCACCAATACGACGGTGACGGAGAAGGGCGACTACATCTTCCGCGTGTGCTTCATCGACCCGTTCCAGGGCTTCGTGATGGCGAAGTTCGCCCGCGAGGACCTGAAGCTGTCCAAGGTGGCGGTGCTCCAGGACAACAAGAGCGCCTACTCCATCGACCTGTCGGGTGTCTTCACGCGCAAGTTCACGGAGATGGGCGGCAAGGTCGTCACCACGGAGAGCTACAGCCAGGGCGACACCGACTACCGCGCGCAGCTCACCGCCATCAAGAAGACGCAGCCGGACGGCATCTACGTGCCGGGCTACTACAGCGAGGTCGGCGTCATCGCGCGCCAGGCCCGCGAGGTGGGCCTCAAGGTGCCCCTGATGGGCGGCGACGGCTGGGACTCCGAGAAGCTCTTCGAGTTGGGCGGCAGCGCGATTACAGGCAGCTACTTCTCCAACCACTACTCGCCGGACAACCCGGACCCCCGCGTGCAGAAGTTCATCGCCGACTACAAGGCGGCGTACGGCGCGGTGCCGGACGCGCTGGCGGCGCTGGGCTACGACGCGGCCCGCGTGGCGGTGGAGTCCCTCAAGCGCGCCAAGGACCTGAGCGGCCCGTCGGTGCGGGATGCCATCGCCCAGACGAAGGATTTCCCGGGCGTGGCGGGCACCGTCACCCTGGATGACAAGCGCAATGCCGTGAAGTCCGCCGTCGTCCTCAAGGTCGGGGATGGCAAGACGCAGTATGTGACGACCATCTCTCCCTAAATGGCGCAGCTCCTCCAGCACCTCATCAACGGTCTGGCCGCCGGAACCATCTACGCGCTCGTCGCGCTCGGCTACACGATGGTCTACGGCGTCCTCAAGCTCATCAACTTCGCCCACGGCGACGTCATGATGGTCGGCGTCTACATGGGCTACGCCACCGCCTTCGCGATTGGTCGCGAGGCGCGCGGCTCGTTCCTGGGCATCGCCGCCGTCTTCGCGGTGGCCATGCTCGGGTGCGCGCTGTTCGGCTTCCTGATTGAACGCTTCGCCTACCGCCCCCTGCGCGAGAAGCCCCGGCTGACGGCGCTCATCACCGCCATCGGCATCTCCTTCGCACTCTCCTACGGCTTCCAACTGGACATCGGCTTCCTGCCGGGCGCCAGCCCCCGCGCCTTCCCCGAAATCATCGAGCCCACCGAGTGGCTCATCATCGGAGACCGGGACGTCGTCGTCTGGAACTGGCAGGTCATCAGCTTCCTCATTGCCGTGGGGCTGATGGTGGGCCTGCAGTACCTCGTCTTCGGCACCCGCTTCGGACGGGCGATGCGCGCGGTGTCCTGGGACCACCGGGTGGCGGCGCTGATGGGCATCCCCACCGACCGGGTGATTGCCCTGACGTTCATGCTCAGCAGCGGCCTGGCCGCGGGCGCGGGGCTGCTCTACGCCATCAAGGACACGTCGGTGAGCCCGCTCATGGGCCTGTACGTGGGCCTCAAGGCCTTCGTCGCGGCGGTGATTGGCGGCATCGGCCATGTGCCGGGCGCCGTCGTGGGTGCGCTGGTGCTGGGGTTGGTGGAGGAGTTCGTGGTGGGCTACGCGGCCAGCACCTGGCGTGACGCGGTGGCCTTCGGCTTCCTCATCCTGGTGCTGCTGGTGAAGCCAGGAGGCCTGTTCGGCCGGGTCGCCGCGGAGAAGGTGTGACGATGCAATCCCCCGCGCTTCCCGTCCCCGAGGCCCCGTCCCTCGTCCCCCCCGCGCTGCGCGGTATCCTCCCGCTGCTCATCGCGATTCCCACGCTCGCGCTGTTCCACTGGTCGCTCACCGGCTCCGACTTCGCCACGTACCTGTTGTCCGTCGTGGGGGTGAACATCATCCTCGCGGTGAGCCTCAACATCGTGAACGGGATGACGGGCCAGTTCTCCATCGGCCACGCGGGCTTCATGGCCGTGGGCGCGTACATCGCGGGCTACACCTCCCTGCAGCTCAAGGAGGTGGCGCTGTCCTTCCTGCCGGTGTCGGCCAGCGACCAGGTCCTCTTCATGCTGGCGCTGCTCGTCGGGGGCGTGGCCGCCGCGCTGTGCGGCTTCCTGGTGGGCCTGCCCTCGCTGCGCCTTCGCGGCGACTACCTGGCCATCGTCACGCTGGGCTTCGGCGAAATCATCCGCGTCTTCGTGCAGAACACGGACGCGTTCGGCCGCGCGCTGGGCCTGTCAGGCATCCCCCAGTACTCCAGCCCGGGCATGGTGTATTTCTGGGTGTTCCTCGTCGTGCTGGCCGCGCGGCGGCTCGCCGGCTCCAGCCATGGCCGCAGCCTGTGGGCCATCCGCGAGGATGAGGTGGCCGCCGAGGCCATGGGCGTGGACACCACCGGCTACAAGGTCCGCGCCTTCGTCTTCTCGTCGTTCTTCGCGGGCATCGCCGGCGGGCTGTTCGCCCACTTCGTGCCCATCATCAACCCCGGCTCCTTCACCTTCGTGCGCTCGATGGAAATCGTCGTCATGGTGGTGCTGGGCGGCCTGGGCTCCACCACCGGCGCGGTCGTCGCGGCCATCTTCCTCACGCTGCTTCCCGAAGGCATGCGCTCGCTGTTCGGCGCGCTGGGCACCGAGGGCAGCCTGGCGCAGCGGGTGGACCAGATTCGCATGCCCATCTACGGCCTGCTGCTCGTCGTGCTGATGCTGTCGCGGCCCCAGGGCCTGTTCGGCACGAAGGAGCTCTGGGACGTGCTGCCGCGGTGGCTGCCTCGCAAGCGAAGGGGGCTCGCGTGAGCGCGAACGCACAGCCGGTGGCCCCCGTCTCCCAGGACACGAAGGCTCCCGCCGCGCTCCTGCGGGCGGATGGGGTGAGCATCCAGTTCGGCGGCCTCAAGGCGCTGACGGACTTCCACCTCTCCATCCAGCAGGGCGACCTCCTGGGACTCATCGGTCCCAACGGCGCGGGCAAGTCCACCGCGTTCAACGTGCTGACCGGCGTGTACCAGCCCTCCCAGGGCCAGGTGCTGGTCCGGGACACGAAGGTGAACGGGCGCAAGCCGCATCAAATCAACCTGCTGGGCGTGGCGCGCACCTTCCAGAACATCCGCCTGTTCCGCGCGCTCACCGCGCTGGACAACGTGAAGGTGGCCTGTCGCGCGCAGACGGCGCTGCACCAGTCCCGGCTGGGGCTGGGCGCGAAGCTGGCCAACGCGGGCCACAACTACGCGGACTGGTGGAAGGCGCTCCTGCTCACCCCGTCCTTCCAGCGCGAGGAGCGCCGGCTGACGGCGCAGGCCGAGCACCTCCTGGAGGTCATGGGCCTGTCCCACCGCCGCGACGAGGAGGCGCGCAACCTTCCCTACGGCGAGCAGCGCCGGCTGGAAATCGCGCGCGCGCTGGGCAGCCAGCCCCGCGTGCTGCTGCTGGACGAGCCCGCCGCCGGAATGAATACGCGCGAGAAGGCGGACCTGATGGTCCTCATCCGCAAGCTGCGCGACGACTTCAAGCTGGGCGTGCTGGTGATTGAGCACGACATGAAGCTGGTGATGGGCATCTGCGAGCAAATCACCGTGCTGGACCACGGCGAGACGATTGCCCGGGGCGCTCCGTCCGAGGTGCGAAGCGACCGGAAGGTCATCGAGGCCTATCTGGGCGACAGCTACCTGGAGAGCCACGGAGGAGCGGCGTGAGCGACGCGCAGGTGAAGATTCTGGGCGAGCGCCAGGCCTTTGCTCCCCTGCTGGCGGTAGAGGGCATCAAGGTCCACTACGGCGCCATCCAGGCCCTCCGGGGCGTGTCGCTGACGGTGGGCAAGGGTGAAGTCGTCGCCCTCATCGGCGCCAACGGCGCGGGCAAGACGAGCACCCTGCGCGCGGTGAGCGGCATGCTCAAGGCGAGCGCGGGCCGCATCCACTTCAGCGGGCAGGACACCACGTCCCTCAAGGCGCACCAACTGGTGCCCCGGGGCATGGCGCACGCGCCGGAGGGGCGCGGCATCTTCCCCAACCTCACCGTGCTGGAGAACCTGGAGCTGGGCGCGTACCTGCGCCGGGACACCGCGGACATCCGCGCGGACATGGAGAAGAACTTCACGCTCTTCCCCGTGCTCAAGGAGCGGCGCAACCAGATGGCCGGGACGCTGTCCGGCGGAGAGCAGCAGATGCTCGCCATCGCCCGCGCGCTGCTCAGCCGGCCCCAGTTGCTGCTGCTGGACGAGCCGTCGCTGGGCCTGGCGCCGCAGGTGACGGAGACCATCTTCCGCACCCTGCGCGACGTGAACAAGGCGGGCGTCAGCGTGCTCCTGGTGGAGCAGAACGCTCACCTGGCCCTCAACTCCGCCCACTACGGCTACGTGCTGGAGACTGGCGAAGTGGCGATGGCCGGCCCTGGCAAGGCGCTCCTGGAGAGCGCGGAGGTGCGGCGCGCCTACCTGGGCGAGTAGTCTGCCGGGAGGCCGATTTTCAGCCTCCGGGCGCACCGCCTTCGTCTTGCCGCCGACGGTTCCAGGGGCCTTGCGTCACTGGGAAACTGGCGGGCCTTCGAATCTCGGGTAGTCAGAAGTCGAGCAGTTCGTCTAGCGTCGTCCGACGCACCGCGTTCAAACCCTCCCAAACTCATTTCAGGAAGCGCGCCCATGCCTTCGTTGTCCCGCCTCCTTGCCTCCATTGCCACCCTCGCGCTGATTGCCCTCGCGTGCGTCGGGCCGCAGAAGACCGACAGCAGCACCAACACCTCCGGCGAAGCGTCCTCCACGATTGAGGAGCTGCCCAATGAAGGGGGAGAGACGGGCGGCGAGCAGCCGGCCGCCGTGGGCCCGCAGCTCACCGACGTGAGCGCCGAGGAGGGCTTCAACGTCAAGATGCCGGGCCAGCCCCAGGTCCAGCGCCAGAAGGTCAACATCCCCGCGGGCGAGGTGTCCACGGCGGCCTACTCGCTGCAGACGCCCGAGGGCGTCATCTACTCGGTCAGCATCGCGGACTACCCGGAGAAGGTCGTCGCCAGCCGTCCTCCCGAGGCGTTCCTGAACGAGGGCCGCGACGGCCTCACCAACCAGCTCAAGGGCACCGTCAGCAATGAGCAGGAGCTGACGCTCGACGGCTACCCCGGTAAGTCCTACACGGTGTCCTCGCCCAACGGCGAGGTGCGCGCGCGCAACTACCTGGTGGGCCCGCGCCTCTACACCATGCTGGTGCTCTTCAACCCGAGCATCGGCGCTCCGGCGGCGGACGGGTTCCTCGGCTCGCTGCAGCTCATCAACCCGCCTCCGGCGGTTCAGCGCGCGGGCGCGGCGGGCGCCGATGCGGGCCCGGGTGACGCGGGTGTGGGCGCGGAGGGCGCCGCGGTCGAGGCGACGGCTCCCGACGCGGGCCCGGTGGATGCGGGCGTGGCTGCTCCGGCGAAGCGCCGTCGCACGAAGTAGTCGCGGGCTTCAGGGTGCGCGCCGCGCTCGCGTGAGCGTGCACCTGCTGACAGGCGCCCCGTTCACTTGAAAAGGAATGGGGCGTCCCGTGGGTGCGGGGTGGCTTCCTTCTCCGCACTGTCGCCCACATTGTCCCTCCTAGGCTTTCAGGGAGGGGATTCATGACAGGGCTGGCTGGGGCCTTGCTCGCCGCGGTGCTCGCGGCGGGCGGCTCGGCGCTGGTTCCGGTGAGCGGGGGCAACGCCCTGACGCTCCCGGCGCAGCGCCACATCGTTCGCATCGACACAGGTGGAGGTCGTCCTCCCAGTTTCCTGGTGGCCATCCAGCACGGTGGCACGGAGGGCAAGGGACTGGTCCTCTATCGCTCCGAGGACGGGCTGCGCACCGTGCGGCGGGTGGGGGACATCCAGCCGGACTCCACGCACACGGACCGGGCGGAGCTCCTGGCGGTGGGCCGGGACGTGGCGCTCGTCTATTCGTACGAGGGCCCGCAGCTGGCGCCGTCGCGGCGGCATGACGTCTGGTTCCAGTGGTGGCGCTACCAGTCCTCGGCGGACACGTGGCAGCCGGAGCCGGCGGTGCGCGTGCTGGACGCGGCGGATGACAGCACGGGCTACTCGCGGGCGCTGCTGACGCGCGACTCGAAGGGGCGCTTCTGGGTGCAGGCCTTCCGGGTGGAGGTGGACGGCGGCTCCACCGCGGTGGTGGCGGTGTCCACCAACGGCGGCCAGGGCTTTGGCGCGCCGCAGGTGCTGGACAGGGTCCGTCGGCGCGGTGGAGGTCGCTTGCTGAGCGTGGGGACGAAGCTCGTCTTCGTCTACGCCATGCATGACGGCTTCGTGCCCACGCGCATGCGCATCCGTTCGGACGCGGACCCGGTGGACACGTGGGGACCGGTGCGCGAGGCCTTCTCCGACGGCATCTACCATGGCGCGGCGCTGAGCGCGGTGGCGGACGGCGGGGGCGGCATGCACCTGGTCTACAAGGACGAGACGGAGCGGCTGTATTACCGGCGCTTCGACGGGACGTCCTTCGGGCCGCGCAAGCTGGTGGAGGGCACGGGTGACTGGGCGCTCCAGGCGGCCACCACCCGCGTCGGCGACACGCTGTACATCTTCTACAACCGCATGCGCGTGCTCAATCAACACACCGAGCTGCGCGTGCGCACCCTCGGGGCGGACGGCAGCCTGGGCGACGCGGTGACGCTCGCCAGCAACGCGACGTTCAAGGGCTATCCCAACGCGGTGGACGTGCTGCCGGAGGGCAGCGCCGAGGTGCCGTGTCTGTATGGCGACGCGGTGGACGCGAGCTCGCGAGGCACCGTGTCGCGGGTGGCGCTGGTGCTGGACGAGGAGCCGCCGGAGGAGCCCTCTGAAGACGCCTTCACGCTGGAGCTGGTGCGCTCCGGCTCCAGCCACGAGCTGCTCGCGGTGGATGGAGCGGGCACGCTGTACGGGCTCGCGGCGGGCGGAGAGCGCTCGCGGTTGATGGCGAGCACGGATGGCGGGGCGAGCTGGTCCGCGCGCGGAACGGGCGGGGGAAATCTGTGGACGGTGGCGGCGATGATGAACGGGACGTTGGTGGCGGTGGCCAGCCACAGCGGCGCGTACTACCTCCAGCGCTCCACGGATGGGGGACTGACGTGGAAGGACGAGGTGAGCCTGGGCAGCTACCGGGCGATGGGGCCGCGCAGCTTCGCGGAGCTGGGCGGTACGTGGTTCTTCCTCGAGTACCAGACCTTCACCTCGGCCTCCGCGCCGGTGCGGGTGTGGGCGAGCACGAATGGTGGGGCCACCTGGTCCGTGCGCTCCACGCTCACCGCGCACCGGCATGGCTACGCGCTGGTGGCGGACCCGGTGAAGGGGGCGCTGTGGGCGATGATGGGCAGCAACAAGACGCAGGCGGCGGTGCTGCGCTCCACGGATGGGGGACGGACGTGGACGACGGTGCTCCAGGGGTATGGGGCGAACGCGGTGGCGGGCGTGGCGATGGCGGATGGCTCGCTGCTGCTCGGGCAGTCCACGTTGTTCGAGCCCGAGCATCCGAAGCTGCTGCGCCTGTACGCGGATGGCCGGGTGAGCACGGTGCGGGAGCTGCCGGGGCCCGCGTACTCGCTGGT
>Ga0126314_10000406_pt1 | contig 21156 bp, 20 predicted proteins | sample Plot105B_FD_92535 | JGI IMG/M metagenome (GOLD analysis project Ga0126314, IMG submission 92535) | Serpentine soil microbial communities from UC McLaughlin Reserve, CA, USA - Plot105B | ecosystem: Environmental > Terrestrial > Soil > Grasslands | place: USA: UC McLaughlin Reserve, Lake County... | reverse complement strand
GCACCAAGTAAATGATGTTTTTCCAACCAGTAAGGTTGCGTAATCGTCAATCCCGCCTTCACTTGTTTATCCTCCGAAACAAACTGATTAGGTGATAAAGTAAATGACGAACCACTGATGCGTTCATCTACTTTTACGGTCAATGGAAAACTACTTTTAACCCTGGAAATACCCTGTATTCTAACATTAATTGTTTCACCTGATGCATAGGAAGAATTTACCGCAGCACTTTCCAGCCAGATACCCGCGCAAGCCAGGATCAGATCGTCCAGCAAAACTTGTTTAAATGCCTTCCCTTTTACTAAAGCTTTCAATTTCAGTAGCTTTTCAACAGACCCCGAAGGATTTGACACGTCATACTCCTTGTTGATCTCATTCAGTAATTGCTGAATTGCCGCACCGCCCTGTAGGCGTCCAAGTGTAAAATCGATACCCTCAAAAAGATCAGACTTTGCTGCTTCACCAGCTACGGGAGAAAAATACTCCATAGAAGAGCCCCGTTGTCTTCCCGAACCAAAGCCCTGGCTCCGGTGGTTAGAACGGCTCTCAGCTGCTATTTCTCCATAACTTTTGCCCAGTAATGCATTATATGTACCCACGTCTATCTTCAGTTGATCTTCTGAAGTTGTATTGACACCACCGAAATTAAATCCATTCCAGACAATCCTCTTTGCCTGCCAGGGCTTAACAAAGGCCAGCTGCCCGGGAAATTGCTTTGGATCTGCAGCGGCAGCAAAAGCTTCATGAGCTAGTATAGCAGAACCAGAATGGTGTCCGTGTCCCGCACGCCCATCCTCAGGAAAACGGGTAATGATCAGATCAGGCTGAAATTTTCGGATCGTCCATACCACATCTGCAAGAATCTTTGCTTTATCCCAGATCTTAAAGCTTTCTTCCGGATTCTTGGAAAACCCAAAATCATTAGCCCGGGTGAAGAACTGTTCAGCCCCATCGGTACGGCGGGCCGCGAGTAGTTCCTGTGTCCGGATCAAACCTAACAGTTCCGCCTGTTCGTTGCCAATCAGATTCTGGCCTCCATCGCCTCTTGTAAGAGACAAATAACCAGCACGTACCTTCTTCTCTTTAGCCAGATAAGCCAGTAAGCGTGTATTTTCATCATCCGGATGGGCTGCAACATAGAGCACACTTCCAGTTACGGCCAACGCTTCCAACCCCTGTTTGATCTCTGCGGCGTTCATTTGCTGCATATATTGTGCACGGAGAAAAAGCGGACTAATTATAATAAAAAGGAATAAATATATACCAGATTTCATATTCGGATCTTAATTTCCGAAAATACTTAAAAATTGGCAATGTCCTGTTTATTACAGATTAAACTCCGTAACAATCCTGCAAAAGTACTACGTTTCTTATAGGAGAATTCGCTATAAAAGAATCTTGCTGCTGATTTCCTTATCTATCGTGATAAAGCCCGGATATTGTACAAGCGCACCGGCGATCTTGATGCTTGGCTTTATTTTAAGCGTCAGCATCCCCTTCTTTTCCGCACCCCCTTTACTGCTCTTAACAAATTCAGCAATCTCAGCCATCACCTTATTGTTAGAAACAAAAGGATAAATGTTCACTTCCATATTAACCGGAACCACAGTAGCACTCCCGGCAGCAACATTCACTTCCTGATTTACCAATCCATTGGCCAGTTCCTGATTGTTGATCAGGATCTTGTATTCAAACTGATTAATAGCAGCATTATCGGCAGATGGATTGCTTACTTCCAGATTTAGTTTGGCCCTCAACGGGACGTCTTTTCTCAAAAGCGCAAATGCCAGTCCCGGCAAACTGGCGATATTGATATCCTGGTCCTTAAACATCTTTCTCACATCAGCTCCGGCAATAGTAATCTGGTCAGCAGAAGTTACCCTGTATTTACATTTTTCCAGCGCCTTAATCTGTTGTGCCTGCTTACTGATGCCGCAACCCGCCACAGCAATAGCCATAAGGCATAGCAATAAAATCCTCTTCATAACAGGTATAACGAAATATGTGATAATAAATGATTAAGCAGTTAAAATTAGCGTCTTCTTTTACTTGAATTGCGACTGACAGCGGCGTCTAAACTATATTTTCCCGGCCCGGAAACTAATAAAAATAAATAAACCACTAAGAAATGTAGCGGCAATTCCTTTTTATCAAAACCATCAGCTGCATGTACAATCAATACAGCTACAAGCATTGTGATGATTAGCGGGATTACCGCCAGTCTCGTTGCCAGGCCAAACAATAGAAAAACCGAACAGAAAAATTCCGCAAATACAGTTAAATAAAGTGAAAGTGCTGCGCCAATTCCTATCGGATCTCCAAACTGAATATCTCCACCTGCCAGAATCCACTGCAGTTTCTGGTAACCATGCACAAGCATAAAAGCAGAAATTGCCACACGCAAAATCAGCAACATAAAATGCACACCTTCATTATTGAAATTGGTATTGAATAATTTTCTCATAATAGGATTTTATAATTTAACAGTCGAAATATAATGAAAATCGATCTTAAGAACCAATTAGAGACGTGATAAATCCCGAAATCGCATCCTTAAGAATTAATTTTTTTTCTGCTCCCGGCCGTCCCGTCTTTTCGATCATCTGTATGGAAACCAATCCGTGCAGTATAGAAAAATAAGTATGATACTTCAGGTAATAGTCTGCGTCTTTGTTCTTGCTCTGTAACAATGCTTGCTGGATTGTTGAGATCATGACCATAGTCATAGTTTTCATCTCAATAATCTTATTTACCCTGTCACACGCCGGAATTCCCAGGCCGAACATCAATTGATAGTATTCCTTATGATCAAAAGCAAAATCCCAGTAAGCATAAGCCATAGCCTCCAGCTGTACCGCAGGCTCGGTATGCTGGTCTTTTACCTGCTGCAATGTATCGGCCAGCTTTTGGAATCCTTCTTTCGTAAACTCCAGTAAGATAGCCTCTTTATTTTCGAAATGGTTATAGATTACAGGTATGCTGTATTCGATAGCATCCGCAATCTTCCTGATAGATAAAGACTGCCAGCCATCAGTTAGCACCTGTAGCCAGGCTGCCTCCAGAATACTCGTCCTGAACTCCTCCTTTTGTCTGATTTTACGTTCTGCAATCCCCATCCTGTTTTAAAATTAATAACACTGTTAACAAAAGTAACTTGTTGATTACATTAATAAAAGCGTTTAAACATTTCTGACTTAAATCCAACAAAGAGAGGTGACCAAAGCACATAATCCGGATCTTAGTTCATCTCATCCCGGATCAGTAAGCTTAAAATCGCTGTATAAAGTTATCAGCACACAACTCCACAGATCCATATTGATTCAAAGCACCGCTTATCAATAACAATTGAACAATGTGCCTATTTAGATTTATTTCAAATAAGTATTGTTTAGAATTAGTTTAAATAGTACGTTTGCGAGTAAACTCAACAATTGGTTATATGATAAAAATATTTACTTACTCATTGACAATCTTCTTGTTTACATCAGGAATTTCCCTTGCCCAAACCGGATCCATAAACGGATCAGTTCAAACATCCGACGGACGCCCTGCTGAACTGGTAAGCATAATTCTAAAGACAACCAACAAGGCTGGCTACACAGATAAAAGCGGCAGCTATCAGATTAAAAATATTAAAGCAGGCAATTATACCCTGGTAGCTTCATTCATCGGGCTTCAGAACCAGGAGCAAAGCGTAGAAGTTAAATCCGGCGAGGCCGCTACAGTAAATTTCATACTGAAAGAAAGCTCGGCAGAGCTTAATGAGGTTATCATTTCGTCCAGAAATTCAAATAAAGTAAATGCTTCGGTAGCTAAGCTGCCACTAAAGAATTTAGAAAATCCACAGGTTTATAACTCTGTGCCTCAGGAAATTTTTAAACAGCAGGTTATAACAAGTTATGATGATGCCATGAGAAACGTTCCGGGCATTAACAGAACATGGGAGTCTACCGGAAGAGCAGGCGACGGTGGTTCATACTTCGCATTACGCGGATTTGACGCACAACCAAACCTGATCAACGGCCTGCCTGGCCTAACGAGCGGTAACCTGGATGTAGCCAACGTAGAGGAGATCCAGGTACTAAAGGGCCCCTCAGCAACATTGTTTGGAGCCAGTTTTTATGGATATGGGGGCATCATAAACACCATCACCAAAAAACCATATTATGATTTTGGCGGAGAAGTCACTTACAATCAGGCCAGCTATAATCTAAACAGGCTAACAATCGACCTAAATACTCCACTCAGCAAAACACAGAAAATTGCCCTTCGTATCAATGCCGCACTTCATAGAGAAGATAGCTTTCAGGATGCAGGATTCAAGAAATCCTTCTTTATTTCTCCTGCGCTAGTCTACGAAGTTAATGACAGACTGAAAATTGACGTTATGGCTGAAATATATCAGGAGAACAGAGCTGTTGCGCCTGTTTTCTTCCATTCTGACCGTGCTACCCCACTTCCTTTCAACTCGGTTAAAGAACTGAATCTCAATGTAAAAGAATCTTTCACCAGCGATGACCTGGACATGAAGAATCCAAGAACAAACATTCAGGCGCAAATGAACTATAAGTTATCAGACATATGGAATTCTCAAACCGTAGTCTCCGCAGGATCAGTAAAATCTAATGGATATTACACTTATATTTTTGATGACAGCACACCCGACAATTTCTTCCCGCAAGACATTACCAGGGAAAACAACACAACAAAAACCATTGATATTCAGCAGAACTTCAATGGCGACTTTAAAATTGCCGGCCTTAGAAACAGATTGTTGATTGGCCTTGATTATTTCAGCCGCAACGTGATCAACAAAGGATCCAGCTATGCAACGGCAAGGTATGTAACTCCTCAGGGCAATTCTGTAGATTTTACAACAGAACAAGGTGATGAGTATGTAGCTATTCCTACACTTACAAAATCTTACGTAAACGGAATTCTTGAATATGATCCTGCCAACAACACTGACATTTCAAACAGTTCTTATAGCGCTTATGTGTCTGATGTGGTAAACATTACACCTGATTTTTCTGCCATGCTGAGCTTAAGAACAGATTATTTCAAATCTCCCGGCAACAAAGAGGATAAGGAGGATGATTTTAATCAGTTTGCCTTATCGCAAAAATTAGGTCTGGTGTACCAGCCTGTCATCGATAAAATTTCTGTTTTTGCAAATTATATGAATGCTTTTGTCAATGTAGCACCGGGAAGCGTTTACGATTTAGACGGCAATCTGACGGGCGAAATACAATCATTCAAACCAGAACACGCCAACCAGTTCGAAATTGGTGTTAAGACCAATTTGCTTTCTGATAAACTGAGTGCTACGTTTTCATATTACGATATCAGAATAAGCGACCGGGTTTATACTGACCCGGCAAACCCCAACAACCAGATACAGGGCGGAAAAGTAAAAAGCAATGGGTTTGAAATAGACTTTAATGCAAATTTGGCAAAAGGACTGACCCTGCTTGCAGGATACAGCCATAATTCTTCCAAAGTTTTGGAAGGATCTTCAATAGATTTTTACAATGAACCAGGCAGAGCACCCGGAGGACAGGGCCCTGCTGACCAGGTAAACTTATGGGCAAACTATAAATTTGGTTATGGTGCGCTGAAAAACTTCGGACTGGGCTTCGGTGGAAACTACGCCGGAAAATATGTGGTGATCGACAACAGCGTTACCGGCGTTTTTGCGCTGCCTAGTTATACCCTGCTCAATGGAAGTGTGTTTTATAACGGCAATAAAGTAAGGGTGACGTTTAATCTCAATAACATAACCAACGAACAATACTACATCGGTTACTGGTCTATAAATCCACAAAGACAAAGAACCTTTGCAGCCAGCATAGCTTACAAAATATAATAGCACGACAAACTCGCTAGCTTTTACAATTGTAATTTTCCATATATTGCAATGGTAAAAACCGGCAGGTTTTTTTTATGGCTATAAATCAAGGAATTAAAAGATGCGAATCCTGTTGTTACTTCCGCTGATTAGCTCCAATTGCCTGGCTCAGCCATACAAACTCAAAATTGAGGAACACCGCAAACATTACCTATGTGAAATACGCCCTGCTCCGGTTCGATCTTAAAGGTATACCAATGGAACTTACGGTATACCGCAGCATTGCACTTTCCCAAATGGATGCCTACAAAGATTATCTGTTCCTCCCTTTCACAGACCAGACCAACGGCATAGAAACCTATGGAGGAGGAAGGTACCTTGACCTCAGATCAGGTGACTTTGAAAACGGCACTATAGAAATGACAATTGAAGAAGACAAGCTTCATAAGACTGGCAATGTAAAATGGTCGGGAATAGATGATAAGTTCTGCATAAGGAAAATTAGCAAGGCTAATAGTACAAAAGGTCTTTAAAAAAAGAAAGGGTTGTTCCATCCAGACACTCCCCTATTCTAACCAAATATAAACCTGTATGAACGGGTTTTCCTTTATGTCACATCCAAAATGATGTGATCTTTAATATCTTTGAATTGATAACGCAACAAATATACTAATATTATATCATAGTGTACTTTATACACACTATGTTTTAACATAATTTAACATCTATTTAACATCAAATTTTCCTTTAATGCTATCAATCAGGGTGTTTATAACATAACAGGGTTTCCGCTTATTGGTAATTTGCAAAAATAATCACTTCAATACTGGCAGAACCAAAATTTTCGACTACTTTTCCCAGCATCAGGTAAGATCCTGCACCGCTAATGGTTACAGAGAAATTCATGCGCATGAGCAGCAGTTGTTTAATCATTTTTCAGTAAGTTTACCTCTGCACAATCGCCATACAAATGAAAAAAAACATCAATTCTACTATGCTGAAAACAGCATTCATTTTCAGTCTAGCCTTTATATTTATGGGTAGCTCCGTTAAAAAGCCATTACCCGGACTCAAATGGGAACAACTTTTCAACGGAAAAGACCTTAAAGGATGGCAGGTGAAGATCAGGCACCACGACCTTAAAGATAATTTCGCCAATACTTTTCGTGTCCAGAATGGAAATATTCAGGTTAGATACGACCAGTATTCAGATTTTGACAAACAATATGGCCATCTGTTTTATCAAAAACCCTATTCCCACTACCTTATCGGGGTGGAATATCGTTTTACCGGCGATCAGGTAAAGGGTGGTGAAGGATGGGCATTCCGCAATAGCGGTATTATGGTTCATGGCCAGGATCCCGCTACCATGGAAAAGGGCCAGGATTTCCCCAATTCAATTGAGGTTCAGTTGCTAGGGGGCACAGGGGACGGCGAACGCTCAACTGCCAATCTTTGCACTCCGGGCACCCAGTTTGTAAAAGATGGGAAAGTCATCAAATCACACTGTATCGAATCCAGTTCTAAAACCTTCAATGGCGACCAGTGGGTTCGTGTAGAAGTACTTGTACTTGGTGACTCCCTGATTGTCCATTATGTAAATGGAGAAGAAGTATTACGCTATGAAAGACCACAGCTTGATCCGGTAGGAGGAGCCGCCGAAGGCAAGCTCCTGACAGGTGGCACCATTTCTCTGCAAAGTGAAAGCCATCCCGTTGACTTTAGAAAAGTGGAAATCATTAATCTTGAGCAATACGCAAGTGATCCGGGGAAACTGCAGGAAACCGTGCGAAAGTTAATGGCAAAGAAAAGAACCGCTAAGCAGTAGCGAGTTTAGCTATATTTCTATACGGAAATTCGTTGAAGATATGTCTGCGCGCAAATCTGCCTGGCGAGTCTGCATTTACCAGTTTAACGTAGACCTGTTTCGGAACTCCAAAGTATTCATAAGCACTGCCATCCAAAAAATGGACGGTAAGTACCAGACCAGCCCAGTTGTAATCAGCGATACCACAGCTTGCGGTGGTCTGGTCATATTCCTCTTTAGAAAGCGCAAGCGTCTCCGGAGCAATGCTAACCAAAAAATGATAAGCTTCGATGATTTCCTTGCTTTTGGTTTCTGCCTCCTGTTTCGCTTCTTCGCTCTCCTGAAATTTGTCCGGATGCCAATCCTTCATTAAATTCCTGTAAATGGTTTTTAATTCCTTCAATTCGGCATCTTTCTGCACACCCAATAGCCTTCTGTAATCAACGATCTTTTTCATAATTTGCGCAAAGGTATGGCAAATTTTCATGTAAATTATGAAAAAGCCTAATTTTACATCATTTCCGGTGCTCTGTAGAGTTGAATGGCCGATAGCGCAGGGCATGCATTTGCCTCCAGAATGTTCACACGGATCCTGGAAGTACGAATTGTTGGAAATGAAAGAATTCTTTTATGGCCAATGGTGGTCTGTTTATCCAGTTCCTTAAATGCTGTTCCATCCCAATATTCCACGGAAAATGATTTAACACGCTGACCAAGTAAAATATTCTCCTGCAATACGACACGATTGATATCGGTCGCTTTAGCGAGATCTATCGTAACCGAGGCACTTTTCACAAGATCGTCGGTGGCCCAGTAGGTATCGTTCGAACCGTCGGTAAGATTCTGCGCACTGTATGTTTTTGATTTTCCCCTGATATTTGTTGCTACTACTTTTTTACCTTTTGCCAGGTCCGTTTTATAAGTTGCGTCGAGATACCTCCTCAGTTCCATCAATCGTGTAGAATCATTGGGATGGATCAAGCCATCCCGGTTCACCGGAACATTCAGGAGCAGGTTGCCGTTCCTGCCTACCGATGTATTGTATATAGACTCTAATTGCTGCAGTGTTTTAACCTTGTCATCCGTAGCAGCACTATAAAACCAGCCCGGTCTGATAGACACGTCTACTTCTGCGGGAATCCAGTATTTGCCGTTCTCGTTTCCGGTATTCAGCACTTTGGCGGGCGGCGCATCCGCTCCTACTCCAAAACCGTCGGTATTTAAGGTCGACCAGTTGGTCTCGCCGGCTATACCGTTTTCATTGCCCATCCATCGCGCACCAGGCCCAATATCACTAAATATCACGGCCTGCGGATTGTTTTTGCGTACTACCTCATAGAATTTGGGAAAGTCGTAATCCTGTTTTTTTTCGCCTTCGCCTTTGGCTCCGTCGAACCATTGCTCAAATATAGGCCCATACTGCGTATGTACTTCGTTTAACGTTTTGGCAAAAATGTCATTGTATTTTGAAGTCCCATAGTCAGGATGGTTGCGATCCCAGGGAGAGAGATAGACACCAAATTTAAGCCCATAAGCTTTGCAAGCCGCGGAAAGCTCCTTCAGCACGTCACCTTTACCATCCTTCCATACACTCTCCCTTACCGTATGCGTACTGAATTTACTTGGAAAAAGACAGAATCCGTCGTGATGTTTGGCAGTAATGATAATGGCCTTCATTCCGGCAGCCTTAGCAGTTTTTGCCCACTGCCGGGCATCAAGTTTTGAAGGATTGAATACTTTCGGATCTTCATCACCATGCCCCCATTCCTTATCTGTAAAGGTATTTGGCCCGAAGTGAATGAACATATAGTACTCCATTTGCTGCCAGTCGTACTGATATTTGTTGGGAATGGCACCATAAGGTATGGGTGCGGTAACTGAAGATTGTGCAAAAGTGTTTGCTGCAAAAAGCAGGCACAGTGCCGCCACAGAAAAATTGCCGGTTAATTTCATTGCGTTGTTTTAGTACGCATTCAAGATAGCTATTTTTCTTTCTTCTTCTAAATTAGATTGAAAATCAAGCAGGGCTTTCTTGTGTTTAAAATGTGTATGCTGGACTACGGAATAAAAATCTGCAAGGTCAAGCGTTCTCCTGCCGCCAAGCTCAGACTGGTAATGCTCATCTTGAAAGAGGAAATCTACCTCCTCATCTAATGTCAGGGCCATCTCAGTATCCTGCTTATCTGTACTTGAAAGCGCAGCATACAATTCCATTTGTCGCAGCAAATTTTGCTTCACGTCACGATAATCCAGGTATAGCTTCTTGAGCGATTCTACCACGAAACTTCTGGCCGCTATAAAATGAAAGTACTTGAAAATGTGCAGATCAATACTGGCAAGCGTTTGGTTACAGAACAGTTCATCAGCTGTATAGATGGGAATGGGTAAAGGATCTTGATACACCCTTTCCAGATCATCTGTATATGGGTCTCTAAGGTCAAAATAGCCCTTATAAAGGTCAGAATAGGGAGGATTATGCTGGTTCATTATCTCTGTCGGTTGATTATTGCAAATTACTTAAAATGCCTTGTTAATAAAACTTAAGCAGCAACAAATTGTTATATTTTAAACTGATCTACGCAATTAAGACCTACCGGGATGATCACACATGAACATAATTTAAAATTGAAGTCGGGTAACTTCTCCATAGAGCGCCGGCAGTTCGAAAACATTGGGCTCACCGAACGGCTCGTTTCAATGTTTATAGGAGGAGTTTTAATCAGCAGAACCATAACAAAGCCTTTTGCAACCCCATTTTTGTATGGTGCATATCTTACCTACCGCGCCTTAACAGGGAGATGCTTGTTTTATGAGCAACTGGGCATTGATGCCAAACACACAAAAGCAGTTAACATCCGGGGTGAGTTTGAGATAGACCGTCCTCCGCATGAGGTATATTCCTACTGGAGAAATCTAAACAACCTGCCCGGAAGTGTCCATCATCTGCTGAATGTAAGCGTAATCGACGAAAGCCATTCGCAATGGAAATCGAATATTTTAAAAGATCTTTTTTCGATCGAATGGGATGCGGAAATTGTGAAAGATGAGCCCGGACGTCTTCTGGGCTGGCGGTCTGTATCCGGCTCTATAGTAAACCACGTTGGAAAGGTAATGTTTGAACACGCGGCCAATGGAAATGCTACCCTATTGAAAATAGTACTGTCTTATCATCCACCGGCAGGCGGACTCGGCATTGGTGCAGCCAAACTCCTGAACCCTTACTTCGAAAACTTATTGAAAAAAGAGATCAGAAGCTTTAAGCATACCATTGAAGGACAATATCAGGCTTAATTAACCGGCCATACTTGCTGCTCCGAAACCTGCAACTACCATGAATATGATAGCCAGAATATAGAATATGATGATGATAATTGTCAGAATACCCCAAAACTTAAACAGGGATTTCATTTTTCCCATGGCTATGCTAAGACTTGGTTGATCACCGTATAAGACAGCTGTTTTACCCGCTGAAGCATATTTATACATCAGCAGACTGGGATAAAAATAGAAAAGCGCTATAAAAAGATAAAGCACTGTGATAAAACCCCCTCCAAGCTTAGACAGCATTGCTCCGCCAGGCCCCATGGCGCTCCCCAAGCTACTCATGATCGGACCCACTGTGAAGGCACTAATCACCATCAGGGCCGTTAGAATGAAACCAATGATGGACAGGAAGTTTGTCCATTTCGCAGTTTCATAGATATAGCTGCGTATATCTTCGGTAATGATGAGCGCTTCTCTTGCTGTTTCCTCAGAAGACGTCTCTTCAGGCTTTTTTTCTTCGTAATTGTCCATGTTTTGATTGTGTTAATTTTTAACAGTTTTCGCTACCCTAAACATAAAGATTATTTTTAAAAAATTGATACCTTTGCGGGCTAATCAAGAAAAAAACATCCATGGCATTACAATGTGGTATAGTTGGTTTACCGAATGTTGGAAAATCTACTTTATTTAACTGTTTATCTAACGCAAAAGCACAGGCCGCTAATTTTCCTTTCTGTACAATTGAACCCAATATTGGTGTAATTACTGTACCGGATGACAGGCTAACCAAACTCGAAGAACTGGTAAAACCTAACCGTGTGGTTCCGAATACAATAGAGATCGTAGATATTGCAGGCCTGGTAAAAGGCGCTTCAAAGGGAGAAGGTCTTGGGAACCAGTTTCTGGGCAACATCAGAGCAACCAATGCAATCATTCATGTTTTACGCTGCTTTGATGATGGCAATGTGATCCATGTTGATGGCTCTGTAGATCCGATCCGCGATAAGGAGATCATTGATACCGAACTGCAATTAAAGGATCTGGACACAGTAACTAAAAGGATCCAGAAGGTAGAAAAAATGGCTAAGACAGATAAAGAAGCCAAAAGAACATTTGATATACTAAACGTAGTTAAGACGCATATTGAAAGTGGTAAATCTGTACGTTCCGCGGCGCTGTCCGCAGAAGACTTTGAGTTTATCGCAGACCTTGGCCTGCTGACACAAAAACCGGTAATGTATGTTTGTAATGTAGATGAAGGTTCCGTGATCAATGGCAACGCATATGTTGACCTTGTGAAAGCGTCTGTGAAGGATGAGCATGCGGAAGTTTTGGTGATCTCTGCTAAAATAGAATCTGAAATTGCTGAACTGGAAAGCTATGAAGAGCGTCAGGAATTTCTGGCCGACCTGGGTCTGACTGAATCCGGTGTCAATAAATTGATCAGGGCAGCTTACAGATTGCTTGATCTATATACCTACTTCACTGCAGGTGTACAGGAAGTAAGAGCCTGGACGATTACAAAAGGTTTTACCGCACCTCAGGCTGCCGGGGTAATTCACACTGACTTTGAAAAAGGTTTTATCCGTGCTGAGGTAATCAAATATGAAGATTTTGTAGCCTTAGGGTCTGAAAACGCCTGTAAGGACGCAGGAAAACTTGGAGTAGAAGGGAAAACATATGTAGTGGAAGATGGCGACATCATGCACTTCCGTTTCAATGTTTAAAGCAAAACTCCTTTTAGAAATAACAGCGCCATAGAAAAATAAATAAGCAGCCCGGTTACGTCGACCAGGGTAGCTACAAAAGGCGTAGACGATACGGCCGGATCGGCTCCAAGCTTTTTCAGTAACAGCGGAAGCATGGAGCCCATCAGGGTTCCCCACAATACCACTCCAACTAGTGAGCAGCCTACTACCAGGCCTATCAGTATATGATGTTCCAGCGGACCAAATATCAGGTGCCAGAATAATACCACACAAAAGCTCAGTAAACACAAGGTTGTTCCCAGAAAGATTCCTGAAAAGATTTCCCTGCGCATCACCCTCCACCAGTCTTTAATGGTGATCTCGCCCAGAGCCATCGCCTGTATAATGAGTGTAGCTGCCTGAGAGCCGCTGTTGCCTCCGCTGGAAATGATCAGCGGGATAAAGGTTGCAAGTAAAACAACTTTTTCTATCTGGGCCTCAAACCTGGTCATCGCAAAGATGGTAAGCAGTTCTCCAAAAAAGAGTACGGTAAGCCATACGATCCTTTTTTTGTAGAGTTCGAATACAGACACATCAAGATATGGCTCATCCAGTGCCTGCGTACCTCCTATTTTATGAATATCTTCTGTATATTCTTCATTGGCAATCCATAAAATATCATCTACCGTGACAATACCCAGCAGTACATGATTATCATCCACTACCGGTAAGGCCACCCGGTTATTCATCCTGAACACATTGATCGCTTCTTCCTGGGGGTCTGTAACTTTTAAAGAGATCAGGCGATGATCGGTTAGTTCTCCGATCCTGGCTTCTGGATCTGCAAGAAGCACTTCCCTGATCCTCATATCATCCAGCAGCACACCATCTTTATCGATCACATAGATGACGTCAATCGTTTCGGAGTTTTTACCATATCTTCTGATGTGCGAAAGTACACGGCTTACTGTCCAGTCTTTCTTTACAGCCACATAGTCTGGTGTCATTAATCTGCCAACACTATCTTCTTCATAGCCGAGCAGAGATAGTGCTTCTACCCTGTCTTTGGCAGGCAATAAAATAATAAGTTTGGCTACCGCATCACCTTTCAGTTCACTGAACAGCGCCGTACGGTCATCCGGCGGAAGCAGGTTGATCAATTCTGCAAGTTTACGTCCGGGAAGTTTTTTAATGAGTCTTTCCTGAGTAGGAAAGTCGAGGATACGAAATACGTTGACTGCTCTTTTTACCGATAGGGTATCAATAAATTTAACTGCATGCTGAGGAAGTTCGTCTATCAGGTGCTCAACATCAGAAATATTAAGGTCGTCCAGATAAACTTTCAATTGTGCGTCGTCTTCAAGCGCTATCAGCTTCCCGATATCTTCAACAATCATTTCTTCCATATTTGCGCGTTCGTTACATGATCCTGTTTTACAAGTTGCAAATTGCCTTTTTATTTTCAAAAACCTGTTTTTAACTGCAAATAATTTGTTTTTAACCGGTCCGCAGTGTTTATCAACATCCAGACTTTAGGCAAAGAGTTCTCATCTCCCTCCAGTATCTTTGCCTGTGTGCATTGCTTCTTAATGGATTTTTATTTCGAGCCTGATCTCTGTGCCATTACCCGGCGAAGATCTGATGGTCAGGTTACCCTTCAGCAACTCAGCCCTTCTGGACATATTGGCAAGACCGTTTCCGCTATTTCCGGCATCAGGCTCAAAACCGGCTCCGTCATCTTTGATGATCAGCACCACCGATGAATGGGTAAGATCAAGGCTTATGTGCACGCGCCTCGCTTTTGCATATTTTGATATGTTATTCAGCGCTTCCTTGAAGATGAGAAAAAAGTGCCGGCGATCGTCCATATCAAATCTGATGGTCCTGCTGATCTCATCACAGCGAAAACTATAATCAATATTTTGCGGCTCCAGAATACCCGCTGTGTATTCCCGCATTCTGGCTACAATTCTTGACAGGTTATCATTATCGGGCTTTATGCTCCAGACAATATCATCCATCGATTCCATCATCTGGCTACTGTTTACGCTGATTCTGTTCAGATAATCCTTCGCTGTACGCTGCCTTTCATCGAGCTTCAGTCCGGCCATTTCACTCAGAATATTTATAGAGGTCAAAGTAGAACCAATGTCATCATGTAAATCCCTGGCTACCTTTTCCCTGATCATGTGAACCTCTACCAACCTTCTGATCCTTAATCTGTAAATGATATAAAACGGAATTGAAGAAATCAGAATCAGGAGCACAATGAACCACCAGGTCTGATAAAATGCCGGAACGATATTGATCTTCAGTGCTGTAATATCCGGAGAAAACACACCATCACTGTTCCGGGCCCTCACCATAAAGGTATATTCACCCGGTGCCAGTGAAGCAAAATTAGCCGACAGCACATGCTCGGCCCTCACCCAATCTTTGTTGGCGCCCTCGAGCTTATAATAATAGTTAAGCTTGTTACTTTGGCTATAGGATAGCGCCGCGAAAGATATGCTGATATAGTTCTGATCATGATGTAAACGGATGCCGCCTTCTTTTACTATAGCATCTACAGAGAGATACTTATCAAAAAGTTTAAAATCCGTTATGGTCACATTTCGGGGGCTGAACGATTTGCTTAGAAACTCGGGATTAAAAACTATAAAATTTCTTTCACTAGTGAAGATAAGATTGCCATCCATTAGCGCAGCCGCTTTGTTCATCAGATTTGTATTGCTGGAAACGTTCAGCAGACCATCCTTCTTGTCATACATTCTGAAGAGGTTATTCTTATAGTCATAGCGGCATATGCCGCCAATGGTTCCCATCCACAAATAACCCTTATTATCGGTTTGTAAGGAGACCACAACCCGCTGTGGCAAACCATCATAAGCAGTAATCTGTTTAATCTTACCGGTTTTAAGGTTCAGCAGATCCAAATTAGCCGTACATGCAATAGCCAGCAGAGAGTCATTAAGCTGGATAACATCAGAAATATGATTGGTGCTTAAGCCTTTGCCTTGCACATTCTCTGTATAATTTTTCACCGGCTTACCAGTTTTCGGATCAAAAAGAAAAAGGCCCTTTCCATCTGTAGCGACCCACAAATTCCCAAACTTATCACTATAAATCTTTGCGATTGCGTTTTTCAGGCTCCCCATGAATTCGAAATCAGCATCATCTTTTTTTCTGATCAGGTAACCTTGCTGGGTTCCAAACCACAACTGGTTATATTTGTCCAGGCAGATTGTTCGTGTGGTAGATCCGCCAAACTGCGGCGGAATCATGAAGTCAGATTTATTGTCCGCAGTATTATATCGAATCAGCCTCCCGCTCTGACAGCCCAGCCAAAGTTCATTCCGCTGCTCAATTTCTACAGCATCCCAGACCTTCATATAGTTTTGATCCGCTTGTGGAACCCCATTGTATATTTTTCCGGTAATTTCAGGCAATTCCTTCATCCTAAGTAAACTGTCATAGCTTAGCGGCCGCACGCCACTTCCCCATGAACCCAGCAACATCCTGTTGCCAGAAAGTTTTCTTACCATATTGATCTCAGCATCGCCAAAAGAAGGGATGCTTCCGTTCCTGATGTAATCGCCCACAACAGATGCCACATAAAGCCCATTATCAGATGCTACCCAGATATTTTTATCCCTGTCTTCAAACACCTGATAAACCCGGTTAACTCTTATTCCATATGATGCGCTCTTTGAATCATAAAACTGAATAAAACGCCTTTCATCCTCATCAAAAATATTAAAAGTATCTTCCCCATACCCCCATATTATACCCTTTCTTTCAATTGACCCTGTTAGTTCGTGATAATTTGATCCTTTTTGGGGTTCATAGCTGACTACCTCAGCTTTGCTTTTTTTAGGGTCAAGAATATATAAGATCAGGTTTTGGTAATTAAACCAGGTGTGCAAAAAGAACCTTTCCTGATGATCGATGCTAAAACTGGAAACGAAGGTAATGCCTGCTGCCAGTCTCAGCGCCGGCAATTTTTTTGGATTGTAAGCCGGTGTGTAAAATTGCCTGTCCTTCACATGATAACACCCGAGGCCGTTAATGCCGCCAATCCATAGATTCCCATGCTTATCCTCTCTTATAGACAATGGCCGCCAGTTTTCGCTGTACTTAATAACGGTTTGGTCCTTTTCAAACACCTCCTTTTTAGTATTGTAAACAAAGATGTCCTGCTCATTCATGAGTAGAAAAACATTTCCGCGGCTATCCTTAAAGAGTTCAAAAATATACTTCTCAGGTCTTTTGATCAACTTGCTGATGTCGACCTTCTTAAAAGTATAATTACTAGTATTGAATAGTCCTACCGTCTGGCCCATTTTAAGCCAAAGCTGCTTCGGATTATTGGACGGCAGGATCTGATCTACGGGTAGAGCAGGAAGCTGCGCGCTGGTCTTATTCCTATAGATTTGGGTAAACTGGTAACCATCGTACCTTTGCAGGCCATTTCGTGTACCAACCCACATGTAACCGTCTGAAGATTGCGCTATACAGTTTACAAAATTTGATGAAAGCCCGTCACTGGTCGAAATTTGGGTAAAAATGATCTCATAACCTAAAAGATTCAGGGGTATCAAGCAGAAAAGCAATGCCATGGAGCGCAGTACCCTTAATCTGGAGAACATGTTAAATCAACTGTTAAATTGCTTCTAAAGGAAGTCTACTAACAAAAATAGTCAAATAATTTCAGAATTATGGTCAATACGTATCCCGGCAGATTAATTGAACCGGATACGACAGGAAACAACGGAAAACACTATATTTCGAACATGAAGTTAAAGCTCTTTTTTCTGCTTATTTTTATCATCAGTTCTATTGCGTCTTTCATTGGCTGCAAAGAGGTTTTCACCTGGTTTTTAGAGTGCATTCCCGCTTTTTTAGGTGTACTGATCTTGATTCTTACCTATCATAAATTCAGGTTCAGCAATTTTACTTATGCAGTTATCCTCATTCACTGTCTGATTTTGATTATTGGTGGACATTATACCTATGCAGAAGTTCCATTATTCGACTGGATTAAAGAAACTTTTCATCAGTCCAGAAATAACTACGATAAGGTTGGCCATTTCATCCAGGGCTTTGGGCCGGCACTGATAATCAGAGAGATCTTTGTAAGGAAGCAAGTGGTAAATGGTAAAAAGTGGCTGTCTTTCATTGTCATCAGCATTGCATTAGCCATTAGTGCATTTTACGAACTGATTGAATGGTTTGTTTCTGTTAATTCAGGTGAATCAGGTGACGCATTCCTCGGAACACAAGGTTACATCTGGGACACGCAGTCTGACATGCTTACAGCCTTCATCGGTGCGTTAGCTGCAATATTCTTCTTTGGTAAAATACAAGACAATTCCATTGAAAAGCTACATCAGACCAACTGATTCACTTCGCATGGCATCATTTGAAATACTTAACTCCGTATTTCAACATTACACAAACCGGGATGCCCAGTGCCACCCAGGAAAATACATGCCACGCCCCAACACCGACTATAGCAGACAATAAACCTGCAATGGTAATAATGGAGAGCAGAACAGGCATGCCCCATACTTTAAAAAAAAGATTTTTATTTTCCTTCATCTTCTTGAACGGTTGATAAGGTTAATGATTCTGAATTTTCCATAAGTCTTTTTAACTGGGCCGACTTAGCCTTACGCCTGGCCAGCCAGAGGTAAATTCCGGAAATCAATACAATAATGGTAGCCAGATCAAAAATTGCCCAAAGAATCTTCATCGGCATACCGCCATAGTCGCCAAAATGAAAAGGCTGAGAGATAAAAATGGTTTTCAGATACCACGGAAGATCTATCAGATTTGTCAGTTCACCAGTTTTTGCATCAACAAATGCAGGCTTAATGATTCTGGAAGTCAGCGGGGTGTTTCCGATCAGGAAGACCGCGTAATGATATTTAGTGGAATAAACAGTGCCGGGATAAGCCACAAAAGAAACTTCCATATCGGGTGCAGCCGCCTTTGCACTATTTACAGCGGCTTCCAGAGAACTCAATTTTCCGGTTACCCTTGGCTGATTTTTGTATGAAGCAACCATTTCAGCAAGCTGGCTGACTTTCCATTTTTCCAGAGCCGGATCAACCAGCGTATTGATCACTCCTGTCAGTCCCACCACAGATGCCCATGCCAGGGTCACAATGCCCAGCAAATTGTGTAAGTCCAGCCATCTTATTCTTGATGATTTCTCTGTCCGGATCATTCCGAAATCAAAACGTTTCATGATTGGTCCGTACAAAACGATACCTGATAGGATAGCTACAAAAAACAACAGGCCCATAAGACCCAGAAAGAGCTTCCCGGGTATACCCGCGAGCATTTCTACGTGAAGATAATACATGACCAGCATAAAATCCATCTCATTAGGCGGTGTATCCATTACCTGCCCTGTATATTCATTCATGTTCAGGTAGTGGTCTGCCTCAATCGGTGCCTCTGATGAGTCTGCCACCACGACAAACATTTGGCCCGGATGTTCTTTCGTATCCCAGGACACATACTTCAGCGCCTTCACAGGCACATGCTTTAAAGCCTCCTCCAGTACGAGATCTTTAGATTTTGTGGGCGTTCCCGGAGCAACGGCAGGCAACTCGACCTCCTTACCTAATAAATGATCAATTTCTTCATAAAAAATTAGCGGCAAGCCGGTCAGACATAGCATAAGTAGAAAGATGGTACATATAAGGCTGGTCCATTTATGGATATTGAACCATTTTTTTATTGTTTTAGCCTTCATAGGCTCCTTTAGCTAATTGTGACGTTTTGAGCGTTGCGCTTTTTATCATGACTAATTAATTTGACAGTAACAAACCTACTATTTAAAACTATTCTAAACAAAATAAATAGAAATTAATCATCATAGCCTGCTAATCTTCATGTTCCCGTTATCGAGCTTTTCAAATTCGTAAGGACGACATGTAAACGTATATTTTGGAGATATAGGTGCTTTGCGAAAATACCAAGCAAAAAATCCAGTCAAATGGCAGTTGTAAAAGCCACTACATATAATTATTCATTGTAAAATATTTTCTGTTCCATTTTTATCTTTAAAATGGTTTCTATATATTCAAAATATGAACACTAACCAAATAGAAAACACCCAAATCACTAAGAAGCACTGGCTTTTCCTGCTTGCATTATTTATTGTCGACGTACTCATTATGTTGGCTATTTAAACGCGCTATCACTAAAAGATGATTAAAGACGACGATCTTAAAAGACTAGACCAGATACCCACCAGCAATCGACCCTGGTACTTGCGTACGCCGTATTGGGGAATTATATTCTTTATACTTATTCTCATTTCCATATTTATTTTTAAGGTCTAATTGTACTTAACAACATTTTTCAAACTTTTCTCATGCACTGCGGTTAAATAGTCACTATGAAAAAGTTTGATTCCTTTGCCCAATTTTTAGTTTATCTATTAGTCGCCGTCCTCGTAACGGGTGTGATAGTAGCCCTTAACCGTCATGAAGAAAAAGTGGCCGGGAATACTGGCTCAGATGTGCCAGCTGTGTTCACTGAGTAGGTTAAAACATCTATTTTCTATTGTTGAGCCTTTCTAAACTGAATACTTACCAATAATGCAAAAGACCTTCACCAAATGTCGCTTGAAGTGTAAAAACAAGCACATTTAGTAAAGGTCTCTCTTTAAGGAGTGTTCCCGAAGGGATTCGAACCCCCATCATCAGAACCGGAATCTGACATTCTATCCATTGAACTACGGAAACGGAAGGCCAAAGATATAAAATTTGCCCGAATCCTTAACAAGATTTTAAACATAGCTAAGCCCTTACCAGCGATGCCCCGCAATACTTACAAAACTGTGCATCCAGATCGTGTCCTTCCCTGCTGCAGCCCGGGCAAGACTCAGGAAGTTCTTTCTTTTGGCGTGCCAGCATCGCCAGATCATGAGTTAAGATACCAGTTGGTACCGCAATGATCGAATAACCAATCAGCATCACTACAGAAGCCACTAACTTACCCATTGGCGTTACCGGTGAAATATCACCGTATCCCACGGTAGTGATGGTTACAATTGCCCAATATATGCTCTCGGGAATGTTGGAAAAACCATTTTCCCGCTGCTCAACCAGGTACATGATCGACCCTAGTATTATCGTTAGCATTAATACGGTCATCAAAAAAATGCTAATTTTTCTAACACTTCCCTTTAAGGCTGTTGTTAAGAAATTGATCTCTGTAAGAAAATGTCCAAGCTTGAAGATCCGGAAAACCCGCAGCAAACGTAACGCACGGAAAACAAGCAATGCCTGAGCTCCTCCGAAGAAAACACTAAGATAAGAAGGAACCAACGCGATTAGATCAATTACGCCAAGCAGGCTAAACACATATCTTAGTGGCTTTTTGATACAAATTAATCTTAAAATATACTCAATTGTGAAGAGCACTGTGAATACCCACTCCAGTGCAAAAAGGAATTTTCCGTATTGCATATGAATGCTTTGAACACTGTCTAGCATCACTACTGCAATACTTGTAAAAATGGCTATCAG
>Ga0126314_10000405_pt1 | contig 21181 bp, 17 predicted proteins | sample Plot105B_FD_92535 | JGI IMG/M metagenome (GOLD analysis project Ga0126314, IMG submission 92535) | Serpentine soil microbial communities from UC McLaughlin Reserve, CA, USA - Plot105B | ecosystem: Environmental > Terrestrial > Soil > Grasslands | place: USA: UC McLaughlin Reserve, Lake County... | reverse complement strand
TCCCCTCGGTGGACGCGAGCACCGGCTCCGCCAGCCAGGGCGCTCTCGTGGCGCTGGCCTATGACTCGGCGGGCCTCTCCGACGTGGAGCTGGGCGCGGACGCGAGCGTCTCCCTCACCCGCCACCCGCTGCGCCGGGAGCTCGTCGTCACCAGCGCCCAGGGCAACACGACGCGCTTCGCCCGCGAGGACCTCCTCTGGGCCGCGCGGCCCGGGCTGGGCGTCCGGCTGCTCCTGGGCACGCGCTGGGAGCTGGGCGCCCGGGGCAGCCTGTCCCTCTACAGCGAGGACCCGCTGTCCGCCGGGCAGTTCACCCAGGAGGAGCAGGCCGCGCTGGTCCGCCGCGTCGAGAACGCCGTGGAGACGCGCCGCGTCCTGCGCCGCTACCAGGCCCGCATCAACCTGGACCTGGGCACGGTGCTGGCCCGGCGCATGGCGGACGTCAACGCCACCGCGGGCATTCCCACCGCGCCCTCGCGCTTCGACGTCAGGCCCTCCCTCACCTGGAAGCCCGGACGGGACGTGCGAGGGCAGCTCTCCTACGCCTTCACCCGCTACGTCGCGGGCGAGGGGTGGTCCCACCTGCTGGGCACCCGCTGGACGGTGAAGCTGGGGGCGCCACTGAGGGTATGGGCCAGCGTGGCGCTCCAGGAGGACCACCTGGAGGCCGTGGACCCGGGGGAGACCCCGTCCCAGGTCCGTTCCGGCCTGATGACGCTCGGGGGGGAATACACGTTCTGAGCGGACCGGGGTAAAACGGGCTCCATGCTCCGAACAGTCATCGCCACCACCGCCGTGCTGGGCCTGGCCGCCGGCTGTGCGCCCGACACGAGCGCCCCGGTCAAGATTCGCGCCCTGGTGCTCTCCAGCAATGGGCAGTACGTCCCCGAGGAGGTCGAACTCAAGACGATCTCCGACGTCGTCGGGCTCAGCGGCAGCGTCGCCGACCTGCACGGCGGCGCGCGCATCGTCTACGACTCCAACGACCAGGACCTCGTCAACGCCAACACGCCCGAGGCCTTCGTCAATGCCCTCATCAAGGGCGAGGGCCGCGACGTCACCGCCAGCTACATCTCCCAGGATGACGTCCTGTGGCCGGCGGACTTCCACACCTGGAACATGGTGACGACGTACTACAACCTCGAGCGCGCCTTCGATTACTTCCACGACGTCACCAACATCCCGACGGCCGACTTCAAGAAGCCCGTCAAGACGTACTACTTCCCCGACTTCACCATCGCCGACGTCAGCCGCGACCCGCTGAGGGACAACGCCCTGTATTTCTCGGCGATGGAGTCCTTCCTCGTGCTGCCCTTCGATGAGCTCCAGCGCGCGCCGCTGGCCATCAACGCGGGCGTCATCACCCACGAGTACTCGCACCGCATCTTCAACCTGAAGGTGTACGCCGGGCAGGCCTTCCCCGCCGCCCTCACCGCGTGGGCCTCCGTCGGCGGCCCCAGCCAGGGCGCCAACATCCTCAAGTCCTTCGACGAGGGCCTGGCGGACCTGCACGCGTACGGCGCCACCTGCCGCACGAAGAACGGCTGCGACACCCGCTTCCTCTCCACGTCCTTCGAGGGCCCCGAGTACGGCTCCATTCCGGCCGACCGTGATTTGGCGAAGGCGGACCGCTGCATGGACGCGTCCCTGCGCGACAGCATCCGGGGCAACAGCCTGGATGAGTTCAGCGGCAAGGAGTACCGGGTGGGCACGCTGCTCGCCAGCGCGCTGTACCAGGCCGGCGAGGCCACCGGGCAGCGAGACATCCTGCTGCGCTCCATCATCACCGCGTACAGCGACTCCTCGACGACGACGCCCGGCCTGCTCCAGCTCACCCAGCAGCACATCTCCGACCAGACGAAGTTCGACCTGGCCGTGGCGTCGAGCGCCATCATCAGCCACATCACGGACCTGCGGCTGAAGGAAGCCGTCTGCAACGAGCTGATGGACCACCTGCAGATTCCCAGGGATTTGCTCGTGAACACCACCAATCCCAACCTCTGCCCGCCCAGCGCCGCTGGCGGCACCACCTGCCCCCGACTGAGCGTCGACTGATGAGGACCGCCCCCGTGAAGAACTGGCTCACCCGCTGCCTCATGGGCGGCCTGCTCGTGGCGACCCCCGCCTTCGCGCAGGATGACGACGACCCGTACGCCTATCCCGAGGACGAACCGGGCCCCAGCCAGGAGCAGATTGAAGAGGAGGAGGCCGCCGAGCGCCGCCGTCGCAACGTGGACCAGGCCGACGAGTTCCGGAACGCTTCAGAGCAGGAGGGCGAGGAAGGCGACTTCAAGGAGCTCGCGGGCCTGGACGACCCCAGCATGGGCGTGGGCGTGGAGCTCCTCGCCGGCGCGCTCCTCCTGGAGAGCCCCCGGGGCCGCTTCGCCGACACCGTGCTGGGCCTGGGCGTGCGCACCACGTGGGAGTTCGGCCGCACGTTCAACATCGAGCGCTTCCGCGAGAACCTCTGGGCGGACCTGCGCTGGACGTACGGCAACAGCAGCGACGGCACCAACTTCATTCGCGGCAGCACCAGCCAGCACTACTTCACCATCGCCCCGGCCTACGAGATCAAGTTCGGCAAGTCCGACTTCGGCTTCTTCGGCCAGGTGGGTGGCGGCGTCGCCTACCAGACGACCTCCATCACCGTGGACGCCAACGAGACGAAGGTGAACGGCCTCAAGCCCCTCCTCCAGTACGGCGTGGGCCTCCGAGGGCGTCCCCAGTTGTCCCGCAACGGCAACTTCCGGCTCTCCTTCCGCCTGGAGGCCATGGGCTACCGCCGGGGCTACATGAACGACTTCTTCCTGGGTGGCAGCGTCGGCGCCACCTTCTGAAGAACACTTGCCACCCGCGCGCGCCCCTCGAGGAGCGTGAACGGGTGGAAGTTTTTCCGCCTCCAGCCCTTCGTGCGGCCCCCTGCTCCTCGGCATTCCGAGGAGTTGGGGGTTGGCATATGCCCTGCTTGTAGCCACCGTCGGGAATGGGCGTGGGGCCCCAGGGCGGGGAGGCGAGGCATGAAGGACGTGCAGGGGCAGGGGCAGCAGGGGCAGGGCAAGCATTGGGACCCGGTGTGCGGCAAGCAGCTCGAGACGCTCGAGAGCCAGCCGTCGTCCGAGTACAAGAAGCGCCGGTACTTCTTCTGCTCGGAACGGTGCCGCCATGCCTTCGAGCGGCAGGCCGAGCGCTTCCGACTCAACGAGCTGGCGCGCGTGGGCGCGTTGATGACGCCGGGCCGGGTGCGCTGGGGACTGGCCTGAGCTGACGGCCGTCACACACAGGGCCCGCGGGCAGCGCTTCCGCGGGTCCTCGCTTCACGCAGCTGCTGGCTTACGCGGCGACGCGCACGTCCTTGAGGCGCAGCGACAGCTTTCGCTGACCTCGGAAGGTGTCGAAGCCCGCCTGGAAGGCCAGGTCCACCGGCCCATCCACCATCCGCACGCGGTCCGCCATGCCGAAGCCGATGGCATCCAGCTCCGGCGCATCCGCCAGCGCCAGCTTGAGGTGTCCGCTGCTGCCCGCGGACTTGGCCGGAAGCACGCGCGAGCGGGCCACCTGGTGACGAAGCACCAGCACCGGCTCCGGATTGCCCTGGCCGAAGGGCCCCAGGCGCTGGAGGGCCTCCACGGCCGTCGCATCCAGCTCCCGGGCGCTCACCACCGCGTCCACGCGGCAGCGGGGAATGAGGTCCTCGGGGGTGAGGCGCTGCCAGGCGATCTTCTCGAAGGCCTCGCGCAGCGCGGGCAGCCTGTCCGCGTCGATGGTGAGGCCCGCGGCGTGCTTGTGGCCGCCGAACTTGGTGAGCAGCTCCGAGCACCCGCTGAGCGCGTCGTAGAGGTGGAAGGCCTCGATGCTGCGCGCCGAGCCCTTCCCCACCCCGTCCTTCACGCCGACCATGACGGTGGGCCGGTGGTAGCGCTCCACCACGCGCGAGGCGACGATGCCGATGACGCCCGGGTGCCAGCCCTCGTCGTAGAGCACGAAGCCGCGCGCGTCCTTGTGCTCCTCGGCCTGGGCCAGCGCCTGGGTGAGGATGCCGCTCTCGATTCCCTGCCGCTCCGCGTTGGCCCGGTCCAACACCGAGGCCAGCGAGCGCGCCGACTCCAGCGTCTCCGAGCAGAGCAGTTGGAGACCCAGCGACGCGTCATGCAACCGTCCAGCGGCGTTGATGCGAGGCCCCAGGCGGAAGCCCACCTGGCCCGCGGTGATGGGGGTGTCCGCGTCCATCCCCGCCGCTTCCTTCAGCGCGCGCACGCCCGGGCGGCGGGCGGCCGTCAGCTCCTGGAGGCCGTGCGTCACGAGGATGCGGTTGGCGCCGGTGAGCGGCACCACGTCCGCGACGGTGGCCATGGCCACCAGGTCCATCATGGCGCGGAGGTTGGGCTCCTTGCGCGTGGCGAAGTAGCCGTCATCGCGAAGCCGCTTGCGCAGGCCCATGCAGAGGTTGAAGGCCACGCCCGCGGCGCACAGGGCCTTGGTGGGGTACTCGCAGCCGGGCTGATGCGGGTTGAGCACCGCGACGGCGGGCGGCAGCGTGGGCGGCACCGTGTGGTGGTCCACGACGATGACGTCCAGCCCCAGCTCCTTCGCGCGGGTGATCTCCGCCACGGAGGTGATTCCGCAGTCCAGCGTCACCAGCACCCGCGTGCCATCCGCGGCGATGCGCTCCACCGCGGACATGTTGAGGCCGTAGCCCTCGTCCAGGCGGTGGGGGATGTACGTAGCCGGCGGAACGCCCAGCTCCTTCAGGAACAGGAACATCAGCGACGTGGAGCACACCCCATCCACGTCATAGTCGCCGTACAGCGTCACCTTCTCGCGCCGGTGCAGGGCACGCACCAGCCGCTCCACGCCCGCCACCATGCCCTTCATCCGGAAGGGGTCTGGCAGGTCCGCCAGTCGGTCCGACAGGAACGCGGAGGCGGACTCTGGCGTCCGGTAACCGCGGTGCAGCAGCACCCTCGCCGCGAGCGGATGGAGCGACAGCTCCCCAGCGAGCAACCCGACCTCCTCCTCGACCACGTCTGGAAGCAACCACCGCACTCGCAGCTCCCCTCCTCGGCCACCGGGACTGCTCCGTGGCCGGGACGAAATCTTGACATGCCGACAGTACCTCAGACGTCTGACGAGGATAGTCCAACCTTGGGCACGACATTTCCCTTCCTGCTCAAGCGTTCAGGCGTGCGCTCGGCCTGTCGCCTGCCAGTGGGGAGCGCGTCAGTCACGCGGTGCACAGCTTGATTGCACACCACCTGACAGGGAGGACCGCATGGCTGCAAAGAGAATCCAGGTCGGCGCGCTGGCGCTTGTGCTGCTCGTCGCGGGGACGGCTTCGGCGCAGGAACGCAAGCCGGGCAAGCGAGGCGACGTCAACGTGTTCCTCAAGGGAGGTCTGGGAGATTACACGGGCAACCTGGGAGATCTCACGAGCACGGGTCCCGCGTGGGGTCTCACACTCAACGTGCAGCCCACCACGTTCCTCGGGTTCGAGCTCGGCTACGAGGGTTCGCAGAACGGCGTCGACGACATCCGGCTCTTGGATGACGGCCCCTCCATCGTCCGCCAGGGTGGTAGCGCCCTGGTGAAACTCTCTCCGCCCTTCATGACGGCGGTGCGGCCCTTCGTCGGAGCGGGCTTCGGCCTCTCCTATGTGGACGTGCGAGGCATCGGCGGCGGGCTCTACGACTCCGACACCATGGAGGAGCTGCCGCTCGCCGCGGGCCTGGAGTTCAACAGCGGCGCCCTCACGGCCGGTGTCCGAGCCACCTGGCGCGTGCTGCTCGACAACGGCTTCGCCAACGATGCCCTGGACGAGGACACCGACGGCGGCCTCCTGGACGCCTCGGTGACGCTGGGCGCGCGCTTCTGACGCGACCCCACGCCTGAAAACAACGAGGGCCCTGCCTCCCGTGAGTGGGAGACCAGGGCCCTCATCGCGTCCGGCTCCCGCGAGCGGGAGGTCAGGCGGGGTACGTCACGCCGCCTTCGGCTCCTGCTTCATGCCGTCGCCGTGACGGCCTTCCCTCGCCGCGGCGCGCTCGTCCAGCCAGATGGTGAGCGGGCTGGCGATGTACACGGACGAGTAGGTGCCGACGAGGATGCCCACGAGCATCGCCATGGCGAAGTCGAAGATTTCGCCCACGCCGAAGATGAGCAGACCGATGAGCGACAGCGCCGTCGTGCCGGACGTGAGGATGGTGCGGCCGAGCGTGTCGTTGATGGCGATGTTGATGACCTCCGCCAGCGGCTTGCCCTTGTACTTGGCCATGTCCTCGCGGATGCGGTCGTAGATGACGATGGTGTCGTTCACCGAGTAGCCGACGATGGTCAACAGCGCGGCGATGGCCGTGAGGTTGAACTCGCGGCGGCTCACCAGGTAGTAGCCGGCCACCATGATGACGTCGTGGAGCATGGCGAGCAGCGCGCCCGGGCCGAACTTGAAGTCGAACCGGAACGCCACGTAGATGAGGATGGCCACCATCGAGTACAGCAGCGCCATGACGCCGCGGTTGCGCAGCTGCTTGCCCACCTGCGGACCCACGTAGTCCACGCGGCGCTGCTCGAAGTCCGGCTTCTCCACGCCCATGTTGAGCGCGGAGTTCACCTTGTCCGCCATGCCGCTGGCGACGACCTGGTAGTCGACGCCAGAGCCGCCCTGGGACTCGCCCAGGACACGGACCTCCTGCACGCCGGTGCCGGAGGCCTCCACCGTGGTCTTGATGAGCTCCGTCGTCAGCGGGGTGGCCGAGCGGAAGTTGATGATGCCGTTGGACAGGTCCGAGTAGACGTTGCGGATGGTGCCCAGGGACTCGAGGGCCGTCTTGGCCTTCGTGGCGTTCTCTTCGTTGAGCTGGGTGACGCCGCCCATGCGCAGCAGGAAGGCGTTCTCGTCGGCGCTGCCGATGTTCTGCACGCTCACGTCGTGCAGGCCGCCCTTCTGGGCGCGGTCACGCACCTCCGCCGCGGAGATGGGGTGGTTGAACTTCACCTCCACCACCGTGCCACCAGCGAAGTCCACGCCGTAGTTGAACCCCACCGTGACGATGCCCACCAGGATGGCGAGGTTGATGAGGGTGGAGATGAAGATGGCCGGCTTGCGCTTGCCGATGAAGTCGATGTTCGTCTTGTTCTTGAGGATCTGCATGGCAGTTTACCGGGCTCCCGCCGGTCTCAGACCGACACCGACTGCGCGTTACGGCCGTGGACGAAGTAGGTCATGATGACGCGAGTCACCACGATGGACGTGAACAGCGAGGCCAGCAGCCCGATGATCATCGTGGTGGCGAAGCCTCGAATCGGTCCGGTGCCCGTGAAGAACAGGATGAAGCCGGCGATGAGCGCCGTCACGTGGGCATCGAAGATGGTCCAGAAGGCACGGTCATAACCCTGGTCCACGGCCGCCTTGGCCGTCTTGCCGTGGCTCAACTCCTCACGGATGCGCTCGTTGATGAGCACGTTGGCATCCACCGCGACGCCCAACGTCAGCACGAAGCCGGCGATGCCCGGCAACGTCAGCGTCGCGTTGAAGAACGCCAGCCCCGCCAGGATGAGCAGACCATTCAGGACCAGGGCGATGTCCGCGATGAGCCCCGCCTTGCGGTAGTACAGAGCCATGAAGAGGAGCACGAGGCCCAGGCCCACCAGCACCGCCAGGCCGCCCTTCTTGATGAGCTCGTCACCCAGGCTCGCGCCCACCTGACGAATCTCGCCCACCGTCACCGGAGCGGGCAGCGCGCCCGCCTTGAGCACCAGCGCCAGCGTCTGCGCCTCGCCCAGCCACTCGTCGTGGGAGCGAGCCCCCATGCGACCCATGGTGACGCGGGCGCGGCCTCCGCCGATCTTCTCGTTGATGTTCGGCGCGGTGTGGACGTTGTCGTCCAGCACGATGGCCATCCGCTTGCCCACGCTCGCCTCGGTCAGCTTCTCGAACTCGCGCGCACCAGCGGGGTCGAAGGCGATGTTCACCTCCGGCTCGTTCATCTGGTTCACCGACGCGTCGGCGCCCGCCAGGCTCTCGCCCGTCAGCGGCACCGTCTTGTCCAGGAGGAAGGTCCGGTAGGACTCGCACTCGTTCTTCTTCAGCGGGTTCGCGATGCACTCGGTGACGACCTGGCGGTTCTCCGGGAACTTGCCCTGGGTGTACGTCAGCAGCGCCTCGCGCGACTTGCTCTGCAGCTGCGGGAAGCCACCCTCCTCCGTCACCGTGATGTCGCTGCCGGCCGGGGGCGGGTTGGACTGGAACATCTGCGCGAAGAACTGCGGATTGGTGTCGTCCACCATCCGGAACTCGAGCTGCGCGGTGGTGCCGACCAGCTCCTTGGCCTGCTCCGGGTTGCTGCGGCCGGGCAGCGAAATCTGGATGGAGTCGGTGCCGAGCTTGCGCACGTCGACTTCGGCGACGCCCCACTTGTCGATGCGGCGGCGGATGACGAGCATCGCCTGGTCGACCGATTCCTCACGGAAGCGGTTCACCTGCGTGTCGTCGGGCGACAGCACCAGCGTCGCGCCGTTGCGGTCAACCCGCTTGAAGTCCCCGAAGGTCGCCAGGACGTCCTTCTCGATGGCGTCCATGGTCGCCGGGTCCTTCGCCGTCAAGGTGAGCTGGAGCTTCTCTGGATCCGTATCCACCGTGACTTCGCCGAGCTTCTTGTCGGCGACGTACGTGGCGATCTGCTGGCCTCGGCGCTCGGTGCGCTTCTGGAGCGCGGTCTTGGTGTCCACGCGCATGACCATGTGGATGCCGCCCTGAAGGTCCAGGCCCAGATTGAGCCGGTACTTCGCGGGAGGCGCCCAGGCGGGAAGCCGCGCTTGCAGCGCCGCCAGGTCATTGCGCTGGGCACGGTCCATGACCGCCAGCGAGTAGTACGACGGAATCAGGAACCAGAGGGTCCCCAGCGTCACCGCGACAATCGATCCAAACTTCCACCACCAGCCGCGGTCCATTTACTTCTCCTCCTTCTTCTTCTCTTCGGCGGGCGCCGCCTGCGCGGGCCCATCAGCCACCGTGCCCTTGGCACTGATGGACGTCTTCAGGATGCGGACGCGCACGCCACTGGCGACTTCCACCGTCACGGTCCGCTCTTCGACGAGGTGGATCTTCCCGAGCATGCCGCCCGAGGTGACCACTTCATCGCCCTTCTTGAGCGAAGTGAGCAGCGTGCGGTGCTCCTTCATCTGCTTTTGCTGGGGGCGGATCATGACGAAGTACATGATCGCCACCAGGCCCACGAGCAGAGCCAGGGTGTTCAGCGGGTTGGTCCCGCCCCCGGCCTGCGCCAGCATCAAAAAGCTCTCAGCCACAGACTGCCTCGTCGGTTGAGGAAGGCTTGGGATGGGGGACCCCCCACACTACCCGAAGGACCCATCCTGAAAGGGGGCCCTCTTAGCAAGGGGTCCCCATGTGAGCAAGTGAACGCGGGAACCCGGGATTCCATCCGGTCGCTCAGCGACCACGGGTCCGTTCGGCCTCCTGGGCTCGAGCCCTCTCCCGGAACTCCCGCGCGAAGGCCGCATATCGGTCCTCCGCGATGGCCTTGCGCACATCCGCCATCAGTCCCAGGAAGTAGTGGAGGTTGTGCAGGGTGTTGAGGCGCATGGCGAGGATTTCGCCCGCCGCGAAGAGGTGGCGCAGGTACGCCCTGCTGAAGTTGCGGCAGGTGTAGCAGGAGCACGCCGGGTCGACCGGCCTGGGGTCCTTGGCGAATGCCGCGTTCCGGATGGTGAGCTTGCCCTCCGAGGTGAAGAGCAGGCCGTTGCGCGCGCAACGGGTGGGCAGCACGCAATCGAACATGTCCACCCCGTGCTCCACGCAGGTGACCAGGTCCACGGGGGTACCCACCCCCATGAGGTAGCGCGGCTTGTCGCGAGGCAACAACGGCGCCGAGTACGCCACGCCCGCGTGCATCGCCTCGGGGGCCTCGCCCACGGAGTAGCCGCCCAGCGCGTACCCAGGCAGGTCCACCGCGCACACCTCCTCCGCGTGGCGCTTGCGCAGGTCCTCGTGGAGGCCGCCCTGGACGATGCCGAAGAGGGAGGAGCGTCCTGCCTGGTTCCACGCCTTCACGCAGCGGTGCAGCCACCGCGTGGTGCGCGCCAGGGAGTTCTCCAGGTACGGGCGTCCCTCGGTGGAGGGCGGGCACTCGTCGAAGGCCATGATGACGTCGGCGCCGAGCGTCTCCTGGATTTCGATGGAGCGCTCGGGGGTGAGGAAGTGACGCGCGCCGTCGAGGTGGGACTGGAAGGCGGCGCCCTCCTCGGTGATTTTGCGCTTCTCCGACAGGCTGAAGACCTGGAAGCCGCCGCTGTCGGTGAGCATGGGCCGGTTCCAGGAGACGAACTGGTGGAGGCCGCCCATCTCCCGCATCAGCGCTTCGCCGGGGCGCAGCATGAGGTGGTAGGTGTTGCCGAGGATGATTTGAGCGTCGAGCGCGAGCAGGTCATCCGGCCCCACGCCCTTGACGCTGCCCACGGTGCCCACGGGCATGAAGATGGGCGTCTCGATGGGGCCGTGCGGGGTGTTCAACCTCCCCCTGCGGGCCTTGGTTCCGGAGGCATCCTCGTGGAGCAGCTCGAAGCGCACCAGCCCCGGTGCCACCCGCGAGTCGCCCTTCTCGCGCGCCGTCTCCCCTGCTCCCGCTTCCTGCTCACTCATGGGACTCACTCCGACACCAGCATGGCGTCGCCGTAGCTGAAGAATCGATAACCCTGGCGCACGGCTTCCGCGTACGCGGCCAGCGTGCGCTCACGCCCCAGGAGCGCGCTGACGAGCACCACCAGCGTGGAGCGCGGCAGGTGGAAGTTCGTCAGGAGCGCGTCCACCTGGCGGAACGTGAAGCCCGGGCGGATGAAGAGCGTCGTCTCGCCGGGCCCCTCACGAAGCAGGCCCGTGGCCGGATCCGTGGCGGACTCCAGCGTGCGCACCACGGTGGTGCCCACGGCGACGACTCGCCGCCCTTCGGCTCGCGCCGCGTTCACCTCGCGCGCGGTGGACGCGGGGACGGTGAAGCGCTCCGGGTGCATGTGGTGCTTGTCGAGTTCCTCTTCGCGCACCGGCAGGAAGGTCCCTGGCCCCACATCCAGCGTCACCAGCGCGCGGCGCACGCCCTTCGCGGCCAGCGCGTCCAGCATGTCCTGCGTGAAGTGCAGGCCCGCGGTAGGCGCGGCCACGGCGCCGGACGCGCGCGCGTAGACCGTCTGATAGCGCTCGGCGTCCGCGGCATCGGGCTCGCGGGTGATGTAGGGCGGCAGCGGCAGGCGGCCGGCGGCGTCGAGCAGAGAGGCCAACGAGGCACCCGGTGGCGCGTGGAAGCGCACGCGATACTCCCCTCCTCCGAGCACCTCCAGCACCTCGGCCTCCAGGCCACCGGCGAACGTCAGGCGCTGCGGGGGCTTGAGGCCCTTGGAGGCCTGTCCCAGGCAGAGCCAGTCGAGCGACTCGGGAGCGCCTTCGAGCGCGGCCGAGGTCAGCGTGGAAGCAGCGGGGCGCACCACGAGCAGCTCCACCCGGCCACCGGTGCCCGCCTTCTGGCCCAGCAGGCGCGCGGGGATGACGCGCGCGTCGTTGAGGACGAGCAAGTCACCGGGGCGCAGCAACTCCAGGACGTCGGAGAACTGGCGGTGACTCACGTCACCGGTGGAGCGGCGGACGAGCATCAGCCGCGAGGCGTCGCGCCGGGCGAGCGGCGCCTGGGCGATTTGGGACTCGGGGAGCTCGAAGTCGTAGTCTGAGAGGCGAGACGACACGGGGTTGGCGCTTGTAGCAGCCCCCGCGCCGCCGCGGAAAGCGCGCCGACGAAGGGGACGTCAGTAGAGGTGCTGCAGCTCGGCGCCTGGGTAGTAGTGGGTGAGGATTTCCAGGTACCCCCTGCCCTTGTCGGCGAGCGCCTTGGCGCCCCACTGGCAGAGCCCGGCCCCATGGCCATAGCCGCGACCGGAGAACACATAGCCGTGGTCGGTCCGCTCCACCTCGAAGTCGAGACTCTTGAGGCGCGTGTAGCCAAGCCTGCGGCGGAGCTCCACGCCGTCCACCGTGCTGCCATCGCCCATGGTGACGCGGGTGACGCGGCGGGTGGGCGTGCGAGCGGACACCTTCATGCCCTGGGCGGGGCGCTTGAGGGCGGCCTTGATTTCGGTGTCCGACATGGAGGCGGACCAGCGGCTCGCGGGCAGCCGGCCACACGGACAGTCGACGGGCTGCAGGTAGGGCAGGTCACGGTGGAGGGCGTCCTGTCCGGACTCGGTGCGACCGCCGCAGGAGGCGTGGAAGTACGCCTCGATGGGAGCCAGCTCGTAGGTGAGCACCTGGCCCCGGGTGGCGTCGACGGCGGCGCGGGTGCGCGGGTCCTCGCGATTGACGCCGCCGTACACCTGGTGGAGCACGCTGCTGCCCAGATGAAATGCGTTGCTATAGCTCTCCAGTTTCTTCTGCAGGGCATAGGTGCGAGCGGCGATGGCCTGGGCCTTGAGGGCCTCGGGCGGGAAGGACACGGGCATCTCGCTGCCGAGCACCGCGGCGAGGTAGTCCTCCAGGGAGATGACGTTGATGAGCTGGAGCCCGTCCTTGAACGGACGCACGACGACGTCACCGCGCACCTGGGCACCGCCGGCCTTGAGCGGCTGTTCTCCGGGAGCCGAGCCCGCGTCCTCGGAGGCGCTGAGGCCCGCGCGGAAGCGCACGGAGTCTCCGATGACGGGGGCGCCGTTGACCTCCAGCTTGCCGGCCTTGCGACGGACGGTGGCGACGTCGGAGGGGATGGGGACGAAGGTGGCCTCCTCGCTGTCCGCGCCGAAGCCAAGTCCGCGCCCGCTGATGCGCACCTCCGCTCCCGTGTCCTCGATGGCGATGCGCAGGGTCTCCACCGCGAGCGAGCGCGGGGAGGCGAGCAGGAGCAGGAGCAGTGCAACAGGTCGCAACATGGCCTGGGAGTGTAGGTGCGTGGCCACGTGCCTCAAGAAAACGGCCGGAGGATGGGAGAGGATGGCGCGCCCGTGACACCTCCCGAGCCGCCCATCTCCCGTCTGCCCCCTTCTGCTTTCGTCCAGGCCCTCAGGGCGCTGGAGCCCCGTCCCGCCGCCCTGCTGAACCGCCGGCTCGTCGTGGGGGCCTCGCTGGAGGCCTGTGCGAGCTTCTACGGGGTGTCGGAGCAGGCCCTCTCGGTGCTCCTGGTCCGTGCGGCGGTGTCGCTGGCGATGAAGACCGGCACGTCAGCGCGGGAGCCCTCGGGCAGCGAGGAGGAAGCGGCCTGGGCACGGAGGCTCACGGCGGCGCTGGAGCGGGAGGACGCGCCGGTGCCCGCGGGCCTGGTGCCCGTGGTGGAGGTCTGCCGTCGCCTGCGAGGGGTGAGCGCCGACGTGGCGGAGGGCCTGGAAGCCGCGACGCGAGAGGACCAGGCATCCCCCGTGCGTCAGCGCGAGGACTGGATGCGGCGGCTGGCTGTCATGGCCCTGCTGGCGCTGACGGCCTACCTGTACCTGTCGCGCCCCGAGGAACCACCTCGTCGCCCGCGTCCCCCGCCCCAGCAACAACAGTCGGCTCCGGATGCGGGCTGAGCCCCACGCCCGACACTCGTGGAGTCGCCCGCTGGACGAAGGCTGGCCCGCACGAATAAGGAAAGGCCATGCGAGTCCCTTCCGTCGCGCTCCCGCTGCTCGTCGTCATCCACCTCCTGGCGGGCTGCGCGAAGAACGTGGACACACGCGTCGCGGGTGACGACGACGCGGCCATCGACGGAGCCTCGGCACGGCTCGAGGAGCTGCGAGCGCGCGCGGCCCAGGACGAGCTGGCCTGTCAGGACCGCTGCGAGGTGGCCACCCTCACCTGTGGCGTGGCCGAGGAGTTGTGTTCCCTGGTGGACCGAAACCCGGACCGGGATGACCTTCCCCCGCGCTGCGCCCAGGGCCGCGAGCAGTGCTCCGATGCCAGGAATGGCTGCGCGCGTTGCCAGAACGGCTGACGCCATCGGACGTGAGCGGGAACAATCGCGGAATTCAGTGACAGTCCCCGCCACGGAATGCGACCGGTGCGCGCCGAGGGCGGACCGTGGTTAGATACGAGTGATTCCACCGTCGAGGAGCCGCGTCATGTCCCGTCCGATTTGCATGCTCATGGCAGCCCTGCTGGTCCTTCCGGGCGTCGCCGGCGCGGACGAAGGGGGCGAGCTGACCCCCGAGAAGGTGGCGCACATCCGCCGCGACGAAGCGGCGGCGATGAAGAAGGTGGACGACGAGTTCGGCAATCGCAAGCCCTCAGAGATGAGCAACGAGGAGCGCGGGCAGGCCATCCAGAAGCAGTCGGCGGCCACCACCGAGGTGCTGGAGAAGCACGGCGTCACCGCGAAGGAATACGACCGCTTCACCGCGAAGATGGGTCGCGAGGGCAATGAGCGGGCGAAGGCGGAGGGGCAGCGCCTGGAGGAGAAGGCCAAGGCGTCCAAGCAGGCCGCGGCGAAGCCCGCCGAAGAGAAGGAAGTCTCGATTCAGAACGGCTTCGACAACGACAACCCCGTCGAGCTGGAGTCCAACGAGGGCGACAACCCCGAGGTCCAGATTGGCATCCCCGTGGAGGGTGAAGAAGGCGGCGAGGAGGGTGGCGCCGCGGGAGCCCAGGCCGCGACGGGAGAGGGCCAGGTGCCCGTGGAAATCATAGGCGGAGGGGACGACGCGCCCGCCAAGAAGGCCGTGCGTCGCCCCAGCTCGCAGAAGACGACCAAGGTGAAGAAGAAGGCCCGGAAGAAGACCTCGGACGACGAGTGAGCTTCCCAGGCGCCCGCTCCCGGTAGCACGTCGCCGGGAGTCGCTTCCGCCGCTCAGCCCTTGCGCAGGTAGCCGTACTCCTCGGCCCGAGCGCGCCACGTCTCGTCATACGGACAAGCGCAGTCAGTCTCCTCGGGCTCCGGGTAGGCGTAACGCTCGCCCTTGTAGTTGCGGAACACCGTCTCGCGCTCGCCCCGCTCGATGACGTAGTCGGGCTGGAGCGTCACCTTGCCGCCGCCGCCGGGCAGGTCCACCGCGAGGTGAGGCACGGCGAGCCCGGTGGTGTGGCCGCGAAGCTGCTGAATGATTTCCAGGCCCTTCGCGATGGGCGTGCGCAGGTGCTCGCAGCCTTCGGCCACGTCCATCTGGTGCAGGTAGTACGGCCGCACGCGGCTGCGCAGCAGCAGGTGTGACAGCTCCTTGATGATGCGCGCGTCCGAGTTGAGCTGCCGCATCAGCACGGCCTGGTTCTCCACGGGGACACCGTGGTCCACCAATCGCTCACACGCCTCGCGCGCCTCGGGCGTCACTTCCTTCGGGTGATTGAAGTGCGTGACGACGAAGACAGGCGCATGGCGGCGCAGCGTGCTCGCCAGCGCATCCGTGACGCGCATGGGCAGCACCACGGGGACGCGGGTGCCAATGCGAATCATCTCCACGTGCGGAATCTCGCTCAGCGGCGCGAGCAGCTCTTCCAGGCGCTGCTCGCTCAGCAGGAACGGGTCTCCTCCGGAGATGAGGACGTCGCGCACCTCGGTGTGGCGCCGGATGTAGTCGATGCCACGGCGCATCTGCTCCTTGGACAGCTCCGCCACGCCGCCCTGGGTGATGCGCCGCCGCGTGCAGTGACGGCAGTAGACCGAGCACGTATCCAGCGCCAGGAACAGCACCCGGTCGGGATACTTGTGGACGATGCACTCCTCCGGCCGCGTCTTGTCCTCGCCGAGCGGATCCTCCAGCTCGCCGGGACGCACGCGAGCCTCGGCCCGCACGGGAATGGACTGCATGCGGACCGGGCAGAACGGATGCTCCGGGTCGATGAGCGACAGGTAGTACGGGCTGATGCCGATGCGGAACAGCGAGGACGTCTCCTGGACGCCCGCGCGTTCATCGGCGGTGAGCGGAATGAAGCGCTCCAACTGCTCCAGTCCGCGCACGGAATTGCGCTGATGCCAGCGCCAGTCGCCCCACTCCGCGTCGGTCGCCTGGGGAAAAAGGCGACGGCGCCCTGCGGCACTGAGCGAGGAGCGCTCGGTGCGCAAGTCCGCCGCCACACTCATCGCAACCGCGGGGGTGTCCATCACGCCGCCTTGATCTGCTCCCGCCACCACGCCTGGCCCTCTTCGGGCAGTGAGTCGATGGGGTCGAAGTACTCGTACTTCCGGTCGAGGGCCTCGGGGTCATTCGCCTCGATGCCGGTCCGGTAGTTCTTGGTCCAGTAGGAGATGCCGCGCGTGCGGTCATACTCCGCGATTTGGTGGACCCAGCGTTTGCCCACGAAGGGCACGTCACAGACGATGCGCGGCGTCGCGAAGCCGGGCATGTAGCCCATGATGTCGTGCTGGAGCCGCTGCGCCTGGTCCACCGACAGCCGCCAGTGCTCGCTGTTGGGGATCATGTCGCACATGTAGAAGTAGTACGGCAGGATCTTCGCGTGGTCGAGCAGCGTGAAGCACAGCTCGAGCAGCGATTGCGCGCTGTCATTGATGCCACGCAACAGCACGCCCTGGTTGCGCACGTCGCGGAAGCCCATGTCCAGCAGCTTGCGCACGGCCTTGCCCACCAGCGGGGTGAGCTGCGCGGCGTTGTTGACGTGCGTGTGCATCGCCAGGTCCACGCCCCGCTCCACGGCCTTCTTCGCCAGCCGGTCCAACCCCTGGAGCACCGAGTCCTGGAGGAAGTGCTGGGGAATGGCCATCAGCCCCTTGCTGGCCAGACGGATGTCCCGGATGTTCGGAATGTCCATCAGCGAGCTGACGAAGGGCTCGAGCTGCTGGATGGGCAGGTTCGCGATGTCGCCACCAGACACCACCACATCGCGCACCGTCGGAGTGCGGCGCAGGTACTCGAGCATCTGCTCGTAGCGGTCCTTCGGACCGATGGAGAACTTGTGCTTGCTGACCTGGGGGACGTCGTTGCCCACCAGGTCCATGCGCGTACAGTGCCCGCAGTACTGGGGACACGTCGGCAGCATCTCCGCGAGCACCTTCGTCGGATAGCGGTGCGTCAGACCTTCGACGACCCACATGTCCTGCTCGTGGAGGCTGTCACGGCTGGCCTTGGGGTGATTGGGCCACTCGGTGAGGCGGTCCGCGAAGGCGGGCAGCATGTAGCGCCGCACCGGGTCCTTCCACAGGTCCTGGTAGTCCATCGTGTTGAGCATCTGCGGCGGGACGAGGATGGACATCGTCGCGCGCTCGCGTTGATCCCGCTCGAGGCTCTCCGCCAGGTCGTCCGGGAGCAGCGCCCCCAGGGTGGCCTTGAGCTCCTTCAGGTTCTTGACGGTGTGCTTGCGCTGCCAGACGGAGCTCTCCCACTCCGCCTGCGTGACGTCCTTGTAGCCGGGGATGCGCCGCCAGTCGGGTTCCACGAACTCACGGCGGAGCGGATAGGTAAACGGCTGTTGCGCGGGACCGGCCTCGGCCTTGCCCCGGATGGGCGTCGATTGCATGGCGCATCACCTCAGCATGTAGCGTCGCGGGCCGGGCGTCATACCGCGCCCGGCACCACTTCATTCAACAATTCGACGACGACGCCTGATGCCCGACTGCGTCACTCGATGGCGACGTTGACCAGCTTCTCCATCTTGTTCTCAGAGATCAGGACCACCTGGGGCTTGGTCGTCTTGCCATTGAGCTTGAAGGAGATCTTCCTCTTGCCCACTGGGAGCACGAGGGGGCTGCCGAGCGTCACCGGCGTCTGACGTCCGGTCTTCTTGCCGTCGACGAGGATCTCCGCGCCCGCGGGCTTCGTGCTGCACGCCAGCATGCCCGTGGCCTTGGACTTCGGAGGCGTCGGATTCGAGGGAGGCGGCGTGGGCTTCACCACCGTCTCGACGGGGCGCTTCTCCTCCTTGATGAGGTCGAAGGAGATGGTCAGCTCGTCCGAGTCGCCCTTGGCGAGGAACTGTCCTGCGTAGGGCTTGTAGCCCGCGAGCCTCGCGGTGAACTGGTAGGTCTTTCCCAACTCCAGGTTGGCGAGTCGAGCTCCCGGAGTGCGGCCGACCTTCTTGCCATTCACCGAGATCTCCGCGCCCTCCTCACCATCGAAGATGGCCGCGAGCTTCCGGGCTGGCGGGGGCGGCGGCTCCACGGGCTTGTTCTCCACGACAGGGGCCTCTGGAGGCTTCTGGGTGGGCTGCGTGGGGGTCTCCGTGCCCTGGGCGGGAGGGGTTTCCGGAGGAGGCGGGTCGATGGCCGCGACGGGCCGTGTATCCGGGTTCTGGGGAGGCGTTCCCGCCTGGCCGGGGTCCACGATGGTGCCCGTAGGCCGGTCTTGGCCTCCCGCGTTGGCCACGGGCTCCGAGGGCCTCGCAGGTGGCTCCTCCGGAGGAGCGGCGGCAGCCACTTCGGGAACCAGGTTGAAGGCCACGGCGAGCGGCGGGCCTTCGACGACCGTCACGAACTTCTTCTCGGGCTTGTGCCCGGGCGCGCTGGCCACGACCTCGTAGTCGCCCGGCGGAAGCGCCAGCATCATGTTGGGCTCGACCCTCTGCCCATTCACTTCGACGACGGCGCCAGGCTGCGGCACGCTGAAGGTGACCTGCTCGCCGGACGGGCCGCTGAACAACACGACCAACAGGAGCAGCACCACCACGGCGATGCCCGCCGCGGAGCCGAAGAGCACCGGCTTGGGAAGGTTCGCCAGCGACTGCAGCGGCGAGCTCTTCGCGGCGGGCCGTGACTTGGACTTGGCCTTCGAGACGGGAACGGGCTTCGCGGTGGCCTTGGCGCCCTTCTTCGGCGCGGGAGCGGGAGTCTTCGTCCCGGTGACCTCCTCGCGGTCCTGCGGGTCGTCGGGATAGGCCCCGGACTCCGAGCCATAGCCGTCCGTCTCGTAGGCACCATCGTCAGGCGCGTCATAGGCCCCGGACTCCTGGTGCTGCGGAGCCGACGCACGCTGCGAAGCGCGGTTGCCGCGCCCGTTGTTGGCGGAGACGGTGATGTTGCCGGTGGTCTCCTCGGGCGGCTCCGCCGAGTGCTTCGAGCGCGTGGGGGGCGCGGTCGGCGCGGGGCCGATCATCGTCGCGCCCGCATAGGCCTCGCCGTCCTCGCTGGCGATGACGACCTGGGACTTGGGGCCACTCTTGCCCTTGCGCATCGAGGGCTCGGGCTCGCGCGAGGGGTACGCCGCGGCGGTGCCACTGCCCTGCAGGGTCGGAATCTCCGAGCGACCCGTGATGCTGTCGTCCACGAGCACGCTGCTCTCGGCGACGCGCGTCTCCGGGGACATGAAGGTCTGGGTCGAGTCGACGATCTGCGTCTTGTCGGCGCCACCGCCGTCCATCGCCTCCAATTCCTCATCCGTGGGAGGAGGAATGTAGTTCGGGGCGGGATGGGCTGGAGCCGTGGGCGCGCGGCCAGCGGGAGAGCCCGCGACGACCACCGAGGGAGGCGCGCGCCTTGCGCTCTGACGCGCCTGCGCGGCGGGCGGCGCGGTGACGCCGGAGGTCTCGATTTGATCCGGGCGCTCGATTCCCGCGTAGCGCTCCATCTTCTCCGCCTCGCGGAGCATGTCCTCGGCGAAGGCCTCCTTCATGTAGGAGGACAAGTGCTTCGACGAGTAGATGGCATCCCCGGCCAGCAGGAAGCGCATCAGGTCCTCGGCCAGGTCCGAGCCCCACTGGTAGCGGTCCTCGGTCTCACGGGCGAGCGCCTTGAGGACGACCTTCTCCAGCCCCGCGGGGATGTTCGGATTGAACTCGCGAGGCAGCGGGACGTCCGCGTTGCGCACCTTCTCCAGCGTGGAGAAGTCCGACTCGCCGACGAAGAGCTTCTCGCCGGTGAGCATCTCGTAGAGCAGCACGCCCACGGCGAAGATGTCGCTGCGACGGTCGATGGGCATGCCCCGGACCTGCTCCGGGCTCATGTAGCCGAACTTGCCCTTGAGGATGCCGGCCTGCGTCTTCTGCGAGCGGTTGGCAGCCTTGGCGATGCCGAAGTCGATGACCTTGACCTCACCCTCGTAGGAGATGAGGACGTTCTGCGGAGACACGTCGCGGTGGATGATGTGCAGGTCCTGCCCGCGCGCGTCCTTCTTCCGGTGGGCGTAATCCAGACCGTCACAGAGCTTGGAGGCGATGAACACCGCCTGCGCGGTGGGCATGATCTCCTTGCGCCGCCGGTAGCGCTCCAGGATGGTCCGCACGTCGCGTCCCGCGACGTACTCCATGGCGATGAAGTACGCGTCGTCGTGCTTCCCGAGCTCGTGGATGTGCACGATGTTGGCGTGGTTCAGCTGAACGCTGATCCGCGCCTCATCGATGAACATCGTGATGAACTCTTCGTCCTCCGCCATCGTGGGGAGGATCTTCTTGATGGCGAGGATCCGCTCGAAGCCCTCGACGCCGAAGGCCTTCGCGATGAACACCTCGGCCATTCCGCCGACGTTGATGCGCTCGAGGAGCAGGTACTTCCCAAAAAGGGTCGGCTTCTTCATCTCGTGGAGCGTCCGGGGCCGGGGGGAGCACCGCGGCAGGCGGAGCGCAGACCGGGCGGAGGACTGGACTCTAGTCGCAGCCTTCGTAGCGAGTCAAACATGCATACACCCCCGAAACCCCAAGGAATCCGGCAGCTTGAGCGCCTCTGAGACCCCTGCGAGCAGGAGCGGGAAGGAGGCGGCGCGTCACCTGTCGGACCTCCCCTTCCCCGAGCTTCGAGGTGGGGCCCTCCAGGGTCCATTGTCGTGTGCCTGATCCGGCGACGAACAGGGTCGCGCCAGGGTGCGCCAGCGGCGCTGATCCACGAGGCGCCTCCGGCGGTCGCCACCAGCAGCTCAAGGCTGGCGGTGGGGCTGGAGGAAGCGGCGCAGGCGAACCAGCAGCGCGAGACTGGCGGTGGGGCTGGAGGAATTGGCCGAGGAAATCACCATCGAGCAGTTCTACCCGCGCTGAGCCCTGGGCGAGGCGCGTTGGCGAAAGGGCAGCTACGGGTGAGGGTGGGCCTGGTGGTGGGGCTGGGAGAGGCGGCGCGGGCGCACCAGCAGCTCGAGTCCCGCGCGACGGTGGGCAAGGTGGTGTTGCGGGTGCGCTGAAGGCCAGCCGCGGGCCTGGGGCCTCTCGCCGCCGAGGCGGGGGCGCCGTGGCCCGCAAAAGGAAAAGCCCCCGTCGCACGAGGCGACGAGGGCTTCTCTCAAAAAGAATCCGGCAGCGACCTACTCTCCCACGCGGTTTCCCGCGGAGTACCATCGGCTCTGGAGGGCTTAACTTCCGT
>Ga0126314_10000404_pt1 | contig 21207 bp, 55 predicted proteins | sample Plot105B_FD_92535 | JGI IMG/M metagenome (GOLD analysis project Ga0126314, IMG submission 92535) | Serpentine soil microbial communities from UC McLaughlin Reserve, CA, USA - Plot105B | ecosystem: Environmental > Terrestrial > Soil > Grasslands | place: USA: UC McLaughlin Reserve, Lake County... | reverse complement strand
GTCATTGAGTTATTTTTCATGTTATTTTCCATAAGTCCATAATTCTTTATTCTTTTCTCTATCAATCTCTAAATCATATGTAGATACGGATAATATTTTCTCAGTGCCGACAATCTTTATGTCTATTGTGTCTTTATCATTCTTACCAGAGTATATGCCACTGGTCGTTATACAATCGTGAACTCCCCATTTTACACAATAGCCTTCTTCAAGCATATCATGGTCATCTAAATCGTGATCAACCTTAAACATCTCTTGGCAGGATTTACACTTAGCCTCAAAAGTGTTATTGACAAAACTTCTATAAGGATGTATTTTTTCACAGTAAGGACATTCTACAGTTACCGTCCACATTTCCTCACAAGTTTCTTTAATGTATTTTTTACTTAGCCTCATATTATCTATGTTTAACTTTACTTGGGAACTTTATAATACGATTGCCATTAAAGAACAAAGCCGGATTCAACCAATACACGCCCCCAACAACTGTCCTAGTAACAAAGCCACTCGAAATAAGCTCATTTATAGCAGACCTATAAGTAGTCGGAGATGAGATGTCATTCTCCTTCATATACCTTACCCTATTCAACCACATGTAGTCTTTTCCATTGTCAGCCTCATACAACAACCACAAATACAACTCCTTCGCCCGAGGACTAAGCTTATTCGCCCGTAACCTTTTCTCAGACGCAACAAACAAAGAACACTTCTTCTCACTCTCCACCTCACTAATCATAGGTATCAAATCCCCATCCTTATCCTTCTTGTAATGATTCTTATAAGCAACCTCACTAACCTCAATCACCAGATTGTCCAGAAAAGGGTTAACACCCAACATAGCCTCATTGTAATTAGGCTTAAATTCTCTTTTCTTTAAAATTTCCATACACCAAAGGTATAACAAATAAATGATTAAACAACAAATATTTGATAGTGTAATTAAATAAGGTAATACCCTAACATATTGATACCCCTAAAAACACTGCTATTGATATCGTAAACGATGATTATTGCACATAAAATAACTAAAACTCGTTTTCGCACTATTTAAACAATATCTAGGTATATAAAATTATAAGTAAACGAACGTATCTCTTTCGATAAGGTACTTTAAGTAAATAGGGTATACATATCTGTTGAACGGAGGACTCCCTCACAACAACCCCCTTGCCTCCCAAAACCAAAACGAATCATTCTCGATCCCCTGCCCCATGAAATGGAATGAAAATATTACTGATAGGTATTGATTGAATGAATTGATAGGATAGAATGAATGACTAACTAGTTTGGATTAGTGATAGTATTGTTGTTAAGCTGCCTTTCATTGATTGTAATGCACTATCTCTATTGTGTTGTACTGTTGTCCCACTAATGGTCATTACCTCATTTAAAACGCTCCATATTGTCTATGTCATTATTATTATGTTATTTTGAGGCGTGAATACAATGATAAATAGCGTGAATACAAGCTCTAGGAGAGTGAAGAAATCACCTTCTAAGTCATTCGGGGTAAAAAGCATCTTTGAGATTCATTCTTACATTTTATCATATAGGATTAGCTTTAATTCTTTTGTTGCGTTATTGATTATATGTGACAGGTTTAATGAGTTTGGTGTTTATAGTAGTACTACAGGAGTTTTTGACAGAATGTATGATAAGAGGAATGGAGCGTCTAAGCGTGTTTTAGTTGGTTGTATTGAAAGATTGATTTCTAAAGGTTTGGTTATGGCTGATAAGTCAGGAGTATTTAATAAGTTATATCCAACGGATAAGGCGTTGAGGGAGGTTAGTAAGTTTTTATAAAATAGTTTATTGGGTTATTGGTGTGTTAGAGGGGCTTTATTGTCCCTTTTTTGTTTTGTTGTAAATATATATTGTGATATTCTTGCATATATTAATATATCGTTGTATATTTGTTATGTCAATAAGGAATAGTACCAAATAAAGATTCCTTGCTTAGATTAGAATAATCAATTTAATGAAATAAGAGTTATTGGCTTAAGCAATACGTATGTGAGTGTTACGTCACTTACCGTGTGCCAACGAAATGGATAGGGAGCGAATACCTGATTAACCCGAATCAAAATAACAGGCGTGATATTAAGTGTAACGGCTTAATAGAATAGGGGTTTAGACGACTCCGCAACGGTGAACATAACGACACCTTGTAAAGCGAGCAACTAGTGTTAGTGAGTCATCACGCTACGAGAAATATGTAATGTAGCATACTATTGATTTAGTGTATCGTTCAAAGCCGATGTAAATACAGATGACATTTATAAACCTTAAAACATATGGATATGCAAACTTACATTGGAACTTACAAAGTATTTAAAGTGTTTAGAATTAGTGGGAGACGCCAAATTATAAGGACGGGATTAACACGTGATGAAGCTATGGCTCTAGTTAGGTCTTACCCTGATAGCAACAGGTCAATGGTTGTCTTCGACAAACAGTTCACGGCATCTAAGTACTTTATATAATTTTTAACCATAAACAAGACGTTATGAGCAACGAACAGATTCAATCTATACTATCTAGTCATGGAATAACCTTTAAGCTGTCAGAGGGCTTTATATTGGCTTATGATGAGTATTACGATACTGTTAATAAGGTAAGCTTTGGGAATTGGGTAAATGTTTCAGGCTTTAGTATAAAGCAGATAAGAGATTTTTTAAACTATTAAACTATATATTATGAAAACTACAACGGGTTATACATTCTTTGAAAAGACTATCATTGACAATATTGATTTATCCGGTTATGATGTATCGGAAGCTATTGATTTGTTTGATAAGGTTCAAAAGACTCATGAGATATTTAAAAGTGAATACGGGCATGTGATTGACAGAGTTGGCGAGTTAAATGCATTTCATGAATGGCTCATGGGTTTACCTACGGCATTATCAGTTCCTTGCTATTACAATGATATTATTGCTAACTACAATGAATTTACAGGTAAGGTGATGACTGACAGTGAAGAAAACAGCTTGTGTAATACTTACTTTGAAAAACTAGCTAAAGCATTCTTTGTGCTTAAGGATAATTTATAAACCTATAAACTTTAAAATATGAAAACTTTACAAGATTTAGTTATTGACGCTATCAACGATTTAAACAGTGATGAGTTAATTGAATTGAATAACACCTACTGCCAAGAAAATAGTATTGAATCAGAGGTGTATGCCAATGATGAGGATTTCTTTGATGTGTATTTCAGTGGTAAACCAATGGAAGTTGCAAGGGCTATTAGTTACGGTGAATATCATTACTCACATGACAACGTACAGTTTAACGGGTACGGCAATTTAGAGAGTTTTAACGGCTTTACAGTTGATCAGCTATGCGAACTACCTAGCGTCATTGCTCTGCATGTTATAGAGAATCCTGATTTGTATGATATGATTGATATTGAAGAACTAGAAACGGAATTAGAAAACGAAGATTAATAAATAAGGACATGAGAAAGATAACACAGAATGCCGTTAATGCCTTCTTACAAGGCTCTAGGTTTAACGATAATAACACAAGTGTAGAAGTACTGCCAAACGTGACTATACTAAGCTTACACGGCAATAAAATAGCTTACTTGTATAATGATCCTGAAAGGACTTTATCCATTACCAATTGCGGATGGTTTACCAATACAACCAAAGATAGGTTAAATGCCATTCCTAATGTTTCTATTCAACAGAAAAAGGGAGTTTGGTATTTGAACGGTAAAGAGTGGGACGGTGAATTGATTGACGTTACTAATGACTAGCTACGAAACCTTCTTTCTACAATTCCTTTTAATACTCACCTTAGCACTTAGTTGCTTATTAACCTTTTAAATTATGATACAGATTAAAGATTTTGATAAGCTATTAAAGATTGATTTAGATTGTAATGTTGATTACGATGACAATCGATTAGACTTCTATGGGTCGTCTTATTGGGGTGCTGACAGCAAAGAGGACTATGAGGCTAGCGAACAAAAGATAAACGATTACAAGGCATCTGGTGAAGGTTGGGAGCTATATTGTTGGTGTGATGTGTCCGGCTATGACTATTGGATGATTCAGCAGGAAGAAAGCAACTATGTTAGTATAACTGTAACGCTTAATGAAGCAGGCTTACCGGAAGAAGAGTTTGCCAAAATGCTAGGGGCTGTATGTAAAGCTGACGACTATTTTAAAAGTGAATTGGAAGATTTCGATAAATGGAATTATTGATATGTATAAGTTTCAAGAAAACAAACACGGTAGAGACTCATGTATCTCCGTAGCTGAATACGAAAAGAAGTTTAAAGAGTCTTGCAAAAAGGCTAAGAATAAACGTAGACAAACTAAATCAAAAAAGAAATGAACCTAACAGATTTTAATAGCCTAAAAATAGGAGATATTGTTCAAGTTGTATGTAATACAGGGAGCACAGGAATAAGCCCATACCAATACATAGGCATATTTAAAGACCATGAAACCAAAGAGGCTAAACATGTCTTTCTAAGCAAATATTTCTTAAGCACTGTTTGCCCTGTAGTCGGCAGAGAAAGCCGAAGTATATCGATTAAGAAAATGTTCCTCACTGAAAGAGAAGCAATAAAATACAGGAACAAACTAAGGGACGATGAAGAAGGCATACTTGAATACTTTAAATAAGCCTTTATAAAGCACCTTAAAACATCAATTATGAATTTATCATCTTACCTAATTTGGCTCTTTGTAGGGCTTGCAATTGGATTATCTATATCAATTAATCTTAACACCGAATCTATAACCCTTCAAAAGTCGTCAGACAGTGATTGGGAGGTAAGCGATAAGCGTATGCCTGACACAACTATCACAGATACATTGGTCATTAGCGGTGTTACTGTTTATCCAACTATTCAATACTTAAATGTTAAGCTTAAATAAAAAAGAAATGATACAGATCACAGAGGAAGAACTTAACGATAAAAAAAGAAAGGCGTTTAACAAATTAAGAAGTTTAGACAAATATAATGATGTCAGTGACGACCTATTAATGGAAATGACTGATATATTCTATGGACTGGAAATTAAATACGGATTCATAGCTATACTAAATAAGCCATTATAAGCCTACTTAACCTCAATTCCAACCCACAACACCACAAAACAATTAAAATCTCTTATATGGCTTTAAAATAACCTATACGTTAAAATAAACAATCAATATTATGGAAATAGAAATTAAATTAGAGATTAACATCAAAACACTAGCGCATAAGACCGATATAATCAAAGCAATTGAAAGAGGATTGTATAAGGAGTTAGACTACAAAAGAATTGCAGAACCTAAAGACATCAAATCTATACAAGTAAAAATATTAGACTAGTATGAAACTACTTATACCCATGCTATTGTTTGTCTGTACGACTTCATTAGCTCAAACAAGGGACACTATATATAAGTGTTCTATCCCTTATGAAAGGATGTGTATTATCTACGATACTGAAAGCTATAAGAATGTTCTTATTGCTACCTATACTAGCTTAGGGTATAAAGTAGATAGGCTTATTATCAAAGGAGATTTAAAACGTATTAAGTTCTTAAGGAGATTAAAGAGATGAGAAATTATCTAGAATTAGGGATGCTTGTAGTAGTGCCTGAGCCAAATGATACAGATATTCATTCACATGAATTTGTAGGAGGTATAATTGGTGGGGATGTAAATGTTTCATGGGTAGAAGATAGTGAAGGAGATGTTTATTGTATTGAAAACGAAAGGTTATTACCATATATAGAAAACTAGATTATGAGTGTAGTAAAAAACATACCATCTCTTCAAATTCAGACATATGGTCAAATGGCTAAACTTACCAGAGGCCAACACGTATTATTAAAAACTATCACACATAAAGTTTTCAATAAACAGTCAATGACGTGGGATGATATTGTAGATGCTTACTGCAAAGGAGTAAGAGATATGTACACCGGAGGTAATTACAGAGAAACTACTCGTATGTATGAATATAACGAAGTTCTAATTAAGGACGAATATAAGAAGCAATCTGTTTGTTGGACTTATACCTTAAGAGGGCTAATAAAGCAATGGTTCCTACTCACAATAGGAGCTTTAGTAATAAAAAATCAATTAGTAGTTATACCATTAATAGAAATAGAATGAAAACACTATTCCTAACCTTAAGCCTATCCTTGGTATTATTTACTGTAAAGGCTCAAAAGCTTATAGCAGATGAAACATACATCTACCATGATAAATACACAACCGTTGTTACATACAATGAGACTATAAAATCCTTACTTGTAAGAGAGTTTAAAGGTAAATACATGCAATGGACTAACGACGAGAAGATAATGGCTACAGGCGTATATAAATGCTATACTTTTAAATTCAATAAGATATATAACAGTAAGCTAATATCATTCTTTAATAAAATCAATAAATAACCGGGCTTAACTTAAAAGGATATGAAAAATAACGGATGGACTAAAATATTTTCTGAAAAGGATTTACCTAAAAAAGAGGGATGGTATAGAACCATAGATTGCAATAGCAGGTACGTTAACCATACTGTATTTTTTGATCTACAAGAGCCGGAAAGGTGGCTGTCCTCTTTCTCTCATTGGAAACAAATCCCTGTTGAATTATTACCTAATGATTTAGATTTTTAACATTCACCCCGCTACCCATCAAACGGAGCGTAAAGACATTGCTTGGATGAGCAACAAAAAGCCTTGAGAGCGTTTAATTTGGTTTATGGGGGTTTTAGGCTTCCCCCTTCTTTTATCTAATTTCACAACTAAAACAATAAATACATGAAACATTTAAAAATCAGAATTGAGGCAGCACAAGAAGCCTACAAAAATGGTAATGATGAAATCAAAAAGTTTCTCATCAACCTGCACGGAAAAGAGCACTTTATTACAGATGTTAAAGAACGTGTTACCGACTATGCTAGTGCCTGTAAAGAGCTAAACATTCTTCAAGTTACGATAGAGCAGTTTGGCTTTATGGGTGACGATGCTAAGCGTTATTATGCCAGATACCAACTTACTATTATTGTAAGGGCGTTAATTGGGGACTGGAAACCTGATTGGAAGAACTATAGTGAATATAAATACTATAACTATTTCTATTGGGATAAAGATAAAAAATGCTTTTCTTCTAGCTCGAGCTACTTCTACGACCTTTGTGATTCGGGCTCGGACTTATACTTTCCAACAAGAGAGTTAGCGGATTACGCTAGGGTAAAATTTGCACAATTATACATTGATTACTTATTCTAAAATTATGAATCTAAAAATAGAACTTGAAAAAGCTGTAGAAGCTTATAATAACGGTAGCGCAGAGATTAAGAAACTCCTTATAGACCTACATGGTGAAGAACATTTCTTAATTGACATTAAAGACCGTGTAAAGGGATATAAAGACGCTCTAAAGGTACTATGTAGGCACGGGTTAACACTAGATGCATTTACATTGGGACGTTCTGATAAGCAAGCTAAGAGAGAGTTTGCAAGGCATAAAATAGTAACGGTAATTGAGGCAATCAATGAAGGTTGGATTCCTAATTGGGACAATGAAAATGAATACAAATGGTTTAACTATTTTAGAAACAAGTCCCGCGGCTTTTCTTCTGGCTCCTACTACTACAACGTTTGTAATTCGGGCTCGGATTTAGCTATCCAGTCATCAGATAAAGCTGATTACGTTGCTTTAATCATGCGAGAAGAATATATAGAATTTCTATATTAACCAAATAAGGTTGTATACCGAAAAAGCCTAAGTTAGTGAAAAGCGCAGCTTTTCTTCTAACTCGAACAACTACAACAACAATTGTAATTCAGGCTCAGCAAATTGCTATATAAAATGGAAATGGTATAGACCTCACTCACATAGTGAAAAATAAATGGGTGAAAAACTGTGTTGGTAGCTTTTATTAGCGAAGGCTCAGCCCGATAGCAAAGGAATGAAAAGAATAAATAATGTGTACGATAAGATTATCAGTATACAAAACCTCTTATTAGCTCATAAGAACGCTTGTAAGGGCAAATCAAAACAAAGAGGCGTAATAACATTCAAAAAAGACATAGAAGGCAATATAAGGCGGTTACATGAGAAATTGAAAGCTTGTGAATATAAGAACCCGCCTTATAAAGTCTTTTTAATCTATGAGCCTAAAGAACGAGAGATTTACGTATTGCCATATGAAGATAGAATCATACATCACGCAATATTACAAGTGATAGGTGAAATGTTCAGGCGTAATCTGACTAAGAATACGTTTAGCTGTATAACTGGCAGGGGAATCCACAAAGCATTAAGAGGAGTTAAAAAAGCACTACAAAATAAGGTGTTAACGAGATACGCTCTTAAATTGGATGTAACGAAGTTTTATCCTTCAGTAGACCATGATATCCTAAAATGGATGTTAATGCGTAAGATCAAAGATAAACGGCTTTTAAAGCTATTATTTGAGATTATTGATAGTGCACAGGGATTAGCTATTGGGAATTACTTAAGTCAATTCTTAGGGAACTTCTATCTTAGTCCTTTTGATCATTGGCTAAAAGAAGAAATGAAAGTCAAGGATGTATTTAGGTATTGTGATGATGTGGTAATATTTGCAGACAACAAACATGACTTGCATAATCTATTGGCTGCAATAAAGGCTTACTTATGGGATAATCTGAAATTAGATGTCAAAGGCAATTATCAGATATTTCCTATTGAAAGTAGGGGATTAGATTTCTTGGGTTATGTAAATGACCATGATAAAACGCTATTAAGGAAGTCAATCAAAGTAAAATGTGCCAAAATGATGAAGTATAATCCAAATAGAGAATCTATTGCTTCTTACCGTGGATGGATGAAGTGGGCTGATTGCCGTAATTTAGAACGTAAACTATTCTCAAATGATACACAGGACTAAAAAGTATAAGAATTGGAAGAACATGAATATTCAATTGGCCTCCGGTATTGAGGACTTCCATAAACTTAAATACGGTAAGTACAAAGGCAAGACAGCAGGTGAGATTAAAGATACCGATCCTGAGTATTATCAATGGCTTAAATCACTTAAAAAATCAGAATCATGAGGATATTAAAATACATAACCCTGTATGCACTAATGATAATAGTGTATTTGATACTAGTACTACAGTTTAACGAATTACACCCAAAAGACCCTATAACCCCGTGGTTTCAAAGAATAATGGGATTTCTAATAGCAGGTTATTGTATGTTATCTTATCACCTATCTAAAAAAGACAATGAAATACGCTAAACTAGAGTCTATCCTCTCCAAGTGGATTAAGGAGTATAACCAATATCATAAAGTAACCGCAGCAGTTAACAGTTTTAAAACAAAGAAATAATGGAAAAATTAATACATGAAGACAGCTTAGGGTCTTTCTTTACAGTTTTTTGGGATGACCTACAAATAGATCGAATAGAATCTATTGAACGTAGCGTTTTTTACAAATGTACTGGATACGATGCTTTAGGTAGAGAATATGAAGGCATATCTGAATATTGTTGTGGGGAATTTGAAGGTATTACAGAAGTTGAACGAATTACACATATGCATCGTAATAAAAAGCCTTACCAAGCAAGAGTTTTACTTAAATCAATTAGATATTGGCAATCAATTATAAATGGTGAAGTGGAACCGAAAAGACCTTTAGCTTACTATGAAAACAAATTAAAATACTATCATAAGTCAGACATTGATTATTTAGTGAAACTAGCCACATAATAAAACTTGCTCTAAAATAAAAATAATGAACGAACTATTAAAAGTATTTGTCGGTGATGTACTAGGTACACAAGCCGATTTAGTAAGCACTGGAATGGATTCAGTACAAGCATTGAACATAGCTTCCTTTCCTAGTGAATTACGAGCCTTTAGAGACACTATCAGACAAATGCCAACCAATGAGCCGTCTGAACTTATTAATCGATCTAAAGGCATCCCTGTGAGTATACAAGGATATAAAGGAGTATTTGAATTAACAGGTATTGACCCTACAGAAGGAATGGTATTTGAATATTCAGACTTTCCTTTAGGGGTTAAGATGGTTAGGCTTCCTATATATGAAATGGACTATAATAAATTGGAGAGTATTAAGAGGGTAATTATGGAGGTTTTATGAAAGATTCAGACATCATACATATGCTTAAAGAAGGGGGTCTTAGAAGAGATTCAAAAGGTAGAGCATACTATTTTGTTCCTACTAGCATTAGACGGAATGGACGAAAGATAGTTCCAGAGACTAAGATTAAAAGATTGCTTAAAGAAGGGTTAATAACCGAGGAAGATATACAAACCATAATGCCTTACTAACATGAAAGACATATTCCCCAAATGGATTATTCAAGGTGATACCCTTATAATAGGTAAAGTAACATTTCATAAAGAGTTGGTTTGGGATTCTCCACTTCGTGTACGTGGTGGTGGGCTATTCCACTATGATAGGGACACAAGCTCATTCTACCTGTACGGCACCTCACATGATTTTAAAAGTGCCACTAGGGAAGATGTAGTTAAATGTATTGAACAAGGCAACGTAGGAGATTATCTAGGTGATGATTCTATGGGTGGCTACAACTTCTACTTCTCTACATCAGATACGCTATCAGAAGCATTAAAAGAAACTAAAAGGATTTATAAACTATAGAAACAAATAAAATGGAAATTACAATGGAAGGTTTATTAAAAAACAACAGCAACGAAATGGGAACAATAGTAGAAACATTTCTTATCGAAGAGACAGTTGGTCTAATTTACGATAATGACCAATTAGACCAGTGGAACGAAAGAGTCAAAGAACTAGGGCTTCAAGGACAAACTCAAATAGTAACTAAGGATAAAAGTCCAATTCCTTTTATGCATTTAAAACAAGGCCTTGTAAATACTTTCGAGACATTATGTCCTCGTAAATATGATGTAAAAGATTATAATCTAACTCCGATACCATTGGAGATTTTAGATTTAATAGCATTGTCATTTAAAGAAAAATACTTTGAAGAAGTTCAAATATGGCATGATGACAAATCTCCTGATCCAGTATGTTTAGGACTTAAGAAGGAATACTATTCATATATGTATGATAATGGAGTTTCTAAGTCGGGATCATATACCCAATTAAAGTGTACAAAAGAAGAAAGAGACCTTAATAAGGAGAAACCTAACCACTATTTCAGTGGTGACACGATCATAGGGTATTATTTGATCGGAAAATGGGCAGATGTTAAACGTAGTTTTAGCGAGTTAATTAAGATGGCTACCGAAAGATATATTCAAGAGGCGTCTAATGAGTTTAACAAGAAAATAAAAGAAGCTCAGAGAGGGCTTGATGACTTAAGCACACAAGCGTTTGATAGATTCGGGTCTACAGTTAATGGATCAGACGAAGATTTACTTTTCTAGTCATGTTATACGAAACACTAGCCTTAGGAGGCGATCAATTCAAGAAAGACAGAATCCCTATTGAACATGAGGGACATCTAATATGGGATACAGATAAGTTCCTAAAGACCATGACAAAAGAGGAATGGGAGGATATGGTTAAAAAGGAAGAACAAAGAGCAGATGAATTTTAAACTATGATATTATGGCACTTAAACGCATAAAGATTCCAACACTTCCTAGTCGTTTTGTAAACCAGAGAAACGGCTACTTTAGGGACATTAAAACAGGTCAACTGTATCTACTATCCACTTTACAGAGATTGTACGGTACAGAGGCTAAAACACAGCCTAAACAAGAACATATCTCTTCTGATATGAAGCATGAACAAATAACCAATTCAAGATGGGATTTAAACTACTAACATGGAAATACAAGACGATTACGTTAAAATAACACTTACCAACAAACTAACAGTTACACCTTATAATTCAGAAGACGTAAAATGGGAATTAGAAGATGTCTTTTATAATTCCGATGGGTCTAAGTATGTGATATGCGAAAGAAGTGAAATAGAGTCGGCTAAAAAAAGACTCATTCAACCTTTTATTGATAAATATCAAAGAGAAATTAAAGAATCAACTAGACTTCTTGATTTCTTTAAATCACTATAACATGAAACCCTACATCTACCTACTACTAATAACACTATTAATCATTATATCATTACTTACATAACATGAAAGCAACAGAAATCAGAGACCTCATCTTTGAGGCAGACAAATCATTACACAAAGTATCAGATGCTTTAGCAAAAGAAATTGAATGGGATGGAATAGATGTAGTTTATCTTAAATCTAAGTTCCAAGCAGTAGTCAACACAACCGATCACATTAAAAAATTTCAGATAAAGTACTTATAACATGGAACAAAAAGAATATACTCCTAAGATTGGATATAAAGGCTTTGATGCTGATTTAAAATGTAAAAACGAGCAATTTGAGATTGGCAAAGTCTATTACAAGGACAATATTGAAAAACCTAAAGTTTGCAGCAAAGACGGCTACCATTATTGCAATAAATTATCTGATGTATTTACCTTTTATAATGACAAATCTCATAGATACTGTGAGATAGAAATATTAGGCTATTTTACCGATAGTCCTACAGAAGGTAAATCAGTAACAACTACATTCAGGATTTTAAAAGAACTATCCAAAGAAGAAGTTGAAAAGGTTAAAAGCCTTGAAAATGAAAAGAAGTATGCCGAAAAACTAGGATTATCTACAGTCTTAGAAATACAAAAGGCAAATCCTCTTATTCAAGTTGGTGGCTCCATAGCGCTGTTCCTGCATGGAATACGTTTAAAACGGCTTGAACATGGTAGTGGAGATATTGATCTTATTGCTCCATACTACACTAAGATTGAATATAGTGAAGAGTTGGACGTTGACATACGTACTCTTAAAGACCTTGACGACTGTGAAGATGACGAAGACTTTGAATTGCTATACTCAAATGATTTTGATGAAAGAGTATACATCAATGGTTTTAAAGTAGATATTCAGATAAATCCTAAGAATCGGTACGAGATTGTAGAATACAATGGAGATAAGTACCGGATCTCAGCACTTGAACATATCATGGAAGCCAAATGGAGATATGCCTTAAAAGGCTCACTTAAACACAAAAGAGATTGCTACGAAATAAGTGGAAAAACCCCTAATAAGAAATAACATGGAAACAAACAAAGAATACTTAGCACGATTACTACCACTTCTAAAGAAAGAAATACCATCCCAATGGAGAGTACAATCTTTCTCTAAATTTAAACCAGAAGCAACGGTGATGTCATACATTGACCAAAGAGACTTGATGGATGTATTAGACGCTTACTGCGAATACGGATGGGAAAAGAGATACGAAGAGATTTCAGGAAATGTATTCTGTAGTATAGGCATACATTTACCGGACGGTACAGTTCAATGGAGAAGCGATTGTGGCGTAGAGAGTAACACTGAGAAGGAAAAAGGACAAGCTTCTGATGCTGCCAAAAGAGCGGGAGTCAATTGGGGAGTCGGTAGGTTCTTATATGACAAGCCTATTCAGAAGATTGCTACCAATGAAAAGAAAGACGGCAACAACTATCCTTACTGTGTAGACAGTCAAGGTAGGAAAATAGCAGACCTGACGACTTACATTAACAGCTTATTGCCAAATCCTCCGGCTGCACCTGCGCCCCCTGTAGACCACAAGGCAGCCCTAGAGAACGCTAAAGATGTTGCTGAACTAGGGAAGATATGGACTGCATTACCGTCAGATATTAAACCTACACTATTAACTGTAAAAGACAATATGAAAGACTTACTGACCATTGTAAAAGAACTAGGAGATATTAAAACCCTAATAGCCTTAGATGCTTATGAAGCATCATTATCTTCTGAATGGAAAGAAAATGCCAAGATTAAAGCTCTTATCGATAAAATCAGACTTAAACTTACAGCGTAATGACAGGAGAAGAGCCCGTATACCCTGAGAACTTTTCAAAAGACTTATCAGGCATAAGTATTAAACAGCACATGGTCATCGAATTCACTAAATCGGGATGAGAATTGGGAATACATAACAAAACATTATTACGATAATCAATTAGCAAAATGAAAAACATAGCATTAATTATACTTGTAGCCTTTATATCTATATCTGCTACAGTAGCAACAAACAGAATCATATCACAACCTGCAATTCCTAAAGCTGTATTTACCGATTGGTACGCCCTATCAACTAGTTTAACTGCTGCCATAGACAAGTATACTAAGCAAGGGTACGTAGTTAAGACAATAACTAGCAACAGTCAGAAGAATGAGTACATTTTAGTAATGGAGAAATATTAGCAAAAATAACAATATGGGATATTACACCAAATATGCAATCAGTACAGATAGTATTGAGCATAATGAACAAATCATTCAGGATATAATTGAAAGATCAGAATACATCAACCCACTTGAAGAGGAATGCAAATGGTATGACCACGAAGAGGATGTATTAGAGATAAGTGAGAAATACCCTACTGTATTAATCAAATTAGAAGGTATAGGAGAGGAGCCACCTGATATGTGGCATAAGTACTTTAAGAACGGTCAGATGCAAACCTGTAAAGCAGAAATAGTATATCCAGAATTTAACGAATCATTATTACAATAAGAACCATGAAAGAACAAGAAGAAAAAACACTGATGCCATTATACGCAAAGATTCCTAGAGAGCTTAAAGAGCTTATCGATTCGGAGAAGAAAAACAAAGGAACTGCTCTTAACTTTATTGTTGAGAAAGCCCTATTGATGTACTTTGAAGCGAATGGAAATGGAAAGTAACGTTAATATTCTAGCGATAGATCAAGCTTCTAATTGTGGATGGGCTTCTAAGAACGCATCAGGAGTATGGAACTTTAACACTCGTAAGGATGAATCTAGTGGCATGAAGATGCTAAGATTTAGAGCCAAGCTAAAAGAGGTATGTGCATTAGAAGAAATTAATCTTGTGGTTTATGAACGAGTAGCCGGATTTCACAAAGCAGCAATTATACATGCAGCTAAAATGGTAGCAATCATTGAAAGTTTCTGTGAGGAAAATGGAATTGAATATAAAGCCGTTTCAGCCACTGAGGTAAAGAAATATGCCACAGGGAAGGGTAACGCTAATAAAGAGAAAATGATTGAAGCAGCGAGGCTTAAATTGGGTTATGAGGGCAATGATGACAATGAAGCAGACGCCTTGTGGATATACCAATTAGTTAAACAAGAATTAGGATTATAATAATCACAAAAACACTTAAAAACTTAGAAAATATGATTGAATTTAAACAAGAGTTCATTACTCCTGAGCGGGCTATTGAATTATTAAACAGAAACACCCACAACAGAAAAGCAAGACTTACAGTTGTACATCGTTATTCGCAAGAGATTCTAAAAGGCAACTGGCAAGAAAATACCGGAGAGTCTATTAAAGTCTCTGACAGAGGAAGAATCCTAGACGGACAACACCGGCTAATGGCAATTGTAAAAGCAAATCAAGGAGTAAACTTCCATATTGCTTACGGCATTAATGACAACGCCTTTAGTGTAATAGATACAGGGGCTAACAGAACGGGCGCAGACATATTTCACATTGGTGGAGCAAAGAATGCACACATTATTCCACCTGCTATACAATCATGGGGACTAATAAAAAAAGGATTCCACCTTAAACCTAGCAGAAATGGCAAATTGACTTCTCAGGAATTGTTGGCTATTTATGAGCAAAACCCTGATGAATGGCAAGATGTAGCTAATAAAACCTCTTATTGGTTTACTGGATTCAGTAAGATACTTCCATTAAGCATCATTGGCGGTCTCTATAAGGCTTTTAAAGATGTTTCAGATGAAGAAATAGCCTTAGATTTCATGAACCAATTATGCTACGGAAGAGAGATTAGCAACGATACTATTGTCTGGGTTAGGAAAAGGCTTACAGAAGATAAAATCAGTAAAATGAAGATCAGCATGACCATAAAGGTATCATTGATTGTAAGAGCTTGGAATCTATACAGACAAGGTAAGCAAGTGAAGAAGTTAAACATCACAAATATTGTTGAACCTATCATTTAGCAATGAACCCTTTCACTCCAAGAACAGAAGAAGACTCAAGAAGGTCACAGAAGCAGGGAATGGTAGCATTTATTATTCTAGTGCTATTCATAGCTTATCTTAAAGCGTGTGATGACCCTGCATTAGCAATTAAACATAAAACTGAACTAACACATTAACTATGGGAGCATATACATGGTTTTCAGATCACGAATTTGATAATTTTTCAAGCGTAGCTGACAACGGGATAAATGAAGCCTTGCAGGAAGTAAGGAGTGTAATGCCTGAATGGTATATACAGGAAAGAGTGGAACTTAAAAGTAGATGGTTTAAAAAGCCTCTAAGGGAATACCACTACAGCGTATACCATAGGTCAAAACCAGACTATTCAGAAGCTAGACTTCAAATATCGGCAACAACAAGGGGAGAAATACTTAATCTACTGTATGGTTTATACATGGGTTATCATAAAGCTAAAGAGGATGAAAAACTATAATTTAACAGAAGAACAGGCAGCATTCATTCGAAACTTAAGGACTAAGCATAACTACTCATGGAGAGCGGTAGCAAGAGACTTTACAGAGAAGTATCCTGAGGTAGAAAGTCCTACTGAAAAACAAATGGTAGGCTTAAAGCTTTGTGAAGAAGCTATGGAGCTTTTAGGAGAATCTACAGATCAAGGATGGAACTAATGAAAAGAATCAAGCATAGACCAATGAATAGTCTCTTAGAAGCCCAAATAAAGCTTCAGGAGAAACGTATTCACGAAGCATCAGTAGATGCCTTCACAAGTCTTAAAAGACCTATAGGCTATCCTTTAGGAAGCTTTTATTCAGATAGATTTATACCTAAACAAGAAGTGTTATGATTAGTGTTTATGATATGTGGATAGCCCTGCAAGCTAAGATAAAGAAGCCCATACATTATCCTGACTTTATACGAGACTTAAATGAATCTCAACACACTTATTTAGAAAGCAAAATGAACAAACCTTTTCTTAACGAGATGCAAGATATGGCTCGACAACTAAAAAAGTTTAGCATATCCTCTGTAACCAAGAAAGTAAACACTCGCAAGTTCGAGCTGATGACTAAGGAATTTGAGACGTATAGTACTAGCCATTTGGTGCTGGATGGTCACAGCTTTAGAATAGTTGTATACGGCATAATCATTAAAATAGAAAACGACCCTGATTGGTTTAAACTTAAAGACTATGGAAGATAACGATTGGGACGGTATACACGATAGTCTACGTAAAACTAGAAACATGTTCCTTGAATTGGATATGGAGTATGAACGTCAAATGTGGAAACGTTGGAAGGAAGCTAACCCTAATGGATTCCCTTTTGATAAAGTGCTTAAAAAGGTTAAGGGGATACAAGGTAAAGTTATTATCTCTACGATTGACAATGATATAGACTCTCAGTCCAAGTTTTTAAGGGAACTATGGAACGATAGCCCACAAGAACAAGAAAGTGGCCTATATCGCTTCTTTAGGCCTGCATGGGGACACGAAATTGATCAATACGGATTTAAAAAAGAAGACGATGACAGTACAGGAATTTAAAAAGGATTATCCTAAATATGCCGATTTAGAAGGTGATGAACTATGGGATGCTATGACCCTAATAGGATTAAGGCATAAGCAAGCAGAAGAGATTTCGAAGCAAATTAAGCCTTTCTGGAAACGTTATACTCTTAGGTGGTTTATATATCGTAAGCTTCCTAGTTTTATCTTGGGAGGGCACAAACATAGCCATAAAGAGGTATGCTCCTCTTGCTTAAAGGGCTCTAGCAGCTTTATCTTTTGGAACGGTAAAGTATTTTGCATGTGTGGTGCTGAAAGGAAACTTATACCAAACAAATCTATTATGCATAAACTTTGGAAAGTCTGGAATTATATCAGTAATAAATTCTGGAAATTACTTGATGTGCTACATATAGTTCGTAGTAGTCAATCGGGCAGATATGACATGTTTGGAGACGAATCAAGGTATGTGAGTGGATATAGGTACACGAAGAATTGGGAGCCTGCCGGAAGGGTCATGCATACAAGGAAATGGTGGGAATACATATTTATTGAAAAGCCATGAAACGTAACAGCACTATTAAGCCTTACAAGGAGACTACTTGCATAGACTGTGGAGACGATACAATAAGAAAGACTATATCCGGTAGATGCTTTGAATATCCCTTCCACTATCAGAAGTATAAAGAGAAGGTGTATGCCGATAGAAAGGCAAATAAGGACTCAGGAGAGACTAAAAAGCTTAAGCCCATACCTAACGTCAGTCAGAAACAATTGGAGCGTCTAAAGGAATATAAGAAAGCAAAGGAAGAGTACTTCAAAGAAAAGCCTATATGTGAATATCCTAACTGCAACAGCACTCAAATACAGTTGCATCATCGAGGTGGGCGTATAGGCAGTCTTTTAACTGACAAACGGAATTTCGCCTCTCTGTGTGATGAACATCATCGTATATGTGAACTAAATCCGCTTCACGCTAAAGAACTAGGATTATCAGTAGACAGATTAAACAAATAGATATGACAGAGAAAGAACAACGTATACTCAGGCACGTTCAAATAATGAGCGTACTAGCCTCCTGTATGGAAATAGAATATTTTTCAGATTTAGTGGATTTCCGTTTCAAAGAGCCAAATATGAATAATCATATCAGAAGAATAAAAGAATCCCTTGAGCAGATTAAAAAGGGTCTTAATTTCAAATATAAAGTCAAAGACAGAGAACTAATGAATATTGATCACCCTGTACAAGTTCATAGGCTATTTACATTCTTCTCTACTATGGATACAACTCAGTTAACAGAGCTTATGGATGCTTATGAGAGCTATGAGAAAGTAAATCCAAGTGTTATACTAGATGACTAAATTATGTTATACACCAAGAAACTTAAACAACTTCATCCATACGTATTTGCCGGATTGAATGACAACTATTTAATGGATCATACTTTTAAAGCTAGGATTTTACCAGAAATTGCCATACTTGAGGCAGTAAGCGAGTATTTAGGCGTAGAAGTAGAAGACGTACAAGGACAATCCAGAAATGCAGAACTTGTTATTGCCAGACACATCAGTATGTATTTAATCAAGAAGCACTCTATGATGTCCTTAAAGAGCATTGGAAGCTTATTTGGAGATAGAGACCATGCTACAGTAATTCACGCCTGTAAGACTGTTAAAAACAGGGCAGAGACAGATAAGAGATACAGGAAGAGATTAGATATGTGCAGGAACCACGTTTTACTTAAATTATCATAATTATGAGATACAGAATAGTAGATACTGATGCAGTATACATGGGTTCACAGATACCTGAATCAATAGAGAGCACTGAAGCATTATTCAGACAGATATTTGAAGAAGGAATAAGAGCAGGTCAAGAACATGCTGATGAAGAAGACATTTGGAAACAATTAATAAGTGAGCTATGAGAGAATTAAATATATTAAGCCTAGAAAATAAGGAATTATGGGTTCATGATTTCGGTAAATTCTTATTCTTAGAAGGAAGTCAGTACTTGCCTGACACTCAAGAAGAGGTGTATAAGTCAATAGCAGACTCAGGTTGTATATCTACTGTAATTTCAAATCTATATGATAATCCTGAACAAATGATGGCTCTAAAGTATTTAGATTTTGAAACAATTGTATTAGGCACAACAGGCGTTAAATGGAAGCAAATAGACGAACTTAAACGTGTATTCACTGAAATAGGTAAGATGCCTAAAAACATTTTCTTTGCTATGGGAGAGGAGTACTTTAGAGATTTCATTACTGACGATATGAGAGTTTTTAAAATCTATCCAATAGGATTTGGAGACTTCCCTATTCAAATAAGACAATTTAAAATTTACTAACATGAAGAACAATTTAGAAGACTTAACCATTTCCGACTTAAAGGCATTATACACCTTCTCTAAAGAAAGAATGGAGAAGCATATAACACATACCCCTCAGTTTGACTATTGGATAGAAGTAGGAAATGAGACATATAGAGAACTAAACAGAAGAGTTGAACATATATTTGGAAAACCATGAGCGAACAAAAAACAGCAGAGGAAATCGCACTTAAAGCAAAAGCATTCCTTGTAGATCAAAAATACTTAGCAGTTACAGTAACCAATCAATACGAAGTTGATTATGTGGTAAAATGGTTGAAAGTTTTCAATCCAACTCATATGTTAATTCTAAACGGAGGCAGACTTGGTATGGGTGAAGATAGAACGTTTGGTGTCCACATTTCTTTGACGGCCGGATATCTTTCCGCAAACTGCGATGAAGAATTTGCAAATAAAGCCGGATGCACCTTGATACATTTCTATGAATTTAAGGATAAGGTGGAGCAATATGAGACGGAGCAAATCGCCGCCCTTCAGGAAAGAGTAAAGGAGTTGGAAGGGGTTTTGAGTTTAATTTTACCTGCTCTGAAAGATAGAGACCGACACCAAGGATGTAAATATATAATCGAAAAAGCAGAACAAGTACTAAACCCAAAACCATGAGCGAAAACAACGAAAAGCCGCAGAGTTGGCAAGAAGCAATATTGAATTACCTAAAAAGCATAACCGCCTCAATAGTCTACGAAGACCCTTATGATTATTCAAAAGGTGTAAAAGGTGCGGAGGTAGATTATATACCTGAAACTGTTGAGGAACTAATTTCTGAGGTTCCTGAGCTTAACTATCTAACCATGATAATAGATAATAAGCAATCAAACACAGTAGAAAAGGATTATATTAATGTATTAGAACATCGAATTTCTCAATCAGAAGCCAAATGCAAGAAGCAGGAAGAGGCTTTGAGGGAGATAGCTAATATTAAACCTATACGTGAGTCGTACGATGTAGCATCAGGATTCAATCTTGGTGTAACTAAATGTCAAATTATAGCAACCGAAGCACTAAAACCAAAGGAATAATGAAAACACTAAAAAAAGTCATTATCAAGCCTGTGTATGTAGGGTTTATACCAAACCCAATGGAGCAAGGTATTTTATATATTAGCAAGGAATACGGAGTTGCTCGTCATTTATGCTTATGCGGCTGTGGTGTCGATACGGTTACACCGCTAAGCCCTAATATGTGGACTCTCATTGAAAACGGAGATAAAGTGTCTCTTACTCCGTCAATAGCTAATTATCAATTTCCTTGTAGTTCTCACTACATAATCACTAAT
>Ga0126314_10000403_pt1 | contig 21233 bp, 20 predicted proteins | sample Plot105B_FD_92535 | JGI IMG/M metagenome (GOLD analysis project Ga0126314, IMG submission 92535) | Serpentine soil microbial communities from UC McLaughlin Reserve, CA, USA - Plot105B | ecosystem: Environmental > Terrestrial > Soil > Grasslands | place: USA: UC McLaughlin Reserve, Lake County... | reverse complement strand
TAATCCCGAACAATACCCGAGCAAAGCCGCCATTTGGCCCCGCTAATATTTAATCCATTTGATAGGAAATAATAGGCAAAAACCTTAACTTTGCATCCTTAATTTTTGGAGATACTTGATTGATGTATAGGGAATTTAAACAATTAGAACTGGCTAAAATAGGGAAAGAGATACTTGATTTTTGGAAGGCGGAGAACATCTTTGAAAAAAGCATTTCTACCCGTTCAAAATCAAACCCGTTTACTTTTTATGAGGGCCCGCCTTCTGCGAATGGAATGCCTGGTATTCACCACGTTATGTCCCGTGCTATCAAAGACATTTTTTGCCGTTACAAGACCATCAAAGGATTTCAGGTAAAACGAAAAGCGGGCTGGGATACGCATGGTCTTCCGGTAGAACTGGGAACTGAAAAGGAACTCGGCATTACCAAAGAAGACATCGGCAAAACGATTTCCATAGAAGAATACAATGAAGCCTGCAAAAGGACGGTAATGCGCTATACGGATGTATGGAACGACCTGACCGAAAAAATGGGCTATTGGGTAGATATGGACGATCCATACATTACCTACAAATCGAAATACATGGAGTCGGTATGGTGGCTGCTGAAGCAGATCTACGATAAGGGCTTACTCTATAAGGGATATACCATACAACCGTATTCTCCGAAAGCGGGAACGGGGCTGAGCTCACATGAGGTGAACCAACCAGGTGCATACCGTGATGTAACTGACACCACCATTGTTGCCCAGTTTAAATCACTTCCTGAGACACTCCCCGCTTTTCTGCAGGGTTTTGGAGAAGTGCATTTCCTGGCCTGGACCACTACCCCATGGACCCTGCCTTCCAATACGGCTTTGACCGTTGGCCCTAAGATTGAATATGTACTGGTGAAAACCTTTAACCAGTATACCTTTCTTCCCGCCAATGTGATTTTGGCCAAAAATCTTGTTGGCAAACAGTTCAGCAAGGTTTACTTTGAAAGTACAGACGCTGAAGATTTTAACAATTTCAAAGCAGGTGATAAAAAGATCCCTTACCAGGTTTTAACATCTTTTATCGGTGCGGATCTGGTGGGTATTAAGTATGAACAATTGTTGCCTTATGTGTTGCCTTTCCAGCATCCTGAAAACGCTTTCCGTGTAATCCAGGGTGATTTTGTGACCACCGAAGACGGAACTGGGATTGTGCACACTGCGCCAACCTTTGGTGCCGATGATGCAAGGGTGGCGAAGGAAGCCACACCTGAAGTACCGCCGATGCTGGTTCCCGACGACAACGGAACTTTGGTTCCATTGGTAGATATGCAGGGTAGGTTTACTAAGCATCTGGGCGATCTGGCCGGAAAATATGTAAAGAACGAATATTACAATGAGGGCGAGGCGCCTGAAAAGTCGGTTGACGTGGAGATCGCCATTCGCTTGAAGGAAGAAAATAAGGCTTTTAAGGTTGAAAAGTATGTGCACAGTTATCCGCACAGCTGGAGAACGGACGAACCGCTTTTATATTATCCGCTGGATTCATGGTTCATTAAGGTAACTGACATCAAAGACAGGATGTTCGACCTGAATGAGACCATCAACTGGAAGCCTAAATCTACAGGTGAGGGGCGTTTTGGAAACTGGCTGAAAAACGCCAATGACTGGAACCTGTCCCGCTCGAGATACTGGGGGATTCCGCTTCCGATCTGGAGAACTGAGGATAAAAAGGAAGAAGTGATTATGGGCTCTGTTGAAGAGCTGTACAATGCCATAGAAAAAGCGATTGCCGCAGGTTTCATGACAGAGAATCCGTTTAAAGGGTTTGAGGTTGGAAACATGTCTGAAGAGAATTATGATCTGGTAGACCTGCACAAGAATGTAGTAGATGAAATTGTTTTGGTTTCGCCTTCGGGCAAGCCAATGAACCGCGAAAGTGACCTGATCGATGTCTGGTTTGATTCTGGCGCCATGCCGTATGCACAGTGGCATTATCCTTTCGAAAACAAGGAAAAGATAGACGAGAGCCAGGATTTTCCTGCAGATTTTATTGCCGAAGGTGTAGACCAGACCCGTGGCTGGTTTTATACCCTGCATGCCATCGGTACGCTGGTGTTTGACAAAGTAGCTTATAAAAATGTGGTATCTAACGGGCTGGTACTGGACAAGAACGGACAGAAAATGTCTAAGCGTCTTGGAAATGCTGCCGATCCGTTTAAGACCCTGGAAGAATATGGTCCGGATGCTACACGCTGGTACATGATTGCGAATGCGAATCCATGGGATAATTTGAAGTTTGACATGGAGGGTATAGCTGAGGTGCGCCGCAAGTTTTTCGGAACGCTTTACAATACATATGCCTTCTTTGCCTTGTATGCCAATATTGATCGGTTTAAGATTGACCACAATGACCTCACCCCGGTGGCTGAACGCAGCGAACTGGACAGATGGATCTTGTCGCTATTGCAGAACCTGATTGCTGAAGTTGACGAAAGCTATGCTGCTTACGAGCCTACAAAGGCTGCAAGGGCTATCCAGTCTTTTGTTGATGAGCATTTGAGCAACTGGTACATCCGCCTTTCGCGCCGCCGCTTCTGGAAGGGTGAGATGACTGCCGACAAGAAGGCGGCCTATGAAACATTGTATGCCTGTCTGACCAGTTTATCGCAGCTGATGTCGCCGATCGCGCCGTTCTTTGCTGATTGGCTGTTTCAGAACCTGGCTGCCGGTGATGCTTCAAACGAGATTGAATCTGTGCACCTGACCATACTTGCCGAAGCAGATGCTTCGCTGATAGACCATGAACTGAACGAGCGGATGCACCTGGCCCAGGATATTTCTTCGATGGTACTTTCTCTTCGTAAGAAAACCAGCATCAATGTGCGCCAGCCGCTGGCTAAAATTCTGATCCCGGTACTGGACAGCAAGTTTGCTGAACGTGTGGAACTGGTGAAGGAACTGATCTTGTCGGAAACCAATGTGAAGGATATAGAGTATATTACAGATACCGCTGGTTTCATTACTAAGAAAATTAAACCAAACTTTAAGGCGCTGGGCCCTAAGGTAGGTAAGGATATGAAAATGGTAGCTGAACTGATCAGCAAGATGAGCCAGGAGGAACTGGCTGCTTTTGAGGCTGCGGGACAGTATACGGTGAGCGGAACGGATTATGTGATCGATCTGAGTGATGTAGAGATCATGGCCGAAGATGTTCCGGGATGGCAGGTGACCAGCATGGGCAATCTTACCGTTGCCCTGGATGTAACCATCACCGAAGAGCTGAAGCAGGAGGGCTTGTCGAGAGAGCTGATCAACAGGATTCAGAACCTGAGGAAAGAACTGAACTTTGAAGTGACCGACAGGATTACAGTGACTTTACAGAACGATAATTTGATAGCCGGTGCTGTGGAGAAAAATAAGCGGTACATTTGCGCGGAAATCTTAGCAGATGATGTTAAATTAACCGAATCTTTAGATAATGGAAACAAAATAGTAATCGATGATGTTGAACTACAAATTTTGATTGCACAACAATAAATATTATGGAAAAAGCTACAAAAACCAGGTATTCTGACAGTGAACTTCAGGAATTTAAAGTACTGATACAAGATAAGCTGCGTATGGCCAGAGAAGAATTTCTGGATCTCTCACGTTCGTTAAGCAGTCCGAATTCTAATGGAACTGAAGATACTTCAGGAACTTATAAAACGCTGGAGGATGGTTCTGCCACCCTTGAAAAAGAACAACTGAATCAACTGGCGGCCCGTCAGAAGAAGTTCATTGAAAATCTTGAGGCTGCTCTGGTACGTATTGAAAATAAAACTTACGGCATCTGCAGAGAGACCGGCAAACTGATTCAGAAGGAACGTTTGCGCGCGGTACCTCATGCTACGCTAAGTATGGAGGCTAAACTGAAGCAGTCGTAAAATGAAGGGATATACAAAACCTTTATTGATCGTCTTCCTTGTATTGCTTGCCGACCAGGTCCTAAAGACCTGGATCAAGACCAATATGTACCTGACCCAGGAGTTTAAGATCATTGGCAACTGGTTCATTATTCATTTTACCGAAAATAACGGGATGGCCTTTGGCCTCGAGTTTGGCGGTGAGTTCGGTAAACTGGCCTTGTCGCTGTTCAGGATTGCTGCTGTTGCGGGAATTGGTTATGGCTTGCATTACCTGATCCAGAGAAAATATCACAGGGGCCTGATCCTGAATGTGGCGCTGATCTTTGCAGGTGCGCTGGGGAATATCATCGACTCGGTATTTTATGGAGTGATCTATAAATATGCGGGTTTGTTTCATGGCCGTGTGGTGGATATGTTTTATTTCCCGATCCTTGAAGGGGTATTCCCGAAATGGGTACCTGTTTGGGGTGGCGAGGATTTCGTTTTTTTCAGACCGGTTTTTAACATTGCGGATGCTGCGATTTCGGTAGGTGTGATCATCATCCTGATCTTCCAGAAGTCTTATTTCAAGGAAGATTCTAAGGAAGAAATTGGACCTAATAATGAGGTAGTTGAAGACTAATTGGTGTTATTTCGAAGTTTTGATTGTGGAATTGGTATGATCTTTACATCTACTTGTCAAATACACAAAAGAACATTTAACATGATGAAAAAGTTATTGACCCTTGCCTTCGTTGCCTTATTTAGTGTAAGTGCCCTGGCCCAACAAGTAGACCTTAGAAAAAAGATCAGTGTAACTGGATCTGCCGAAATTGAAGTAACTCCTGATATCATTTACATTTCCATCTCTTTGAAAGAATATCTTAAAGATGGCAACAGTAAGAAAAAAGTTGAGCTGACCACACTGGAAACTCAGTTGTACAATGCCGTTCAAAAGGCCGGACTGCCTAAGGAAAGTCTGACGATCCTGAATATGTCCAGTTATGCTGCAAGTCCTCAAAAAAAGAAAAATCCTGATTTTCTGGAAAGCAAACAGTATCGCCTTAAAGTTGCCGATCTGAATAAATGGAACGAGATCATTGATGCGGTAGATGCTAAAGGTATTGCTTATACCAACATCGACAGCTATGATTATTCTAAGATTGAGAGTCTGAAAAAAGAACTGAAGATTAAAGCATTGCAGGCAGCTAAAGAAAAAGCTACCTATATGGTCGAGGCCCTTGGCGAGAAGCTGGGCGGTGTGATTGACATTCAGGAGATCAACAATGAGGTTTTTCCTCAGGCGATGTACCGCAATGTAGCCATGGAAGCCAAAAGTGCTGATGCAATGGGTAATGGAGCTGCTGCTCCGGAGATCGATTTCAAAAAAATAAAACTGAACTATGTAATGAGTACAGTATTTGAAATTAAATAGTCTGTGTGACTAAAAGAATAGACAGTTTTAATAAATTTTAACAAAAAAAACCTATCAAATAACTTTGGTAGGTTTTTTGTTATTATGATTTTGATTATTAAACCTGAATAACATGAAAAAAATAATTTACTCTCTGGCTCTTATTTTTACGCTGGCCATTAGCGCAAACACAGTTTCTGCTGCTGACAGGTCGGAAAAGGTTAAAACTGAAATGACTGCTGAACAGAAAGTTCAGTTGCAAAGAATTACCGATCGTGTGGAAGAGATCAAATCGATGGACAAATCGGAATTGTCCAGAGACGAGAAAAAGGCACTGAAGAGAGAATTGAAAGATTTAAAAGCAGAAGCCCGTGCTATGGGTGGTGGCGTTTATCTTTCTGTAGGAGCGATCATCATTATCATCTTATTGCTGATCCTTATCCTGTAAGACTCAATTATTCGCATCCCGATTGAATACATCTCCCCTATTATAACCTATCTACCTATCAAAAACAAAAAGCCCCGATCAACATCGGGGCTTTTATTTTACTGAGAATTTCGCTGGCCAACTTCGTGGCCCTCTTTCGAAGAACGGCTAAACAATTAATCGATATAATCGAAGCCGGTATATTTCACTAATACTTCAGGTATTTTAATTCCTTTTTCGGTCTGGTTGTTTTCTAATATAGAAGCTACGATACGCGGCAGTGCCAATGCGCTCCCGTTTAACGTGTGGGCCAGTTGTGTTTTGCCTGAGGCGCCTTTAAATCTTAGCTTCAGCCTGTTGGTCTGGTAAGTTTCAAAATTGGATACGGAAGATACTTCCAGCCAGCGTTGCTGTGCCGCGCTCCAGACTTCCATATCGTAGGTCATGGCAGAAGCAAATCCGGTGTCTCCGCCGCAAAGGCGCAGTACACGGTAGTGCAGGCCCAGTTCCTGAAGTAAAGACTGTACGTAGGCGCTCATTTGCTCCAGAACAGCATAAGACTGATCGGGATGTACGACCTGTACGACTTCTACTTTGTCAAATTGATGCAGCCTGTTTAAACCCCTTACGTGGGCACCATATGATCCGGCCTCGCGACGGAAGCATGGGGTATAGGCGGTATTTTTTATAGGCAGTTCTTCTTCTTTCAGGATCACATCTCTGTAGAGGTTAGTAACCGGTACTTCGGCCGTCGGGATCAGGTACAGATTGTCTATTCCGGCATGGTACATCTGGCCTTCTTTATCCGGCAGCTGGCCGGTACCAAAGCCAGAGGCTTCGTTTACCAGGTGCGGTACCTGCATTTCCTTATACCCGGCTTCGGTTGCATGATCCAGAAAATAGTTGATCAGCGCCCTTTGAAGTCTGGCTCCCTTACCTTTATATACCGGAAAGCCTGCACCTGTAATCTTGGTGCCGAGTTCAAAATCTATGATATCGTATTTGGCGGTAAGCTCCCAGTGTGGTTTGGCATCGGCCGGCAGTTCGGCAGGTTGCCCGTGCACATAGACAATTTCATTGTCGTCTGCGGTTGCACCGGCCTTAACCAGTTCGTGCGGCAGGTTTGGCAGCTGTACGATCTGATTCTGTAAATGCGTTTCCAGTTGTGCCAGTTGGTCTGAAAGGGCTTTATGCTGTTCTTTATTGGTTGTAGTTTCGGCCTTAAGTACTTCTGCTTCTTCTTTTTTACCGCTGCGCATCAGCTCGCCGATTTGTTTTGCGCTGGCATTGGCGATGGCCGAGAGGTTATCCAACGAGGTTTGAACCTGGCGGCGTTCTTCATCGATTTTGATGATGTCATCTACCAGTTCGGTTTGTTTAAAATTACGTACACTCAGTCGCTCTAAAACTTTCTCTCTATTTTCGCGGATATAGTTAACTTGCAGCATTATTTTATTTTTTACGCAAAGATAAGAACTTAAGTCGTCATTGCGAACCCGGCGCCGCAATCGATACTGAATAATATGGAAGGCAAACTATTTCTTGTACCTACGCCAATTGGCAACCTGGAGGACATGACCTTCAGGGCGATCCGCATTTTGAAGGAGGCAGATGTTATACTTGCTGAAGATACACGTACCAGCGCACCCCTGCTGAAACACTTCGGCATAGACAAAAAAGCGTATTCACACCATCAGCACAATGAACACCAGGCAACATCGGAGATCATAAAATTCCTGAAGGAGGGAAAAAATGTGGCCCTGATCTCGGACGCTGGTACGCCTGCGATTTCAGACCCGGGCTTTTTTCTGGTTCGTGAAACGATAAAGCATGAGCTGCAGGTAGAGTGCCTGCCGGGAGCCACGGCATTTGTGCCTGCGCTGGTCAATTCGGGGCTGCCTTCTGATGCTTTTGTATTTGAAGGCTTTTTGCCGGTAAAAAAAGGCAGACAAACCCGCTTTAAGAAGCTGGCAGAGGAAGAGCGCACAATTGTGCTGTATGAAAGCCCGCACCGTCTGCTGAAAACGCTGGAAGAATTCGCGCAATACATGGGTGCAGACCGCCAGGCATCGGTAAGCAGGGAGCTGACCAAGCTTTATGAGGAGACGGTGAGAGGCACGCTCGCAGAGATTAAATCACATTTTGAGAACAATATATTAAAGGGAGAATTCGTAATTTGTATCGCGGGAGCGGAAGAAGTGAAAAAGAAAAAGTACGACCGCGATTAGGTTCAGTTTTTGATAACCAATAGTAAACAACAACATGATATTAATAGATAGATTTTTGAGTGACGAGCAGGACCCTAAGGCGGTGGAGAAGGTGTTGGGCAAATTGAACGACATGCTGGCTGCCGGTGAGGAACTGATTTACCTGGCGGTACAAAAACGACCGGCGGTGAACCTGTTGCCGGACTGTATTGCGGTGAGTACCAGACGCATCTTTTATTGCACCCCGGGCAACCTGGGCTTTACCATGAATTTTAAAGACATTTCCTGGAAGAGCATTAAGGAGGTTTCTTTTAAGGAAGAGATTTTCGGTTCTAAGTTTATCTGCGTTCCGCTGCACGGCGAGAACATTGTTACCGAATATATTCCAAAGGTGCAGGCACGCAAGCTGTACCAGGCAGCTTACGAGCAGTTGGAGGGTTTTAAGGAACATCAAAGACAAGAGGATCTGGAAGAAAGACGTTCATCGACTTCTCCGGTAACAGTGAACGCTGCGCCCGCAGAACCGGTTGCCGAAGATAAGCCACTGCCTCCGCCGATTGTTCGCGTTGAAGAACCTGAAGATGAGACTACCCTGAAGCTGAGGAAGCTAAAGACCTTATATGATAAGCACCTGATTACTCAAGAGGAGTATGAAGCCAAGAAAGCAGACATTTTAGACAGCCTATAAGCTCTTTTGATGAAACTTGCTAAAAACCCTACGCTCCTCGCTCTTTTAAGTGCTTTTTTGTTGTGGCTGGCCTGGCCGCCAATTCCTTATGCCACTCCGCTGCTGCTGATTGCGCTTGTGCCCTTACTGCTGGCCTTGTCGCAGATCAAAGAAAGTGACCGTATTAAAAAGGGAAAGAAGATCTTTCTGACGGCAGGGCTGTGTTTTCTGATTTGGAATACGGCAAGTATTTACTGGGTTTACAATGCCATAAGCGCGGTAAATGATCCGATTACCGGCTTTTTTGTATCACTAATTCCTTATGGTCTGGGTGCGCTGATGATGACCTTTGCTTTCTGGTTGTATTACAGGCTGGGCCGAGTGGCGGGCAAATACATTTCGTATCTGGGGCTGATCTGCTTTTATGTAGCGATGGAATACTTGCATGAAACCTGGGATTTGTCATTCCCATGGATGACACTGGGCAATGGATTGGCGGGAATGCACCAGTTGGCGCAATGGTATGAGTACACGGGTGTTCATGGCGGATCGGTTTGGATCTTGCTGAGCAATATTCTTGCTTTTGAGGCTTACCGGTACGTTAGGCAGAACAATCCTGTTAAACTGAGGCTTGCTTTGGTCTGGCTTGCATTTGTCCTGATCCCGGTGGCGGTGTCGCTAAAGATGTATTATGGCTATACTGAAAAAAGTATGCCTGTAAATGTAGTGACGGTACAGCCTAATATAGATCCTTATAAAAAATACGCAAGCTTGTCTGCCGCTGATCAGTTGCGGATATTGACACGGTTATCTGATTCCGTTGGCCAGCCCAATACCGAGTATTTTATATGGCCGGAAACGGCAATTCCTGTTCAGACAGATGAGGACCAGATTAGAAGCAGCAATGAATACTTGTTGGCTCAGCAGTTTTTGAGCAAGTATAAGAACGGCACACTGATTACTGGCATTGAGAGCATTAAGCAGTATCAGGATAAACAAACGATTACCGCGAAGGCAACGGGCTATGGTGGTTTTTACGATAGTTTTAATGCGGCCATGCAAGTCGAGAACTCGGCAAATGTGCAGTTCTACCATAAATCGAAGTTGGTACCTGGTGTTGAAAAGATGCCATATCCTTCGGTATTTGCTGTACTGACTCCTTTGTTTGAGGGTTTTGGCGGTACTGTCGGCGGTTGGGGCTGGCAGGATCACCCGGCTGTTTTTTATTCTTATGGTGGTGTAGGTGTTGCGCCTGTGGTGTGTTATGAGTCTCTGTGGGGTGGCTGGATCAGCGAATCCGTACGTAATGGTGCCCAGTTCATCGCCATCATTACCAATGATGCCTGGTGGGGAAATACCTCTGGTAAGGAACAGCATTTGCTGTATGCAAAATTGCGTGCGATTGAGACCCGCCGTTCTATTGTGAGATCGGCCAATACCGGGATTTCCGCCTTCATCAATCAAAGGGGAGATATTGTTCAGCAGAGTAAATGGTGGACGGCTACGGCGCTCAGGGCAGACATTAATTTGAATGATACGCTTACTTTTTATGTACTGAAGGGCAATTACCTGCCATTATCGCTTTGCCTTATCGGCACCATACTGGCACTCTTAGTTGCTTTTAAGCGGTTCTTTAGCAAAGCTTAAGACAGATATTTACCGACTATCGGCATTCTTCTGCCCATACCAAATGCTTTTGGCGACACCCTTAGTATTGGCGGGGTCTGGTAGCGTTTGAATTCTGCGGTATTGACCATTTTAATGATCCGTTTTACGAGTGCCTCATCATAACCTTGTGCGATGATCGCAGCCGAGCTTTTCTTCTGCTCGATATATTGAAATAGGATCTTATCTAGGTCATCGTATTCGGGAAGTGAATCTGAATCTTTCTGGTCTGGTCTGAGTTCTGCAGATGGCGGTTTGACGATTGAGTTTACCGGAATTACTTCTTTGTCTTTATTGATATAGTTGGCCAGCTGATATACCTGGGTCTTGTAAACATCACCGATTACGCCAATGGCACCGCACATATCTCCATAGAGTGTTCCATAGCCTACTGCACATTCGCTTTTATTGGAGGTATTTAACAGGATGTAGCCAAATTTATTGGACATGGCCATTACGATGATTCCCCTGCACCTCGCCTGGATATTTTCTTCGGCAAGATTGAATGGCAAACCATGAAATGCAGGCGACAGTATGTTGTCGAATGCATCTGCGACTTCTTTAATAGCAATGGTTTCGTGCCTGCAACCAAAATTGTTTACGAGATCCAGGGCATCCTGAATGGAGTGGTCTGAGGAATACCTGGAGGGCATGAGTACCGCCATTACGTTTTCGGGGCCCAGTGCACGGCAGGCGAGCGAGCAGACTACTGCCGAATCTATGCCGCCCGATAAGCCGAGTACTGCTTTGGTAAATCCGGATTTGGAGAAATAGTCTTTGATTCCGGTGATGAGTGCGTCGTGGATCTGCTCAATGTCGGGAACAAGTGTTCGTGAAATTGGCTCATGACCTTTAATGGTATCGCCCTCAATTTCGTAAATACGCAGTTCTTCTTTAAAATACGGCATCTCGTCTACCAGGTTGCCTTTGCGGTCGAAGGCCAGTGAGCCTCCGTCGAATACGATTTCAGTTTGTGCCCCTACCTGGTTTACATACAGCAGGGGTAGCTGGTATTTTTTAGCGTTGTCTGCCAGTACCTGTACCCGTTCTTCATCGTGCAGGTAAGAAAAAGGCGATGCCGCAATGTTGATCATGAGATCGGGTGCCTGCAGGATCAGCTGGTCCATCGGGTTGGAAATGTACAGTGGATTGTTGTTGATGTTCCACAAGTCTTCGCAAATGGTTAGTGCGATCTTGCGCCCTTTGAATTCGATACAGTTGAATTGTATGGCGGGTTCGAAGTAACGATACTCGTCGAACACGTCGTAGTTGGGCAGCAGTGCTTTTTTTACGGTCGCCTTTACCTGGCCGTTTTCTATAAAATAGGCGGCGTTATACAAGTCTTTCCCGGCTAATACATCATTCTTTACCGGCAGTCCGATGATACAGGCAATGTCTTTGCATTCGGCAGCGATTTCAACGGCCGCGGCTTCACAGAGATCAATGAATTCTTCAAATTCCAGAAAATCACGTGGCGGATAGCCACATACGGAGAGTTCGGCAAAGACCACCAGATCTGCCCCCTGGTCTTTAGCCAGCCGGACGTTGTCTATGATCTTTTTTGTGTTGTATTCGAAATTTCCAATGTGGTAATTAAGCTGCGCCAGTGCAATTTTCATGTTGCTGTAGTTTTAGTGTTCCGGAATTTTACTTAAGTTATTTCTTAGAAGAAAACCCCAAAGTTGATGCCAACATAGTGGTTACGGATGCTTGTCTGGTCATCTGTAGAAATGTCTGTAAAGCCATTGTTATAAGTAAGACCAGTAGTAATACTTTGTTTTCCGTTGAGATCGAACTCGGCACCGGCACCGATAATGAGGCCTGCCCTGTAAAATTTAATGTAGTCGGATACATTCACGTCTTTGTAGCCAGCGTTTCCTGAAACTTCGGCATCTTGCTTTGCACCAATATTAAAGTCATTGGAAAGGCCGAACTGCCCGTACCAGCGAATATCTCCGATTTGCACGGTTCTTAGCTTTAAGGTTAACGGCAGCTCTATGTATTGCAGCTTATATTTCAATTCATATGCCGATTGCTGCGGCGGGTTTGGAAATTCTGATGATGGTGAGGGGGAAACCATAACCTCGGTACTCTTACCGTTGATGGTAGTGATGGTAAGCCCGGTTGAAAAACTGTAATTTTCAGCGAAGTTAAAATCGGCCAGAAGCCCGTAAGAGAATCCTAAGGAGACGCCGTTGCTTTTGCCTACCTGAGGCTTAACCCAGCCAACTGTAGGATGCGCGGTAAGCCCAAGCCTGAAACCATAGCCATTTCCTGCTTCCTGCGCCTGCAGGCTTCCTGCAAAAAACAAAAACACCAGCCCAATAAACGTTCTTTTCATATATTTGTTAATCATGGTACATAACGTAAAACTCCGTCAAATCTATTTATTTTTTCTGTTTGTAGTGGTTTTTTTTTCTCCCGCACTGCTGCTGGTATCCTGTAAGCAGGATACAAAACCCGATGTTAGTGCGCTGCATTTAGATGTGAAGACTGACCGTTTTGATAAGGATCTATATACCGGAAAGGATAAGGACATTAAGACAACAGATACCCTGCTGAAAAAAAAATATGGGTTTTTCTATCAGGATTTTGCCGATAGAATGGTCGGAAACGGATCTTATACTACCGCGCAGATTATAAACTATATGTATAAGGACCAGGCGTATAGCGATCTGCAAAAAGAGGTAGACAGTGTATTCAAGGATCTTACTCCTTACAATGAGGAAATTACGCAAACCTTCAAATATGTTAGGTATTACTACCCTAAGGCCCCGATTCCCCGTTTTATTTACTTTGTTTCGGGATTTGCCGTGCAGACACCCATCGGGGAAGATTATCTGGGCATAGGGCTGGATATGTTTATGGGTAAGGACAGTAAATTTTACAAGGCCATTGTGCAAAGTGTTCCAGCTTATCTGTCACGTCGATTTGCTCCGGAATACCTTGTTCCCCGTGTAACCGAGACTTATGCAAGAGAGGAGTTGTTTCCGGAACGTGATGAAGACAGAACCTTACTTGCAAAGATGATTCACAATGGCAAGGTCCTTTATTTTATGGATCAGGTTTTGCCCGAAAGTGTTCCTGATTCGGTAAAGATCGGCTATACAGCCAAACAGCTGGAATGGTGTGAAGCTTTCGAGGCCGAGATATGGGCTTATTATTTGCAGAACAACCTGCTGTTTGAAACCAACTTTGATGCTATACAGGTACTTTTGAGCGATGGTCCTTTTACGCCTGGACTGGGTGAAAAAATGGAATCTGCACCTAAACTGGGTGTTTGGACCGGCTGGCAGATCGTAAGGAGATATATGGAGGAAAACAAAGAGGTAACCCTGCAGCAACTGATGGCCGAGAAGGATGCGCAAAAGATTCTGAATGCTGCCAAATACAAACCCAGATTCAGGTAGGAGGTTAACCTATATGTATTTTCTTTGTAACTGTTAACGCTATAAGTGAATCGCCTGAAAGGACGGGAATGGCCTGGCAGATATTAAGCTGCAGGCAGAATTTTACGTCTTCTTCGATGTTGAGCTGAGCCAGCCTGTGGCTGTGTGAAGATTTGTGGAGATAGGCCCTTAGGTCTTGTCTGGCAACCTGGTAAAGATCTTCTGCGGCTACTGAAGAGTCGTCGAAATGTGTAAAGTCTTTTCTGAGCGCTGTAACGACAGCTCCAGCAAACAGGGTGTCTTCGAGGTTAAACTGGTCTTTCCAGCCTGCGCAAAGCAGCAGAACGCTTTTATTCTGCTCCCTGAGCCAGTCGCACAATGCCTGCAGGTTTAGAAAAGAACCGATTACCACCTGGCTGGCTTTTGCTCTTGCCATATGCAATGCTTTTGTGCCGTTTGTGGTGGTAAGTACAATGGTTTTACCGGCTACTTTTTCTTTTTGATAGGAGAACGGAGAGTTGCCGAAATCATAACCCTTTACTACTTCTCCGTCGCGCTCGGCGGCAAGCAGATATCCACTGTCTGAATAGTTCAGACAGTCTTCCACATGGGCAACAGGTATGATTGCGGCGGCCCCATTGTCTATACCGTAGACCATGGACGAGGTTGCTCTAAGTATATCAATTACTACTACGATGCTATTGCTGATATCATAAAGGTGAAGTAATGCTGGCGTTAGGCAAACTTCTATTCGTTTTTGCATGGCTGGTTTGGTATGTGTTATTTGTAGAATGGAAATTTAACTATTTTCGCCTTAATGCTGGCGTTGCGAATGCTAATATAGATTTCCGTACCTTCTTTAGCGAATGCTTTGGCAACATAGCCCATACCGATTGCTTTTTGCAGTGACGGCGACTGGGTGCCGGAAGTAACTTTACCAATGGTATTGCCCTGCTCGTCGAGAATTGGATAATCGTGACGCGGAATTCCCCGGTCTATCATTTCAAAGCCTACAAGTTTACTATTGATTCCTGCTTCCTTCTGAGCCTGCAGATTTGCTGAATTGGTGAATTCTTTGCTGAACTTTGTGATCCAGCCAAGGCCTGCTTCTATTGGAGAGGTCGTATCGTCGATGTCGTTTCCGTAGAGGCAGAAGCCCATTTCCAGGCGCAGAGTGTCTCTTGCGCCAAGGCCAATGGGTTTAATGTTCAGTGAGGCTCCGGCAGCAAAGATGGCATCCCAAATGGTTTGGGCGTGTTCATTGTCAAAGTAGATTTCAAATCCTCCGGCTCCGGTATATCCGGTTGCAGAGATGACAACGTTGTCTATACCGGCAAAGCGCCCCTTAACAAAGCTATAGTACTCCATTGCCGCCAGGTTAACGTCGGTAAGCGTCTGCAGTGCCTCTGCTGCTTTCGGCCCCTGGATTGCCAGCAATGATGTTTTGTCAGAGATGTTGTGCGTCTCTACGCCTTTATTATTAAACTGCTGGATCCAGTTCCAGTCTTTTTCTATGTTTGATGCGTTTACAACCAGCATATAGGTTTTTTCATCGATACGGTATACCAGCAGATCGTCGACTATACCGCCTTCTGTATTGGGAAGGCACGAATACTGAACCTTGCCATCATACAGTTTTGAAGCGTCATTGCTGGTAACACGCTGGATCAAATCCAGTGCATGCTCGCCTTTCAGGATGAACTCGCCCATGTGACTAACATCGAATACACCTACGCCGGCTCTGACAACAGCATGTTCTGCGTTGATTCCTTCATATTGAACTGGCATGTTATAGCCGGCAAATGGCACCATTTTGGCACCCAGTGAAATGTGCTTTTCTGTTAATGCAGTATTTTTCATGTTTATCTGTTAGTAAAAACGTGGGCAAAAGTACGTAAAATTTACACACGAAGTAATTTCTGATAGATATTGAGCATTCTTTCGGAAACCGTTGAAATGTCGTGGTCGCGTTCTACAGTTTTTCTTGCATTTTCACCTATTTCACGCCATTTGATCGGATTGGTGATGCATTGAAGAATGGAACGGTAGAATTCATCGGCAGTATCTGCGATAAGGATATCTCTGCCGTGCAGGCATTTGATGCCTTCGGCAGCCATGCTGGTTGCGATAATGCACTTACTCATGGCCATCCCTTCTATTATCTTTACCCGCATACCGCTTCCGGAGAGCAGGGGCACGATCATGATGGCTTTGGAATTGATGAATTCTATGGCATCAAACACTTCACCTTCTACAACGAGGTTGTCTGAGTCGTATTCGAAGAATTCTCTTTGCATGTTCTTGCCCGCGATATAAAAGCGAAGTTCACTGCTCAGCTTTTCGATGTCCGGCCATATTTCATCGAGAAACCATTCGAGCCCCTCCTTATTCGGGCGCCAGTCCATCGCCCCGAGATGAAACAATGTTGGAAAACTGGTTTTTGATGAGTCGGATATGTATTTATCGAAGTCGAGTGCCACCGGAAATACTTCGATGCTCGCATCGCCACCAAAGCGGACAATGCTTTGCCTGTCTTGCTCGCTAATGGCAAAGATTTGATGAAAGCGGTTGATCTGTTCTGTTTCGTATACTTTAAGGCGCCTGGCAAGAAATTGCAGGTATCGCCGTCTGGGTGTAAAGCCTTCGGTCATGGCGATCCGTTCCCAGACATCGAACTCGATATTGTGCGCACGGTAAATGACCTTCGCCTTGCTGTTTGCCTTTACGATATCGAGATAGGGAACTATAAAAAGTCCTTCAAACTGTATGATGTCGAATTCGTTTTCCTTGAGGATCTCTTCCAGAATCCTGGCGGCTTCGTCGTCATAATAGCGGGAAACGTTGTATGATTGATTAGAGAATATATTGAAAAACGCGCCCCAGATGTTTACTTCAGTATCGAGCGTGAAGGAATGGAAATTGATACTGTCGAATACCGGGTCGTAAATATCGTCTACATCGACCTTGTGCTTGCTGGCATTGATACTGAACAGCGTGATCTCTACACCAAGACGAAGCAATCCCTTTATAGTATTGTAAACTACTATAGGATACCCGCTATTGACCGGGAATGGCACTCTGCTAGTTAGAATTAGTGTTTTCAATGCTGTGAAAATACTAATTCTGCTCCATTTTAGGAAAATAAAGCGAGTTGGGGATCACTAATACTGAAAGTTCTGCGATGGAAGGGAGACAATCCATGTGCTATGGATGCGTTTCTATGTATTATTGTTGGATATCCTTTATTCTGGTGCCATTCGTAATGGGGATAATGCGCAGAAAGGCCTTCCATGAACTCATCGCGATGCGTTTTCGCAAGAATCGAAGCGGCCGCTATATTAAGGTATTTCCCGTCTCCTTTAATGATACAGGAGTGAGGAATGTTTGGATAGGTTTTAAAGCGGTTTCCGTCTATGCTGAGGTATTTTGGCTGGATACTTAATTTTTCTATAGCCCGGTGCATCGCCAGAAATGAAGCGTTCAGGATATTAATGCGGTCTATTTCAATATTGTCTACTTCTGCTACTGCCCAGGCTATCGCCTCCTTTTCTATGATCAGCCGGAGGGCGCAGCGCTGTTTGTGGGTAAGTTTTTTTGAGTCTGTTAGTTCTCCTGCAATAAAGTCTGGCGGCAATATTACTGCTGCTGCAAATACAGGTCCTGCCAGACAGCCTCTTCCTGCTTCATCGCAGCCGGCTTCCAGTAATTCGTTTTGATAACAGTTCAGTAACATATGAACGCAAAGTTAATAATTATCTGGTGGCAAGACTAAACAGAAATATTTTGTGATTTTACATCAAAGGCATCCCTCAGGCCAATGGCGAGCAGGTTAAATGCGTATACGGTGATCATGATGGCCAGACCCGGCAGAATGGCCAGATACGCGGCATCCATAACGATATACCCGTAGTGCTCTTTGATCATCCCTCCCCAGCTGGGCATAGGGGGCTGAGCACCGAATCCTAAGAAGCTAAGCCCTGTTTCGAGCAGAATCGCGGATGCAAAGTTTGCTGAGGCTACCACCAGGATCGGACCGGCTATGTTGGGCAATATGTGCCTGGTGATGGTTCGGGCGGTTGTGTATCCAAGTGCTTTTGAGGCTTCGACAAATTCTACTTCTTTGAGCGCCATTACCTGCCCCCTTACCAGACGGGCTACGTCGACCCAGGTGGACAGCCCCACCGCAATGAATATTTGCCAGAATCCCTTACCAAGTGCAAAGGAAATGGCGATGACCAAAAGTAGTGAGGGCAGTGACCAGATCACATTCATGAACCAGCTAATGGCGGCATCGGTTTTACCCCCGAAATAGCCCGCAAGGGCTCCGAGGCTGACGCCGATAATTAAGGAGATGATAACAGCAATGAGGCCAACTGAAAGCGACACACGAATGCCCAGGATCAGTCTGCTGTACAGGTCCCGGCCATACATATCTGTACCGAGCCAGAAGGTTTGCCGGTAGGTATTGGTTCCCTGTACCAACGGATATTCTGCTTCTTCTGCCTGCTCATCGTCGCCGATGTATTCGCGTGCGTATACTTTGTTCTGCTCTTGTCTGTAAGAGGTGATGGGGATACTTTTGTACGCAGCTTCTTTTCCGTAAAGCATTTTCTCAAAAAAACCTGTTTCCCGTATTGGTTCATTCCTGCTGATGATGAGAAACTGAAAGGTGCGCCCGGGTTTCTTATTGGTGATCTGCAGGTGCATGGTATTTGCGTAGGGTGTTTGATCGGGAATGATGAGGTAGCCGAGAAGGCCCGCCACCATGAGCAGTATAATAAATACCAGCCCGCAAAAGGCCAGTGTATTGGCCTTTAAACGTTTCCATATTTTTTGCGAGGGGCTATTACTCATATCGCTATTTTACCATTCTGTCTTTCCAATTGTATTTGCCTGAATTTCCGGCTATACCTATGTATACAATATATATAATGTGCAGGATGTTGAGCACTGGCAGTAGCGTTAACAGTCTCCTTCGTTTTGCAAACTTAGTTACCCCTCTTAAGAAAACAAATTCTATGAGCATTTTTGTTAATAATTGTGCCGCTGCAATTTTTAGGCAGGACAGTATGAAGATGCCGGCAAAGATATTGGCAAGGATACTCAGGTTGAACAGCCAGATGCATACACCGAGTATAATGATAGACTTGTTCTTATACCGCGTACTTTTTGAGGCCCAGCGTTTTCTTTGTTGAATGAATTCTTTGAGCGTAGCCTTGGCATGTGTATAAACGATGGCGTCTGTATTTTTTAGAAAGCCAATGTTGCTGCTATACCTTGCGGCTATTTTATGGAGCAGTAGTTCATCATCGCCGGAAGCAAGATCGTCGATTCCCTTGAAGCCACCAACTTCATAAAAGGCTTCTTTTTCATAGGCCAGGTTTGCGCCATTGCAGGTTGAGGGTTTTTTGTTTCCTATGGTAGAGGCTCCGAGGCCGATCAGGTATAAAAACTCCAGCGACTGGGCTTTCTCGAAAAAGCTTTTTTCTTCAAAAAAGGCTACTGGTGAGGAAATCATTTTATGTTGTTTTTTTTCATAGAAGCAGACAATGGTTTGCAGCCATCTGGGCCCCATGCTGCAGTCTGCATCTGTAGTGATGATCAGCTTTCCGCTGGATTGACCTATAGCGGTCTGAATGGCTTTTTTCTTATAGGAATTTAGTGCCTTGTTTTCACTCAAGACAATGAGTTTGATGCCGCTGCCTGCATATGACCGGATAATTTCGGCGGTTCGGTCTGTGGAGTGGTCATCAACGAAGATGATTTCTGTAAGCTGCTTATCATAGGTCTGGGCAAGCAGGGCGTCGATGGTTCTGGAGATATTGTTTTCTTCGTTACGGGCAGCGACGATGATGGAAACTTTGGTGGTGTTGGGGTTTGCGTCTACATTCGGGTTTGCGGGTATAGCGGGATCAAAATATTTTATTTTGTACCACCCGTTTACGAATGCGAGTACAACAATAATGTACAGGATCGTCAGAAAAGCGGATATAAAACTAATTATGCTGAGTACTTCCAAAAAAATTGAGTTTAGAAACGAAATAAGTGCCTAAGATAGCAGGAATTATAATATTTACCAGCCAGATAGTAGCGGTACAAGCGATGACGGCCACATCCTGGTCTGTAACTGAACTGAAAAAATAAGAGGCGGTTACGCTCCTTACGCCTATATCGAACAGATCGAGAGAGGGCAGCGTTGACTGAACAAAAAACAGGATGCTGACCATCATCAGGATATCCATATAATAGATGTTAGGGATAAGCCAGTAAAATAGTATAAAATACTGACTGCTGAACACGGCATACCGGGCCAGACAGTAAAACAAAATGGTAAGGAGTTCCTTTTTCTGATACCTTGAAAGGATATTATAAAACTTTTTGTATTTCCGCGTGAATCGTATGGACAACAGGATTCCGTTTAGCCACCTGATATTGAAATAGAAGACAATGAAGAACAGGCAGAACATGACGGAAAGGACAACCAGGGCGTAAAATAGTCTGTAATCAATATCAACGAACCGGTAAATAAATACACAGAGTGCTATCGCGCCGAAAATATTGGTCAGCACCATTTGCCCGATGTTGCCCACTGCCATCGCTACCACGCCTACAACTCTCCTCTTGGGAGACAGAAAGAAAACTCTGCCGCCATATTCTCCGATCCTGTTGGGGGTAAATACTGCCCAGGTAAGGCCGCAGAAGACGGATTCGATAGCTCTCCACAAGGTAATTCTTTCCACTTGTGCAATCAGCCGCTTCCATTTGGCTGCTTCCAGCCCCCAGTTCACCAGCATTAGCAAAAAGACAGATGTGATGACTAAGATGATCTCTGTTTGCGGGATATCTTTAATGAGCTCCACGAACTCTCTTAGGTTCTGATTTGCGATGAGTTTATGGTAAATAAACCAAAATGCGAAAGCAACGACAGCCGCTTTAATAAATATAGAAAGTAGTCCTTTGTAACGTGATATCAACTTTTTTATGTTTACTGTCTGCAAATATGCTTAATATTGTTCTATGTTGGTTGAAAAAAAGGAGCGGGTAATAATGGGCATAGATCCCGGCACTTCTATCATGGGTTACGGCGTGATTTTAGAAAAGGGAAGCAAGATAGAACTCATTACTATGGGAATTGTAAGGATGGACCACCTGGATGACCATTTCCTGAAGTTACAGCGCATTTTTGAAAAAACAGTGGGTTTACTGGATATGTATAAACCGGACGTGTTGGCCCTGGAGGCTCCGTTTTACGGCAAAAATATTCAGGTGATGCTAAAACTCGGGCGGGCTCAGGGCATAGCTATGGCAGCCGCACTTTCGAGGAATATCCCGATCGCTGAATATGCGCCCAGAAAAATTAAACAATCCATTACCGGCAACGGTAATACGAGTAAAGAACAGGTGGCTGCAATGTTGCAGAGGCTTTTGAATTTTAAGGAGACTCCCGAATTTCTGGATGCTACTGATGGACTTTCTGTTGCAGTGTGCCACTCTTTTCAACGGATCAGCACCACGGGCGGCAAAGGGAAATCTTACTCGGGCTGGGAAGCTTTCGCTAAAGACAATCAAAAAAGGATAAAATAAAAAAGCCTGCCTTTG
>Ga0126314_10000402_pt1 | contig 21254 bp, 11 predicted proteins | sample Plot105B_FD_92535 | JGI IMG/M metagenome (GOLD analysis project Ga0126314, IMG submission 92535) | Serpentine soil microbial communities from UC McLaughlin Reserve, CA, USA - Plot105B | ecosystem: Environmental > Terrestrial > Soil > Grasslands | place: USA: UC McLaughlin Reserve, Lake County... | reverse complement strand
CTGTCTCTGGATGTCAAACCAGTAATCCCCTTCAAAGGCAAACTCTACCTTGCGTTCGTGAAGAACAGCGTCCAGTGTAATACTGGTAACAGGCACCAGACCAGCACGCTGGTGCACGGCATTGAATGCGTCCAATGCAGTTTGGTCAGCAGTCGCGCCACCACCAGCCATTACCGCCTCCGCATAGATCAGCAATACATCCGCATAACGCAGAATATAAGTACAGATGCTCGTATGGCTGTCCGATGTCACTGCTTCAGATGCCCTCTTAGGCCCTACCACATATTTTTGGATATTAGAACGTGTACCCGTCTGGATTTTGAAATCACTGGTGATACCCGTCGTATCGTAGGTGAAACCATTAGGGAAATTTTCATTAACCCAGTCGTCTTTATGAAAGCCATGCTGCATTACCGACCAGTTCCTTCGCTGATCTCCTGTGGCGTAACCTGTCGCCGGATCAAGCATATCAAACGACGGCACTACTGCCGAATAACCGTTCCCGTTTGTAGGCTTTGGCTTCAACAGCGGCTGCGGGCCAACATAAAGCATATAACGGTTGCCGCCATTCCAGCCCATATCAGATAACCACCTTAAAGAGAACAGCATCTCCTTATTGTTCTTATTTGCAATATCCGATGAAGTAAACATCCCCTGAAAATCAGGGTTCAGTCCAATCCTTTTAGAAGAATTGGCATAATCGATGACCTCTTTCGCCTTCAATCTGGCGTTCTCATAGTCTTTAAGATAGAGGTATATCTTAGCCATCAATCCCTTTGCGGCATACCTGTTCACCCTGCCGTCCTGTGTGGCAATCTCCGGCAACCGCTCTTCTGCGAACTTCAGGTCCTCCAGAGCAAAGCGAAGTACGTCCTTTTGCACATACCGCGGAGTTAAGGGCACTCCTTCCCTGGTCAGCTCCACCGGATTTTCAACGATCGGAGCATCTCCAAACACACGTCCGATATAGAAATAAGCAAAACCCCTTATAAATTTAGCTTCTGCAATACCAACATCAAGAAAGGCAGCATTCGCCACCTGCGATTTTTTCTCCTCAAAAGCATGGATCAGTACTGAAGCCTGACCGGCCGCCTTGTAGCAGGATTTCCAGGTATCCATTACAAGCCCGTCCGTACTCTGAATATTGAAATTGTAAAATGAATTGTACTGTGCATTGCCCTGCACTCCGGTTACTGTACCGCCCAGTACATCCCCCACAGAAATGAAGGCCTTATCAGACCAGTCGTTCCATACCGAATTGTACAGCAGACCCGTAGCACCGTTTACTTCCGATGCCGAAGTGTAATAATTTTCAGTAGTCGGACCCGTCTCAGAAGGATTGTCCAGAAAGCTCTTTTTACAGGCCATCCCAAATGTGGCGACTGCAAGAAATATAATGATTCGATTGGTTTTCATGATTGTAGTTTTTTTACACATTAGAATTCAATGTTAGTTCCTATAGTAAATGTCCTTGGGTTTGGATAATGACCATTGTCAATATTCATAAACCTGATGTTATTGTTCAGCGCGCCAAGCTCCGGATCGTAGCCCGAATAGTTGGTGAAGGTGTACAGATTCTGAACAGAAACGTAAAATCTTGCGTTGCTGACATTTACCCTGTTGATCAGAGACTTAGGAAGATTATAACCCAAAGCAACATTCTGTATCCTCAGGAACGACGCATCTTCAATATACCGGTCAGAGATCCTGCTGTTGTTATTGTGCCATTGATTGTATCGTGGCAGATCCCCGTTAGGGTTGCTTGCCGTAAACCTGTTCAGCACCGTAGTCAGCTGATTACTGTACGGAGAACTCATGGCTTCCGTCTGACGGCGGCTATAATTGAAAATATCTCCTCCCTGGCTGCCATACAGGAATACCGAAAGGTCAATACCCTTCCAGCTGAAGGTATTGGTAAAGCCATAAGTAAAATCAGGATTAGGATTACCGATCACGGTCACATCCTTGTCGTTCACCACATTATCACCATTCAGATCCTTAAACCTAACATCACCCAGCCATAAACTGCCCGGGGCAATGGCCAGACCATAATCAATGCCATTGTTCAATTCAGCTTCCGAACGGAATAAACCATCAGTAACATATCCGTAAAACGCACCCAGTGGTTTACCCTGCTGAGACAACGTAACCAATGATTTGGTTCCGTACTCATCGAACATACCCGGAATGGTTGCATCAGCCTGGTTCATTCTGGTCAGGACATTCTTATAACGGCTAAACACAATATTGGTCTTCCAGTTAAAATCGTTCTTCTGGATGTTATAAGAGGTAAGGCCAATATCAAAACCCGTATTGGTCATTTTGCCCGCATTGGTGGTTGGCGTCTTGATGTCGTTCCATGCTGTGCCCAACCCGGAATAAGCGCCCAGCTGCGTAGGCAAAAGCATATTTGAAGTCACTTTTTTATAGACGTCCAGACTGAACTCCAGTCTTTTATTCCAGGTAGTCAGATCCACACCCCCATTATACGTATTAACCGACTGCCAGGTGATCAGCGGATTGGCTACATTGGCTGGTAATCCGCCCGGTCCGAAAGGAGCAGTAGGGAACAGTGTAATATTTGCGGAATATAAATTTCCACCACCGGCGTCCTGACCACCTACTTCACCGTAGCCGAATCTGAATTTCAAATAATTGATGTATTTGCTTTCCTTAAGGAAAGACTCATTACTTACCGTCCATGAGGCAGATACTGCAGGGAAAGTACCCCATTTCTGATCCGGACCAAAGTTAGACGAGCCATCCCTTCTCAATGTTCCGCTAATTGCATATCTATTGTCGAATGTGTAGTTCAACCTTGCGAAAACAGACTCCATGCTCCAGGTAGAAGCCGAAGCTGAAATGTCCTGTGTATTGCCTGCATCACCCGCATTCAGATTGGGGATATTCAGCGTCAGGTTATCCCTTCTGCCACCCAGCTGATCGAATGTGCTCCGTTGTGCCTCATGCCCCAGGGTTGCAGCCACATTGTGCTTGCCAAAGGTCTTATTGTAGTTTGCATAATTCTTTAACGCCCAATACAAAGTATTTTGTCTTTGATCACGCAACCTCGAAGGGCTCAGGATCACCGTTTTAGTAACCTCATTGTAAACATACGGCTGAAAAGCCCTGTCAGAACTCAGGTTAAAATCAAAGTTACCTTCAGACCTGATGGTCAGTCCGTCAATAATCTGCAGGTCAGCATATAAAGTTCCGAATGCCTTTGATGATTTGTTCGTCACATCACGCAAGCTGGCCAGCGCCACCGGATTGTTAGGATTACCGAAGGTACTTCCGCCGATCACATTTTGAGAGATAAAATTACCATATAAATCTCTTACAGGGGTCGCAGGGCTATTGTACAGCACTGTACTGGTTACCGCATCAAACCCATCAGACAAACCGATCTGCTGCTTGGTTCTCGACAGGTTAGCCGTTATCCCGGTTTTTAACCATTTAGTGGCCTGGTGATCTATATTAGTCCGCAAAGTTACGCGGTTGAAACCTGTTTTAATCAAAGTACCCTCCTGATCCAGATAGCCACCCGAAAAGTAGAACTGTGTTTTTTCAGTACCACCAGAAAAAGCAAGCTGATGGCTCTGCGCATAACCGCGACGGTAAATCTCGTCCTGCCAATCCGTACCGGCACCCAATAGAGACGGATTTCTAAACTCAGCAATACTGTCCATTCCGCTTCCCGGAACAGCCCTCACTTCCAATACCAGCGAATTCATATATTCCGCATTTTCACGAAGGTTCATCACCGAAAGTTTCTTCGGGATCTCTGCCATTCCAACATAAGAATCGTAGGTGATCTTACCCTGATTGGCCTTACCGCGTTTGGTATTGATCAGTACCACACCGTTTGCACCACGGGCACCATAAATCGCCTGTGCCGAAGCATCTTTCAGGATATCTATGGTCTCGATATCCGCAGGATTCAATGTCGCCAGAACACTTTGCCCTACCTGTCCAGAACCTCCGCCCAAAACATTTTGTTCGAGCGTGCTGGTCCTCGCATTCATCGGCACCCCATCTATTACATATAAAGGCTCGTTGTTATCCCCTGTTGAAGTCAGACCCCTGATCCGTACAGAAACACCACCGCCCGGCTGGCCACCATTGTTATTGATGGTTACCCCCGCTACCTTACCCTGCAGTGCCTGATCTATCCCTGCAACAGGTAAATTTTTGATGTCTTTCTGTGAAACAGATGAAATGGCAGAGGTCACTTCCGATTTGCGCAGTGTACCGTACCCGATCACTACCACATCCGATAAAGTAGAAGTAGAAGTCTCCAGACTTACATTTACCGTATTGCTGCTGCCTACGGTAACCTCTTTGGCAGTCATACCCACATAGGATACCACCAGGACGTTAGCGCCGGAAGGAACCAGGATAGAAAATTTACCCTCAGCACTGGTTAAAGCCGAGGTTTTGGTTCCTTTTACCAAAACAGCAGCTCCCGGAAGCGTTGTCCCGTTATCATCGGAAACAACACCTGTAACTATTCTTCCTGAAGTGTTCTGGGCATAACCGGAATACGAAATTCCGCTTAGTGTTAAAATCGTGAGGAGGATATATATCCATTCACTACAACTCGTTCTTGTCGTTTTCATTTTTGGTCGTCATATTTGGTTTAGTAGAGATCCCCATGGGATGGGTTTCTGAATGATAAAACTAGATACAACGGAATACCGTATTGCTAAAAAAGGGGGACGCAAATGTTAATCCTTTTCAAAACTTGCTAAATGCTAACATTTACCCTCTTTTTTATGCTGTTCTCTCTCCTGCATTTTCGCCTCCCGTAGCGGTCATCTGCATGGAAATCTGATGTCAGCTAATCCCTTTGCTCTGCATACCTGGAAGGCAGCACATCAAACTCTTCCTTAAAAGATTTCACAAAATTCTTTGTGGTCTTGAAGCCGACCTTGTAGCAGATCTGTGAAACGGTAAATCCGCCCTGCTCCAAAAGCTGGGCGGCCCTTTTCAGGCGGTAAGATTTAATGAATTCCAGCGGTGTTTTTCCGGTAAGGGAAACGATCCGTTTATACAATGTTACCCTGCTGACCAGCAGAAGGCTGCTCAGCATATCTACAGAAAAATTACTGTTGTCGATATTCCTTTCTATTTCCTGCAGCACCAGCTGGAGGAAATGCTCGTCAGGGCTTTCCATCTCTACCGAAGCAGGCTGAACTTCCACCTGCTTCTGGTACAGCTTCCTAAACGATTCCTGCTGGATCAGAATGTTACGGATCTTGGAATTCAGGATCTCGAAGCTAAAAGGCTTGGTCATGTAATCATTAGCGCCTGTTTCAAGACCGGTCAGTTCCTGCTCCTCGCCGGTCAGCGCAGTAAGCAGAATTACCGGTATCTGCGTCGTGCGCGAATCACCTTTGATCTTTTTACACAATTCGATCCCCGACATCTCCGGCATGGAGATATCACTTACAATAATATTCGGGTGATAGAACAACGCCTTTTGCCAGCCATCCTTGCCATTGCCCGCCTCTATCACATTAAAATCTTCCTTCAGATTATCCTTCAGGTAGAACCGCAGATCGGCATCGTCCTCCACAAGCAGTACAGTAGCTTTTTTGGAAGAAATCGCAACAGGAACAGCATGCTGTCCGCTCAGGTCATCATCAGCGATCAGGTTATCAACAAAATGATCGGCCGTGTTCTTTTGATTCCTCAGCTCCTCAAAAGGCAGCAGGATCGTAAAGCAGCTGCCTACACCTTCATCACTTTCCAAAAAGATCTCTCCGCCATGCAACTTCACAAACTCCCTGGTAATGGCCAGTCCGATCCCGCTGCCCTGGTTGATGATGGATTCGGGAACCTCATTCTGGAAAAAGCTCTCAAAGATTTTCTCCTGCTTTTCTTTGGCGACGCCTATCCCGGTATCGCGCACACGAATTTCAACCATATACTGATCGATCATGATACAGTCCGCAGAAACATTAACCTTTCCATTGTCCAGCGTAAATTTAAAACTGTTAGACAGCAGATTGAACAGGATCCGCTCAATCTTATCGTGGTCAAAATTTACCTTCAGCGTTTCATACGCCGCATTAAAGGTGAGTTGTATGTTCTTCTGTTCGGCAATGTCCTTAAAAGAATAGGTAATTTCTTTAATGAAAGAAATGATATCTCCGGGCCGCTTCTGCAGCTTGATCTCCTTAAGCTCCATCTTTCTGAAGTCCAGCAGCTGGTTTACCAGGTTTAGCAGACGCCTGGCGTTCTTCTGAATCAGCGACACCTGTTCCTTAAGCTGACTGTCGTAAGCTCCTTTTAGCAGCTTATCAATCGGAGCCAGGATCAGCGAAAGCGGTGTCCGAAACTCATGGCTCACATTGGTCAGGAACTTGATCTTCATGGCATCGAGCTCCCGGTAGCGCATGGCTTCCAGGCGCTCGTTGTCCAGCAGTCTTTGCGACTCAACTTTCTCCTGCTCGATCATACGCTGCACCTCCTTTTTTTCCTGTTCCGCAGCAAACTGCTGTCTGATCTTCTGAATCCCGCGGTGCCGGAAATAATAAAGTGCCCCCCCGATCATCAAAAAGTATAAAACATAAGCCAGGGTAGAGGTATACCAGGGATTCAAAATCCTGATATTCAACGTAACAGGAGTAGCCTTATCCATATTTTCAGTATTGGATGCCCGCACTTTAAAAACATAACCACCCGGATCAAGATTGGTATAGGTCGCCTTTCGCAGACTATTGTCTGCAGTGATCCAGGCCTTATCGAAGCCCTCCAGCATATACTGGTGCTTAACCTTATGCGGGCCGATATAATTAAGTGAAGCGAATTCGATGGTAAAAACATTTTCATCATGATCCAGCGTAATCTTCCTCGTATCAAAAATAGACTGCTTCAATATCACCCTGCCGTCTACCTCCATACCGGAAGTCACACTCTTGTTAAACAGCTGAAAATCTGTAATGAAAAGTTTTGAAGGCTGGCTGTAGGTTTTGATCAGTGAGGGCTGGAAGATGTTGATGCCATCGGGGCCTCCAAAAGCAAGTTCACCGCTGCGCAGTTTTACAGAAGCGATCCTGTTGAATTCCTTGCCCTGCAGGCCGTCATTCTCATCAAAATTTTTGAACACCAGGCTCAGTTTCTTTTTATAGCTTACCGAAATGCGCGACAGCCCGTTAGAAGTACTCACCCAAAAGTCGCCATGATCATCTTCCTGAATATCCATGATGTTATTATCCGGCAGGCCGTTTTCAATCGTATAATTGAAAAAAGTCCTGGTTTCAGGATGATAAATACTCAAACCGTCCCTGGTGCCGATCCACATATATCCCTTACTGTCCTCAATGAAACTGTTGATGTTGTCGTTGATCAGGCTATTGTCGTTTTTCGTATCATTAATGATTCTGGTAAACTTACCGATACCCCTTGGAAGTACATTCATGCCATAGGAGGTACCGATCCAGATATTTCCCTTCGAATCTTCAATGATCTTAAATACATAATCGGAACTGATCAGGTTATTTTGCTGGGTATAACGCCTGAATTTCTTTGTATCACGATCAAACAAGTTCAACCCGCCACCCATGGTAGAGATCCAGAACCTGTCCTGAGAATCTTCCAGAAAATCAGACACTTTATTGTCGCTCAGACTCTGCGGATCTGCTGCATCATATTTGTAATGCATAAACTTTCCACCATCCATATAATCGAATCCGCCGGTGTAGGTACCGATCCACAATTTATCAAACCGGTCTATATAAATGGCCACTATCGCATCGTGCGACAAGCTGTTCGGGTTAGCGGGGTCATGCCGGTAGGAACTGAACTTTAGCGTTTTACGATTATAATACACCAGGCCCTTACCATTGGTGCCGATCCAGATATTACCGGCTTTATCCTCCACCATGCGGTTGATGTCACTATATATCAAGCTATTGGGATCGGAAGAATGTTTGATCAGGTTAAACTTAATGATATTGGGATGATAAAAATTAATGCCTTTTCTAAAGGTCCCGATCCAGACCATACCCAGGTTATCGTAATAAATACTGGAAATGCTGTTCTGGCTCAGGCTCTTGCTGTCGTTTTCATTATTCAGGATATACCTGATACTAAAATTCTTCTTGTCGATCAGGTTAATGCCACCATGATCGGTACCGATCCAGATATTGTCATCCTTATCCTGCACAACACCAGTTACAATGTCAGAATTGAGCTTCAGCTCCGGAGCGTTTTTACTGATCTTCTTCAGCAGATTGCGTGCCGGATCAAAATAATAGATCCCGGTAGACGTAGAAATGTCGTAAATCCAGATCAGGCCCTGCCGGTCTATGAAAAGGCGATACGTATCGCTCTCCCGGTTAGAAAATTTACCGGACAGATCTATCCGCTGGGTAACCGTCTCGGTATTCTTTTTAATTACTTCCAGCGTGCCGTCTGCATGGATCGTCCACAAGTTGCCTTCCTTATCTTCTGCCAGATCAATAACAGGACTTGCAGAAATGGAATTCTCGCCCCGTACCTCATGGGCTATCCGTGCTGTTTTTTTAGAAACAGGATTATATTTATACAACCCGGTAGCGGGTGATACAAACCAGAAAACGCCCGATTTTCCCTTTTTAAGCAGGCGCACGGCACTTTCAGTTACCCCGTATTTTTCCAGTTCGGGCTTAATGTCGTGATTAAAAAGTTCCGTTACCGGATCATAGATATCCATGCCGGCCCGGGTCTCGATCCACAACTTCCGGTCAGGACCTTCGGTAATCGTCCGCACATCACTGTCGCTGATGGTCGATTTATTTTTGATCCTATGCCGGTAAACTTTAAAGCTATAGCCGTCATACCTGGCCAGTCCGGCCATAGTCCCCAGCCAGATAAAACCTTTGTCGTCCTTATAAAAACAATTGACATCATTGTGCGGCAACCCATTGTTGATATCCAGGTGCGAGAACTGGTACTGGTTATATTGAGCCGCGGCCGGCATGCAGTAAAGCAGGCCAAGGCAAAAGCCAATCCATATTTTCAGTTTCCGCCCCATTCTTTTATGCGCTGTTCTTCCCTTAAGTCAATCGTTAATATACAAGATACTTATTTATATATCCCTTTCAGATCCTTTTCAAAAAGAGTATACGGATCGTTGTAAAATTTCATAAAATCCGGAACATTAGGATGGCCCGGATAAGGCGCGTAAAAATGAGTCTGGCTGCTGGTGTCGTTGCGCCATACCAGCACATAGCATAGCCTGATCTGATCACTCTTCATTACCTTCAGCAGCACATCATTCCACCATTCCGGATTGGGTAGCGACTCCAGTCCGGTTTCAGTAAATGCGGCCAGCTTACCGTTCTTTTGCGCAAGAGCAGAAACAATACGAAGTTTCTTTACCGCATCATCAGTATTATACTTACCGTACCTGCCCATATCTCCATAGTTATCTGTGCCCAGCAGATCCACCCATTCATTCCCCGGATAGCGTTCCAGGTATTCCGCTTCCGTTTTAAAAATATTATCCGGTGAAAATGCGTAGATGAAATTGTGCACACCTTCGGTGTCTCTCAGGTAAGAAACCGTAAACTTCCAAAGCGCCTTAAACTCTTCCGGTGTACAGTGCGATCTGCCCCACCAGAACCAGTCTCCGTCAAACTCATGATATGGCCTGAAGATCACCGGTATGGCTTCCCCCTTTTCACCCTTCAGACTTTTAGCCCAATCCGCAATGTCTTTCAGTATGGCGATGTATTTGTCGTGTCCCTCTCCGCCGGGAATAATATATTTTACCGCAGGCAGAGAAACAGAATCCTTCCAGTAAAACTCACCGCCAGACACAGGATTTGAGAAATGCCAGGCAACGGTAGTAACGCCACCGCGACGGTAAGTATCCGTAACGTTTTTCCTCAGCAGCGCCTTGGTTTTTTCAATTTCTGCCCGAGGGCGGCCGGACAAGCCCATTATGTCTATTCCAATCACAGCAGGATGACTGCCCGTAACAGACTTCACATCAGAACGGTCTTCATCACCAGACCATCCATGCCCATATTCGGTAGCGTGCTGATGGCCGAACAAGGTATATTTTTCAGACAACTTATAAAGATTGTCAAATAAAGCCCGCGTCTCTTTGGTTGCCTTGGTATCCGTAAGCTTTCTTTGCTGAGCCATCAATGTGTTCAGACACAACAGTCCTGCAAGGGCAAAAAGATATTTCATTTTCATAATTGTTAAACTTACTGATTTTTTAAAGAGGGCATTTCATCAAGGGTAATTACATAACTGCTGGCAAACATCTTTTTCCAAAGATCCAGGGAATTGTGCACGCTGTTACGGGTATAATCACCGTACCAGGGCATAAACCAGGACCAGGCCGCTGCATCTTTAGTCAGCTGATCCACATCCGGAATGGAACCGCATTCGCTCAGCGCCACCATTTTTTTATCGCCATAAAGTGTGCTGATGCCATTGAATTCAGCAAGCTGTGCCCCATGATCACCCTGCTTGTAAATGTCACGGCCAATGATATCTACATAAGCATCACCGGGATACCAGGCATCGTCATTGGGCTCACGCGTCCAGACCCAGATCAGGTTATTGAGCTTGTGGTGATTTACCATCCGGTCAAACATCAGCCGGAACAATTTCTTACAGGGCGCAGCGCCTTTTGCACCCCACCAGAACCAGCCGCCCGCAGCCTCGTGCAAAGGCCTCCAGATGACAGGAACATTGTCTCTTTTCAGTTCAGCAAACTGCGCTGATACAAAGTCAATATCTGCGATCATCGCCTTATATTCAGCAGACTCAGGATCATCGATCTTCGAGACATCAAAACTGGTCTTGTTGCTGTAAAATTCCTCCGTTGTCCTCAGCGGATCACGCCAGTGCCATACAAATACAGGAATCCCGTTCTTGGCCCAGTAAGCTTTGGCATCCTCAACAGGCTGCTGGTTATCATACCAGGTATAGCCCCTGTTGCAATGCATAAAATCAAGCCCGATTATAGCCGGTTCCTTACCCGTATTTTGTTTCAGCCAGGCAGTCTCGTCAAAACTGTTGAGGGTCATTACGCCAGACAGTACCTTCTTACCGTAGTTATCACGCAGGAACTGATATAATTTATTCGCTTCAAAACCAGGATTTGGGGTAACCAGCGCCGCATTGATGTCGAAACGGCTGACAGCGATTTCCGGCTCCGCCTTCTTTTCTTCATTACCGCCGGACTTTTTACAGGCGGACAGCAGGACGCAAAAAATGCAGATACCCCTAAGCAGCTGCTGCAGTTGGTTTGGTCTCATGGTTATATTGGTTAGTCGTATTGGAATCGTAAAAGTATTACCGGCAGCGTTCCTTAATGCTAAAAAAGGGGGTTCCAAATGTTAAAGTTTAGGTGCTGAGGTACTGATCGGCAAAAAACGACATCAGCGCAGCCGAACATTACATCCTGCTAACATTTCATTTTTATAACTATTGGATCCTATTGCTTAACTTTGTAACATGATCGCACTTCCGGTTGTTTCAGAAAACCCAGTACAACGCAAACCAGATTGGCTTAGAGTAAAGCTGCCTGTTGGTAAAGAGTATGCCCAGGTACGCAGCCTGGTAGACACACATAAGCTCCATACCATTTGTGAAAGTGGCAACTGCCCCAATATGGGCGAGTGCTGGGGCGCGGGTACCGCGACGTTCATGATCCTGGGAAACATCTGTACCAGGTCATGTTCCTTTTGTGCGGTTGCGACTGGCAGGCCAATGGCAGTAGATACCGACGAGCCGAACCGTGTAGCCAATTCTGTAAAACTGATGCAGGTAAAACACTGCGTAATTACCTCTGTAGACCGCGACGACCTGAAAGACGGAGGCTCCATCATTTGGGCTGAAACGCTGCAGGCCATCAGAAGAGAAAGCCCTGAAACCACACTGGAAACATTGATCCCCGATTTTAAAGGTCAATGGGACAACCTGTACCGCGTACTTGAAGAAAGACCGGAGGTAGTCTCACACAATATGGAAACCGTAAGGCGCCTTACCAAACAGGTACGCGTGCAGGCGAAATACGACAGAAGCCTCGAATGCCTGAAACGCATTTCTGAATTTGGACTGAGAACCAAGACCGGCATTATGATGGGCCTGGGCGAAACTGAAGAAGACATATTGGAGGCCATGGACGATTTGGTAGCCAACGGTGTACACATCCTTACTTTAGGCCAATACCTGCAGCCCACCAGAAACCACCACCCGGTAGTCGACTGGATCCACCCCGATCAATTTGCCAAATACAAAGAAATAGGCCTGGCAAAGGGTTTAAAATATGTAGAAAGCGGCCCGCTTGTACGTTCATCTTATCATGCGGAAAAGCACTTATTCGATTTTTAATTTTCCGAATTAGAGCTACACTGTTTATTTCTTCCAGCATTTCGCAAAAAAAACAAATACCACTTTGTTGTTGTTCTAGTTTCTGTATATTAGCAATCCATTGGCACCGACAAAGAAAATATCTCTCTCAGAGGAAGAGCTGGTCAGTAAACTGAAAGCTCAGGATACATTGGCTATCCGGGCACTTTACGACATGTATTCAGGTGCACTGCTGGGGGTCATCTCCAGAATCATTCCCCAGACAGAAGTAGCAGAAGATCTTTTGCAGGAAACCTTTATTAAAATATGGAATTCGGCAATAAGCTATGACCCCTCTAAAGGGCGTTTATTTACCTGGATGATGAACATTGCCCGTAATTTGTCTATCGATAAACTGCGCTCGAAAGATTTTAGAAATTCGGGGAAAAACCAAGATATAGAAAATAACGTAGATTTCATTGATTCGCAAAAAGAGATTACTTTTAATGCGGATCTTCTGGGAATAAAGGACATGGTAACCGCACTTAAACCAGAATTCAATGCCGTTTTAAACATGGTGTACTTCAAAGGATATACCCATGTGGAAGCAGCAGAAGAGTTAAATTTACCATTAGGCACGGTTAAGACCCGGATCAGAATGGCTATTTTGGAATTAAGAAAGAATTTTAATTAAAGTGGAAGAAGGAAAAGCATATATTGAATCAGGCATACTTGAACTTTACGTTCTTGGGCAGTTAAATGCTCAGGAACAAGCTGAAGTTGAAGCAATGGCGTTGCAATATCCTGAAATAAAACAGGAGATGGCTGCCATTGAAATTGCTATGGAACAATATGCGCTGCAGTACTCAGTGAGTCCTGCAGAGGGATTGGAAGAAAAAATACTTGGTCAGATCGGCCATGCAACGGGTTCTGAACCCGCAATCGTTAAAGAAGCGCAACCTGCCCGTGAAGCCGTAGTTGTACCAATTGGTAACACTGCCGCCTACGACAACAAGATCAAAACCTTACGCCTGGCACTTGTAGCCTGCGTAGCCTTGCTGCTGGTCAGCGTAGTCGCCTTGTATTCCGCGCATAACGAACTGGGCAGTGCCAAAGTTCAGATCGCTGAATTAACCCTCGACAGGCAGAAATTTACCAGTACGGTAAACTTCATGAAGCAAACGAACGAAGACCTTCAGAAGATTGCAGACATGAATACAGATCCGAACTGGAAAATCGTGAAACTGGCGGGAACCACTATGGACCCCAATGCAAACATGATGGTTTACTGGCATGTAACCGGCAGACATGTCATGATGGACAACTCCAAAATGCACCTGCCAGTAACAGATCAGGAACACCAGTACCAACTGTGGGCACTGGTAAACGGCAAACCGGTAGATCTGGGTGTATTTGATGTAAAGAACGATAAATCTAAAATATTGGTAAACATGAAGGAAATCGCATCTGCGCAAACCTTTGCGGTTACCTTAGAGAAAAGAGGCGGCAGCCCAAGTCCTACAATGGATCAGATGATCGTAGCAGGCAACGTCTCCATCTAATTCAAAACCGCTATTTCTTAGGATCAGGAAAACCATTTATGGTTACAGGCAATTGCATCGCAACCTGCGAAGCTGTCACATTAAACCTGCTTTCAGCCAGTTCATTTCCCGCCCTGCCGTGAAAGTAACATCCCAGCATTGCCGCGGTTGCCGGCTGGTAACCCTGAGCCACGTAAGCGGTGATGATCCCGGTAAGCACATCGCCCATTCCACCCTGGGCCATCGCCGGATTTCCTGTCGGATTGATAAATACCAATCCCTGCTGATCTATAATAAAAGTATACTGGTTCTTCAGTACAATCACCACCTCCATTTTCCTGGCTTTCAGCCTTGCCGTCTGCAAGCGCTCCCACCAGGTCTTATGAGCACCGAACAACCTGTCGAACTCCTTTACATGAGGAGTAAGAATAGATTTTTTTGGGATGGACCGTAACTTCCCCTTCAACAGCGTCAATGCATCTGCATCTGCCACGATCGGCAGTTTCTGCCTGAGCAGCTCATACAACAGTTCAATATGATCCAGTGAATGGCCGTTGCTATTGGTCAGGCCGGGCCCAACGGCTATGGCACTATACGTTTTAAGGATAGTTTTATTTTCCAGCAGCTGCTTCTTGTCGGCATACATCACTTCCGGTAATGCAGCATTCAGTGCCGAAAGCCCGCTTTCAGGAATCGCAGCAGTGGTCAACCCCGCACCTGCATACAAACAACCCATAGCAGACAATAATGCGGCACCCATAGTCTGCGGGGCACCCGCAATGATCAGCGCATGCCCGTAGGTTCCTTTATGACTGAAGGGAACTCTGGGCTTGAACAACCGCCCAATGTCTTCCGGCATAATTAAACGGTAATCACCCGGCCCCTCGATACCATTAATTACATAGCTGTCTTCAGTGGCAGAAGCATCAGGTAAAAAGTCATTGAGCTTCGTTTTCATACCAGATTATTTAATACCCATTTCCTTCTTTAAAAACTTCCCTGTCAAGCTGATCGGATTTTGAATCAAGCCTTCAGGCGTTCCCTCAAAGATGATTCTACCGCCCCCGGCTCCCCCTTCTTCACCCAGGTCGATCACCCAGTCTGCCACCTTCACCACATCAAGATTATGTTCTATGACCAGTACGGTGTTTCCCTTCTCTACCAGCTCATTCAGCACACCGAGCAATACACTGATGTCTTCAAAATGCAAACCTGTTGTCGGCTCATCCAGGATATAAAAAGTTCTGCCGGTATCCTTTTTAGACAGTTCGGTAGCCAGCTTCACACGCTGCGCCTCACCACCCGACAAAGTGATGGAAGACTGACCCAGTGTAATATACCCCAGGCCTACATCCTTCAATGTTTTGATCTTACGATAAATAACCGGCATATTCTCAAAGAAATCGCAGGCATCCTCAATACTCATGTCCAGCACATCACTGATCGACTTTCCTCGGTAGCGCACTTCCAGCGTCTCCCTGTTGTACCGTTTACCGCTGCACTCTTCACAAGGCACCTGTACATCGGGCAAAAAGTTCATTTCAATCACCTTCATACCGCCACCCTGGCAAGTTTCACAACGCCCTCCCTTTACATTGAAAGAAAAGCGGCCGGGCTTATAACCCCTGATCTTCGCCTCAGGAAGCTGTACATATAAATTCCTGATGTCTGAAAATACGCCCGTATAGGTAGATGGATTCGATCTTGGCGTACGGCCGATCGGCGCCTGATCTATTTCGATCACCTTATCAATTTCTTTCAGTCCGTTGATCTTCTCATAAGGCAGCGGATGCTTTTTTGCCCTGAAAAAATGATGGTTCAATATGGGATAAAGCGTTTCCGTAATTAAACTGGACTTCCCGCTTCCCGAAACACCCGTTACCGTAATGAACTTACCCAAAGGAAAATCTACCGATACATCCTTCAGGTTATGGCCACTGGCCTTGATGATAGACAATTTATGTCCGTTGCCTTTTCTGCGCTGCGCAGGTATCTCAATACCCTTCTTTCCGTTCAGGTAGGCAGCCGTAAGCGTGCCCGATTTCAGGATCTGAGCAGGCGTACCCTGTGCAACGATCTGCCCGCCGTGCACACCCGCAGCCGGACCCACATCAATTACATGGTCGGCCTCCAGGATCATGTCCTTATCGTGCTCGACCACCAATACCGTATTGCCTAAATCCCGTAAATTCTTAAGCGCATTGATCAGCCGCTCGTTATCGCGCTGGTGCAGGCCGATACTCGGCTCATCCAGAATATACATCACGTTCATGAGCTGCGAACCAATCTGTGTAGCCAGCCTGATCCTTTGGGCCTCGCCACCCGATAACGTACGCGCAGTACGGTCAAGCGACAGGTAATTCAGCCCCACATCACTCAGGAAACCCAACCGTGCCCTGATCTCCTTCAGGATCTCTTTGGCAATGGTATTCTGCCGTTCACTGAGTCTGCTTTCCAGATCCACATACCAGGCTTTCAGACTATTGATGTCCATTTCGGCCAGTTCAAAAATATTCTTCCCGTCTATTTTAAAATGCAGACTCTCTTTTTTTAAACGTGCTCCGTTGCACACCGGACAGGTCTTCAGCTTGCGGAAAGCCTCCATATCGTCTACCGCACCCTCTCCTTTACGCTCCTGCTGTTCTTCCAGCAGCTTAATGATGCCGTCAAAAGTGATCTGGTAATTCTGAACATTCCATTTGTTGTACTCCACAGCCACGCTCAGCAGCTCCGGAGAACCATTCAAAATGATATTGATATTTTCTTCACCCAGTTTTTCCAGCGGAGTAGATAATGAAAAATTATACTTTTTAGCCAGCGCCTTCAGCACCTGGAACACCCATACATCACGGTACTCACCCAAAGGAGCAAGGCCGCCATTGATAATGCTCAGTTTTGGATTGGGCATCACCGACTCCTTATCGATCACAAAAATATACCCCAGCCCACCGCAATTTTCACAGGCCCCGTAAGGCGAATTGAAAGAAAAGCTGTTCGGCTGCGGCTCATCGTACGATATGCCGGTAGTAGGACACATCAGAAAGCGACTGAAATGGGAAACATTGTTGTCCTTATCGCTGATCTTGATGATCCCCTTTCCAAGCCGCATTGCGGTTTGCAAAGAATCCTGTAATCTTTTAATGTCCTTTTTATCAATCAGCAGCCGGTCTACAACGATCTCAATGTCGTGGATTTTATAGCGGTCTACCTGCATCTTGGCCGTAATGTCCTGAATTTCTCCATCCACCCTGACCTTTACATAGCCCTGCTTGCGGATCTGCTCAAACAATTCCCGGTAATGGCCCTTACGCCCCTTTACTACCGGTGCCAGAATATTTACGGGAAGATCCCCATACTTTTTAAAGATATTGCTGAGGATCTGGTCTTCGCTCATGCGCTCCATCCGCTCACCGGTATTGAAAGAAAAGGCATCACCCGCACGCGCATACAGCAACCGCATAAAATCGTAGATCTCTGTAATGGTACCAACCGTAGAGCGCGGATTTTTACTTGTGGTCTTTTGCTCAATAGCGATCACCGGGCTCAGCCCCGAAACCTTGTCTACGTCGGGTCTTTCCATACCGCCCATAAACTGCCGCGAATAGGCACTGAAAGTTTCCATATAACGGCGCTGACCTTCGGCATAAATGGTATCAAATGCCAGTGAAGACTTGCCACTACCACTTAAACCGGTAATCACCACCAATTTATTTCTGGGAAAGGAAACGTCAATATCTTTAAGGTTATGCACCCTGGCTCCATATACTTCTACATCTTTTTGCTCGCCAAGGTCTACTGTATTTTTGCTCATATATATCTAAAAAACGGGATGGATCTGCTAACAAATTAAGATAGCATTTTTCCGCGCACAAAGGTAAACCATTATCAGGAAAAACTTTCTATTTTACTGAATAAGAGAACATAATTTACACCTATATGTTTTGCCCTACCATACTATTGTGGTCTCATTTTCAGTAGGATGTCCGGTACAGACCAATACCCTGCCCGCAGCAATCTCATTGTCGAGCAGCACCTCATTATAATCCATATGCACACGCCCCTTTGTACAGGTCGCCGTGCAGGTACTGCAGATTCCAGCCCGGCAGCTGTAAGGCACATCAATCTGCTGATCCAGGGCCACCTGCAGGATCGTGCGGTTATAAGGTACGGCAAGCCGGTGCTCCTGCCCCTTCAGTTTTAAGACCACCGTATAGGTATTGGTATCCTTCACTTCCCTTTCTGTCATATCGTCTTCATCCAGCTCGTCTTCCGGCAATACAAATGTTTCCCTTTTGATCTGGGCGATATCAAAGCCAAGCTTCAGCAACGTGATGCGGCAGGTAACCATATAATCAATCGGTCCGCAGGTATAAAACAGTGCGTCCTTTTCATCATAGCGCAGATGTTCCCCTACTATCTTTTCAATAAGAAAGACATTCAGCCTCGCCATCAACAGGTTTTTGGACTGGCTGGACACATAAATGATCTTAAGACGCTCCGGAAACTCCTCCTGCAAACTGTTCAGTTCTTCATAAAAAAGAGTCTCCCCAACCGATCTGCTGCTATAGATCAGGACCAGCCGCGAATGCTGCTCGGCGTACAATGCCGTTTTGAGGATAGAAAAAAGCGGAGTAATACCCACCCCGGCACCAAAAAGAAAAACCGTTCTTGACTTCAGCGGCTGAGGAATGTAAGTAAACAACCCGTTTGGAGCTAAGGCATTGAGCACATCGCCAACAGCTGTTTTGTGATGCAGAAACCTGGAGATCTCGCCATTTTCCACCCGCTTTATGGCAATGGCCAATGGCTCATCGACATCAGGAGAACTGCAAATGGAATAAGACCGGCGCAATTCCCGGCCCTGGATACTGAATACCAGTGTAAGAAACTGTCCTGCAAGATACCGGAGCCGCTGGCCATCTGGCAGATCAAAGGTGAGCACCAGTGTTTCTCCTTCCGTATATTTCATCCCGCGGATGCGCAATCTCATCAATTCCATGAGGGGTAAAATAGCAAATTAAACAGAAAACAAAAAGCCGTTCCAATAATTTGGAACGGCTCCCCACATAGGTGTCAACATCTTTTATTTGTGTGTTAAAAGCTTTAATCTATAATCCCTGAATCTTATACCTGCAGCCAAACGCCTTTGCCTAAATTAAAAATGAATTACAATCAAAAAGCATTAAAGGCTTAATTGTAGGCCTTAAAGGTATTTTCCGCTTTGTAAGCCAAAAGTTGTTTCGGAACCCTGTAGCCGTAGCGTACCGGATCTTCCACAATCTCTTTAACAGAAATCAGCTTGTAAACGTAACCTGCCGTTTCACGGTTCAGTTTCATTTTAAAGTAATTGTCCTGATTCTGACGGTTGATCTGCTTTTTCATATGGCTGTCGCCCACATTATATGCGGCGGCCACCAGTGTCCAGCTGTCGAAAATACCATAAAGTTCCTTAATGTACTTTGCCGCGGCAATGGTCGATTTGCGCAGGTTTTTGCGCTCATCCACTTTTGAATTGACCTTCAAACCGTAATTCCGTGCTGTACCGGGCATAAACTGCCAGAAACCTGAAGCACCCTTTGGTGATGTACCTCCCTGCAATCCGGATTCTATCAAAGGAACATATTTAAAGTCCTCGGGTATTCCATATGCTGCAAGAATAGGTTCTATCACAGGAAACCATTCTGCTGCTTTTCTGTGCAGGCGGTTGGTCTGTATATGACTGTAATTAAACGCGGCAAGAACCATCTTCATTTTACGCTCCACTTTGGCATCCCCCAATGGAAGTGTTTCTTCTGCGAAATTTAACCGGGCCATATGAGATAATGGCGCCGTAATTTTTGTTGTTGTTATTGTATCTGTTGACGTTGTTTTTTCCTCTTCCGAGAGACTTTTTGCTTTGTGGGGCATGTTGTAAGCAAACACTTTTGCCATAACCAGTAATGCAATTATTACCGTACATGTTATTATGTGTTTCTTTATCATTTTCCTCCTTTTTTTGGTTAACAATATAAAACGCCTGCAAACATACAACATATTACCTTAATTATCAAGCATTTACAATAATAGATTTCAAAATCGAGGTTTAAAGTATCCTAAGACGTGTTTTTCCGGACTGCATATTTCCACTTTTTGGAGGTAGAAATAAGCCAGGTAATATGGTCTTCTTTGGGAACAAACAGGATATAATCAGACAATAAATTGAATTTAAATTGAAAATAAATCAAGGATTATAATATGGTTGGTCTATCGTTGACGTATCCCTGATCTATCGTTAATTTGTCAGATATGATATAACAACGATAGCTCAACGATAGCGGAACGATAACTAAGAGATAGATTAATTCAGCAATTATATTCAGGTCATTTACTCTTGAAACTTAAATTATATGCTGTGATGACAGTTTCAGGTAACTGCTTGATGACACTAAAATTGCGTAGTTTCGCAAATTTCCCTAACTTTGCCAACCCGCATAATTTTGCGGCTAATAGCGTATCATGACAAAAGACAACAACAGGAACAGTCGGGATGACAAGTCCAAACCGGGAAACCGAAGCACAACTGGCAGAAAGCCAAGCGGAACTGATAGTTCATACAAGGGCAAGAGCAAGTTTGACGATAAAGAAGGGAAAGATAAAAAATTCGGTAGCGATCGCGGAGCGTTCAAACCAAAAGAAGGAGACAGAAAAGATTTTAAACCAAGAGGCGGAAGGGATGGTGATGCTAAAGACTTCAAACCGAGAGGTCCGAGAAGTGACGACAGCAATTACAGACCAAGAAGCTCAGAAGGCGACTTCAAACCAAGAGGCGGCAGGGATGGTGATGCTAAAGACTTCAAACCGAGAGGCGCGAGAAGCGACGACAGCAGTTACAGACCAAGAAGCTCAGAAGGCAATTTTAAACCAAGAGGCGGCAGGGATGGTGATGCTAAAGACTTCAAACCAAGAGGCCCGAGAAGCGACGATAGCAGTTACAGACCAAGAGGTGGCGATAGCGACTACAGACCAAGAAGTTCAGGTGATGACTTCAAGCCAAGAACAGCGGGGTCAAGGGATTTTAAACCGAGATCTACAAGAGAGGGTGACGGAAAAGATTCCGAAAAACGCAGTTATATAAAGAAAGACAATTTCGGAGGTGACCAGCCCTTCAGAAAATTCGAAGATAAAAAAGGTTCTTCTTCAAGAACCACAGACAACAGGCCGTTCAGAAAAAGAGAAAATGAATCGGACGCCAGACCAAATTTCAGAGAAAAATCAGTAGACCGTGGCGAGCGTATCGACAATGGGCCGAACCTGCGCAGCAGGAAAAATGCGCCTGTAAAAGAAGATGATGGTCTGATTCGTCTGAACAGGTACATCTCAAATTCAGGTATTTGTTCACGCCGTAAGGCCGATGAACTGATCGCAGCCGGT
>Ga0126314_10000400_pt1 | contig 21327 bp, 18 predicted proteins | sample Plot105B_FD_92535 | JGI IMG/M metagenome (GOLD analysis project Ga0126314, IMG submission 92535) | Serpentine soil microbial communities from UC McLaughlin Reserve, CA, USA - Plot105B | ecosystem: Environmental > Terrestrial > Soil > Grasslands | place: USA: UC McLaughlin Reserve, Lake County... | reverse complement strand
AATATGATAAGAAACTGCATCACAAACGGAATGAATTCTCCTATGTCAAAGAATGTGCTAATGCCGATGGACTGTCCGTATTTGTATAAGAAGTTAAGTGCTGAAGGTATGACTACAAAGTAAGAGAACAGACAGCCTACAATAAATAACCCTATTGCATATGTCATGAATTTTTTTACGAGAGCCCTCTCGCGTGGGTAAAGTCCAGGACTTATAAAACCAGCCAATTCTCGTGTGATGATAGGCATGGCTAGGATTACCGAAAGCATAAGTGCTGAATAGATTTCTGTATAAAGTGATCCTTGTGGAGTAAGTTGTATGAGGTTGACATTTTTAGGCAGCAAATTGGTCTTCATGAGATGAATTGTTTGAACTGATACGTTATTCCATAAATCTGGATGTGGAAGCGGAATTTCATAGCCGTTCAAATCATAGATGCTGATTCCAAAAGTCAGACAGAAAATAGTTACTATTACAATGGCAACGAATATTCTAATTATCCTACTCCTAAGTTCGCCAGTATATTCTAGAAAAGATACTTGCTTATACGCCATTACCGATCTCACGTGTGTTGCCTTTAAAGGATGCTGGTAATGCAGCAACTTTGGTTAGCAAGGTAACATTATGATTAGAATAAGAATTGTTGTTGTTACTTTGAATTAATGACAATGTGATATATGTATATATGTGAACAAATCGATTATCTCCAGGTATGATTAGGGTATGAAATATCACTGTCTGTATACACAGCACATAGGTGGAACTAGCTGGTGAATACTTACAGTCAGACACTAACCATGTCATAACCTGTTGCTCCATTTGGAAATGGATCTGTATATGTATCTGTCTGTATATTTCCAGCCTTATCAGTAGCTCTTACTATTATCTTATGTTTACCATTACGTCTCAGATCCAATTCAGCATTCCATAATACCCATGTATATTGTGATAATGGATCTTTGATATTGGCATTATTCCACGTAGCACCACCATCAATGCTTACCTCAACTTTTGCTATTCCTCTGTCTCCTGCAAAAGCCATGCCTGCAACCGGCACAGTTCCATCGGGCATCACGCTGGAAGATTCCAAATCTCCAAATCTCTTTCTAGCAAGCGAATTACCTGGAATAATGATGAATGAATGAGTGTTGTATGTAGCTTTATTGCTCCATCCTTTCCTCTGCCAATAGCCTTCATAAACGGCGTCTACTAGCTCTATTTGAGTTATCCACTTTGCATTCATCATGCCATATATTCCAGGAACTATAGCTCTAACAGGATAACCATGATCCGATGTAAGAGGAGCATTATTCATATCGTAAGCTAGTATTGTTCCCTCAAACATTGCTCTTTCTAGAGGTATTCCGACGTCATAGCCATCATAGCATCTAAAGACAATATATTTTGAGTTTGGCTTTACATGCGCCTTGTCAAGAAGATCTTTTAGATGTATTCCTTTCCATAGCGCAGTGCTTATCAAATCACCTCCTATTTTGTTACTTACACATTCAAGTGTAGCAAATTCTTCTACTGAAGGCATATCTCTTAGCTCTTTGTAATTGATTGTAAAAGGGTTCTCCACCAACCCCTTGACAGTTAAGTTCCAGGTTTGTGTGTTAACTTGTGGCACTATTGGGTTCTTGTCTATCCTATAGAACAAGTCGGTGGGTGTTATTTCTGACTCAAGCAGAGGTCTGAGTTTTGGATCATTAAACTCTTGCGGTATCGGCTTTGATCTGAGTAATGCGGACAAAGAAGAAGACAACTGTTGTTGCCCTTCTTTTCTTGGAACTATAAGGGAGCCTAAACCAAAGTAGATAATTGGTAAAGCTACTGCTGAAGCAATACTCGCACGCAGTAGTAGTCTTTTTCTGTAATCAATTTCTGGTCTACCATCCCTGCTATCTGCGGTATCAGTGTTATTTTCAGAAGTAAACCTCACTGGTGATGATGGTATTAGTATTTGATAAAAGTATGATAAAGTAAAGCCAAAGGCGATGCTAGAAGGTACTAGATAAATCGCTAACAACATAGCTGAATTGAGTTTTGCCTCCTGCTCACTCTCAGCCAAAGACAATAGAATAGCACCTGCAATGATAAGAATAAAGTAGGCAATAACGGAAAATAGTATAGCTCTCAAGGTATATCCCTTGGAAATAAGGCTTTTAGATCCTTGTAGCAGTCTCATGAATAATAAACTAATTAGGCCATATAGTATGATATTTACAATAACAGCACCTATAAAAGCAGAATATTTGGCAACAGGGCCTAGAGTCTCAACTGCTCGCGATTCAACTTGTCCAGGAGTCAGGGAGAACAATGTTTGAGATGCCAGCTCAGGAATAAAGAGTCCGTCAACAAATAATCTCAAAAGTAATGATACTGTAATGGCTATGGCTCCGGCAGCAAGTCCTGCGACAAAATACAACGTAAGAGAACGAAAGTGAGAAGCAGAAGAAAAACGGCCTGGTTGTCTCTGACCCATTGTAGCTATGTCAGGAAAGATGAATTTAACTTTTTTCTAAGCAAAATTAAATTTCGAGTCAGTCAAATATGGCCGGAACCTCATATGCTAATAGATAATATGCTAGATCAGATTGTATATGAATAGATGTCATAGGCATATCAAATTGTTTGATCCTAGAAAAGGAAAAATAGATCAGGCATGCCAGTGTAAGTTGTTATGCGATTTCTCCTAAGGCTAAATGCTTCATCAGTGGCGTTGACCTTGTTTCTACCTGCCTTTATATTGATAGCTTTTGCGACTTTAGTTACATATGTGCCTATAGGATTTATTGAAAAATACGCATTGTTAGTACCATCCTATGCGGAAACACCATCTGCTACTGACATGACAGATCATACTGCAGGTGATAAAAAATCTGCTGATAACACCGATATGGTACATGGTACTTTAATAGTAACAAAGAATGTTATCAATCTTAATAGTTCTAAGAATAATGCGAAACCATCTGATTTTACAATTACTGTGCATGGCAATAGCCCTTCTCCCAGTTCCTTTCAGGGCAGTTCATCAGGTACAGCTGTAAAATTGCAAATGGGGATGTATAGCGTTACAGAACAGGGACCATCAGGCTACAATTCATCAAGGTCAGGAGATTGCTCCGGTGGGATGATGTCAGTTGAAACTAAGACGTGTAAAATTACTAATACTTACACTACAAACCCTAATCAGTGACGATACGAGTAAATAAATAAATAAATAAATAAATAATCAATATAGGAGGAACAAGCTACACCTACAGGTCGGCTTAGATTCATTGAGTACTGGTGGACAACAATATTTATCAGAAAGACTGCTATCGATAGGAATATCGCTAGGTGTTAGCTTTGCTATTGTATTCTATATTCCTTTTGCTTTGTATATACCGCTTGCGATAGCAGCTTTTATTTTATTGAATATTTATTTATTTTAGAAAGAAAATTATGAGGGTATGAGTATGAGGTTTAGCAGTCGCCCTGTCGACTCTTCCTCCCGATCATTGAGCTATTCTTGTATTAACTTTGAGACAAGACATAACGAAACTTTTTGTCCCAAATGTGGTTCAAAGATCAAAAGAGCAGATTTCCAGAGTTCTTAGGTCGATGATAATAAGGTGGCCGCGATCGTAACATATAGTTGTTCAACGGTTGTTCAACCTCCATGAGAATTAAGCTATATAGCCTAATCTTGTTTAGACACTTCATGATGATGTAAACCTCTAAATTTCTCATGAACCTGATTTCTATACAATGTCAATCCAATTCTTGTAGCATATGGCTGTCCCTTGGCAAATGACTCTGCTAATTTTCTAATAAATTCCATTTCTACTTTTGGCGGCATTGGCGGATCAAATGGATCTACATATGCTTCAATTATGGTCGGCTTTCTTTGTGACATCGCTTCGCGCATGACTGTTTTCACTTCCATAGGGTCTCTAATAGAATATCCTTTGCCACCGCAAGCATGAGCAAATGCAGCAAAATCTATTGGCGTAAACTCTACTCCATATTCAGGGTTTCCAAGAAAGGCCATTTGCTCCCATCTGATCATACCTAATGTATTGTTCTTGATTACTATCACCTTAATTGGCAAGTTATATTGAACTGCTGTCGCAAATTCACCCATAAGCATACTAAAGCCACCGTCCCCGACAAACGCTACAGATTGTCTTTCTGGAAATGCAACCTGCGCTGCTATTGCGTACGGCAAGCCACAAGCCATACTCGCAAGGCTACCTGATAGTGAAAATTTCATTCCCTTTTTGATGTTGATATAACGAGCTGCCCAACTAGTAATTGTGCCGCTATCAACAGATATTATTGCATTCTCTTCTAATTCTTCAGATACAGCGGCTGCAATGACTTGGGGTTTAATGGGCGTATCGGTCCTAGAACTTTGTTCTTTTAATATATCATTCCAATTTTTCATTGCACGCTGTTTTGACTTTAAAAAGTCAAGACCGTCGTTGTGTTTTTCATTTAGCAAGGGAAGTAATGCAGCTAATGTGAGCTTGGCATCTCCTACTAATCCTATTTCAACAGGATATCGCAGTCCTATTCTCTCTGGTATAATATCGATTTGGATTCCTTTTGCCTGTCCTGGTTTTGGAAGGTAGTCTATGTATGGAAAAGATGTTCCAACCATGAGCAACGTATCTGCCTCGTTCATAGCATCAGTAGCAGGTTCAGTTCCGAGAAGACCTATTCCACCAAGACTATATGAGCTATCGTCTGGAACCACTGCTTTACCCAATAGTGCCTTAATGACTGGGGCACCCAATCGTTGGCAAACAGCAATCACCTCATCAGAGGCCGCAAGCGCACCTTGTCCTACTAGTATTACAACCTTCTCTCCCGCGTTGAGTATATTGGCGGCCCTTTGTAACAACTCACTATTTGGAATTGCATCATAAGTGAAAACATCTGATGTATGACCTGGAACTTTATGTCTTGAATATTTACCATGCAGTCGTTGTTCTTGAACATCTATAGGAATTGTTAAATGGCTAACTCCTCTGCGTCCAAGAGCACTCCTGCATGCAAGGTCCACTGCCATTTCGGCATGCTCTGGTTCATTTACCATGTTATTGTATACTGAAACATCGGAAAATAACTGTAAGAGGTTCACATCCTGCTGATAATTAGAACCCATCAAATCAGAGTATGTGCTGCCAGTAATCGCTATAACAGGTATGCTGTCCGCTTTAGCGTCATATAAGCCGTTTAAGAGATGTATTGCACCTGGACCTGACGTTGCAACACAAGCGCCGAGTTTTCCTGTGTATTTTGCGTAAGCACAAGCCATGAAGGCAGCCGATTCTTCATGTCTAACTAATATGAATTTGATTTTGTTTTGTCTCCGTCTTAAAGCTTCAATAAAACCATTAATGCCATCACCGGGTAGTCCAAAAATAACATTTACATTCCAGTCAATTAACGCTTCAGCCACAATATCGGCAGTCCTTAAATTTTCATATTCACTCATATTGTATTACAATATGCACACTTATCATTGCATAAAAATATATATAATCCACTTAAAGTGGATTGATGGCATTTTTCAGCTAAGCGTGATGATTTCTCTGTTCTCTACTATGATTGTAAAATTGTAGAGCGCTGTAAAATAAAATAAAATAATATAGTTACATTCGCATGTATGTTTTGTGTGTTATTAGGCTATTCTTTACTTGGGCTAGAACATTTACATATATTCTATTTGCTCCACTTCTAGATAATTTGTCACTAAATACAAGTTGAACAAGAAAATTCAATTACATATGACGCTGCTTGATATCTAGAACTCTTAAAAACTTATGTAGATGCAACCTTATAGAAATTAGTTGATCTCCCTGTGTTTAAGAAGACTGCTCATTTATCAAATACTAATATCGCTATCTTAATTGCTATAGCGCTAGTTGCGATATTATTATCTTTTTTTTCATTTCAGTATTACACATTAATTTCTGCTAAAATCGCCGACGTTGCGTCACATGAAATTAGGACAAATACCCAAATTCAGGTTCATGATATTTCACAGATATTAGCAAATAGACTCGAAAGCATAACTGCACTTCTACAAACTCTTGCTGACTCACCGGCTGTACACAATAATGAATACAAAAGAGCACATACTGTTATCAACAGTAGGCAACAGTACTCAGGTCAAGTTACGGACTTTTTCATGTGGCTTGACAAGAATGGCAAATTGAATTGGGTAAGCAACATTAACCAAACTGCCTATGAAAAGTACAAGGGAATAGATCTTAGTTATAGACCATATTTTTCTGTACCCAGAGACAATCATGCTGCATATTATAGCACTTTGATAGAATCAAATGACAAGATTCCCAGATTATACATCTCTTATCCAGTAATTAATGCGACAGAAGGAAATGGATCATCAGCGGAATTTACTGGTGTTGTAGCTGCATCAATAAGAGCTACTACGTTAGGAAATGTATTACAGCGTCAATTAATCCCACAGTTTAACAGCACGTTAGGACTGTTGGACAGAAATGGAATAGTACTCTATTCTAGCACTCCATCTTTTATAGGCAAATATGTTTTTGGAGATGATATACAGTCTGCATTTTCATCTCTGCTCAACTCAAAAGATAAGAACTCGTTAAATCAATTGATAAGGCGTTCTTTGTTAGGAAGCACAGGATCAGGTGACATTTGGGCACAGGGAAAGACACGCACTATTTCTTATGAGCCAGTGAATATCAACGGAAAGTACTTCTTGACATTATACGTTATTGCTCCACATAACCTTGCGAGCGACGTCGATATGTTAATTACTCAACAGAAGAACTTTAGTATCTTTGTAGTAATTACAATTGCTGCAGTAGCATTTGGTATTGCATTTTTGCTATTCTTATGGAACAAAAGATTAGAAATTACCGTAAATACAAGAACTGCAGATCTAAAGAAAACGAAAGACTCTTTGGAAGTGTTAAATGACCAGCTCTCAGCAGCTAATATGCAGCTTGCAGCGGCAAATGAACAACTAAAAGTACATGATAAGATGCAAAGAGAATTTATTAATATTGCCAGTCATGAGATAAAGACCCCTACTCAAGCTCTTCTTGGTTACTCTGAGATCTTACAGAGGCATCCTGAAAAAAGAGAACAAATATCGCAAGCAATAGTTAGAAATGCTTACAGGTTACAAAGATTATATATATATAATTGATTTGATATCTAGCATTGTAGAGGACTTCAAGAATGATACTCACATGAAAGATGTTGATATTAGATTGTCTTGTGAACATTTCGATTATCTGCTAGTAGAAGCAGACAAAGGAAGAATAGCCCAGGTAATCTCTAACCTTGTGAATAATGCCGTTAAGTTCGCAAATAAGGACAGAAGAACCATATTTATTGGTCTCAATATGGAACAACAGATGCACAACAATGGAGTAGAAAAAAAAGTAATAGTTACAATCAACCGCATTGATCCTGAAATATTACCAAGGCTATTTACAAAGTTTGCCTCGAAATCAGAAACAGGAGGCACAGGTTTAGGTCTATTTATTTCCAAGAGTATTATAGAATCCCATGGTGGTAAAATAGGGGCTGAGAATAATGCGGACGGCAAAGGAGCAACTTTCTATTTTATTTTGCCAATAAATAAATACATAAATAATCTATTACAAAGAAATCGGTTGCACATGGAATGTATGAGCATATGCAATGTCTTATCATATGGTGTTACCATTGTTATGATGCTGATCATCTTCGTCATTCCTTTGATTCGTCATTTTCTAATGTGGTCCAAGGGAACCATTTCCCGATAACTTTACCCCAATCAATTTTTAGAAACAGGTACAGAATACCACCTAGAATTATGGCAGCGCTGATTGCTCCAATGATAAGATAAAGTGGATTCTGGGAAGTAGAAGTTGAATAACGCTCAATAAATGGTCTTCCTAAAATTACTGCTCCCCATACTATAGCCTCATTTAGTATCAATTTACCAGAAAAGGTTGCAGTCGCAAATTTCCATGGACTGTATTTAGCAATACCTAACGGAATGTATACAAGGTCATCTGGAATAGGTGTTAGCGCGGCTATGAAAGCCCCAAGCCAGCCATATCTATTCAACAGCCTTTCTAACGGTACCATTCGTTTTTTGGTACGGATATTTATGATGCTTCTGCCATAATAGCTTGCATAAAATATTATGATTTTGGCTGCAAGTGCTCCTGCTGCACTCGATACACAAATGAGATTAGGATCTAGGTGTTTGTTAAATGCTGCCGTAATTAAAATTGGGAAATACGGAATCGGAATGAAAACGATAATACTTCCTACAAAACTGATAAGAAGTATACCAACGTAACCAAAATTACTAAAAAATTCAAAGAGCTGACTGACTATATTAATGTCGACCAAGCAAATGCTTACTGAGTATATATTCTAAATGTATGTAATAAAAGGATATCAATGAAGCTTTATCAAATACTGGACTAGACCAATTTAATATGACATTATTTCTTTGAAATTAATCTCGAAGGTTCTAAGAGCCACAAAAGAGCTTTTTATCTTTATTGGGTAGCTTCAGGAAAGTACCACTTGTAATTGCGTCTCGCTTTACTTTGAGTCTCTACATCATGGACGCTATTGATACATCAACAGGTGTTTTGCAGTTCTATGGCTGCCTCACTAATTTTATCTAGTTGTAACAGGTTCTTTTCCTTTTGCTCCTTTTCTTCTATCTAATATTAAAACAATTATGCCTGCTATTAGTGCTAGTATTCCTACGGCTGCTGCCGATAATCCTGCTACGACTCCACTAAATATACTAAAATTGATTTGATTATTCTCGTTTAGAAAAGTGGCAGGGCCAAACAAGGCGCCTACCTTGACTGTGTCCGAACCTAAATTTGAAATTATTAAAGTGTAGGTTCCTTGGGCTGTAGGCTTTAATATTGTAAAGAACTGCCTTGAAAATGTGGTATTGCTTAATATCTTAGCAGCTGGATCCTTTACCACCTCATTTAAACTAACATGACGACCAGCAGCAGCAGCATTCGATGCCTGTTCATTCTGAGAACTATTACTATTACTATGTTGAGATTCAAAGTGTACTTGCAACGCTATTGGATGAGCGATATCAGTTACTCGTATTGTGTTTCTACCTGATGCTGAAGGAGCTAGTACAACATCATTTAGAATCATGCCCTGACGAAGAAAGGAATTAGCGAACGAACCAGCCCAAAGCACAGAAATCACTATGCCTGCAATTAGCAGTGCTGCTCCTATAACTAGGATAATGTAACCCCTTTGTAACATGTATTATTGATACAATTTGATTAGCTCTTTATTATATCTGTATCAAAGAATATGGATAGAGTATAATGCAAAAAACACTGCGCGCTTTCTGAATATTAATTATTATATTGAATTCTTTCTATCTACATATTCTAACCAACGTGCTTCCATAAATAGGAGTTGATAGTTCAGCGTGGATGTTAAGTAACGACTATGACATTTGCAAATGAAATTCCAAATAAAAATGAATAAAGAAAAGACTAACATCAAGCAACTAAAAATCCGATTAATTGCCGGATTAAGAGAGGTACCATGTTCATGATTTAAATGCGCAAGGAGATTAACAATAACAAAATTTATCTAAATTGCATTTGCAATATGTGTATGTCTGCTATAGGTAAAAAACAAATAATTTCAGTAACACCTGATCTCATTCAACAGATACTACCTCCACGTCTGACCTCATCAAGAAAAGGAGATAATGGTATTCTTCTAGTCGTCGGCGGAAGCGGGACCTATCATGGAGCGCCTTTGCTTAGCAGCTTATCAGCTTTGCGCTCCGGCGTGGACCTTGTTTACACGGCAATTCCAAAGTCAAACATTTCAGCTATCAGGTCGTTTTCGCCAAATATCATTGTATTGCCATTTGCTCATGATGATCTTACTTTAGGTTCAGCAAAATCCATATTGAAGATGCTCCCCAAAAAACCACAAGTTATAGCTATAGGAATGGGCATGAAAATAGCAGCTCCAGATTCTCTGATATACATCATAAAAGAATTTATAAAAAATGGATCAAAGTTAGTACTAGACGCTTCTGCTCTTATACCAGAAGTCCTTGAATCTATCTCTGGAACTAACACAATAGTTACTCCACATTTAGGAGAGTACAAAAGAATGTTTCAGGAACGGCAAAATCATGATAAGACGTTAAGTGCAAGGTCAACAATAACAACAAGAGATATGTTTGAGGAACATGCATTAAATGTATACAGTATCGCAAAAAAATATGGCATTACAATAATTCTCAAAGGATATTATAATATTATTTGTGACGGTCACAGTACAATCGGACAGCAGAAACGTATATCCGTGATCAAGAGAACTACTCCTGCAATGACTGTAGGTGGTTGTGGCGACGTACTTTCTGGTGTGGTAGCGGGCTTGTTTTCAAAAATATCGGACGCTTTTTACGCATCAATTACAGGAGTGTATCTAACTGGAATGGCAGGAAATTTAGCTCATCAGAAGCTAGGGCTGCATATGGTTGCGACCGACCTGATAGAGCAATTACCCAACGCTATGAAGTCTTTTGATAAGATTATCTCCAACTCTCAACGATAGGTCGTATAAAGATCGTTCTCACTATGCCTTAGAAAGCTAGTATGGTTTGCAGTGTAAAATCAAAGGGGTTTATTAGAGTTAATGAAGAAATAAGAAGTAATGCTGACGTAAGCAGCGTTACACAAAATTTAGTGAATCAGAACAAGAGAAACATTATTAGTGTTGACTATTTGCACTTATTAGGAAACGAGCGATTAATTGTAATTTGATTATTTTCGTATTCAGAATCATGATCTAAAGTTAGAGCATTTATCGCATACTTTTAGCATTACCAGCCTAGTATTTTTGCAGATTCAGCAGCTGCATGGTCTAATGCCTGCTTTGGTTGACTAGTGCCATTATAAATTTGGTCTATTGCTTGTTTTATATTGTTAGATATTTGAGGAAATTCTGGGATATTGGGTCTAGTTTGGCCTATTCTTATCATAGAAACCAAGTCGGCATAATACGGAATTGATGAGTTGAGTGCTATTGAGGATGGGCCTTCTCCTATTGATATCCTTGTTGGAAGTAACCCATATTTTTGCAGCATAGGCGCAATAATCTTAGGTTCCAACATTGTTGTAATCAATTCCCATGCCAAGTCTTTGTTCTTGGAGGTCTGAGGTATACCTAATTCCCATCCACCTAACAAAGTAGCACTCTGATAACTTGGGTCTGGTGTAGGAAACATTGGTATCATGCCAACTTTCTTCTCAAATTCTCGTGTCTTTTCTGGTGTAGTTATATTATAGTCATCTCTTACGTGGTTTTGTACTGCTTCTAACATTACAGCAAACTTCCTATCTAAGAACTCTTTTCCCCAGAAATGTTGTTTCTGTGGCTTTATGCCGGCATCAATTTGTGTTTTAATAAAACTGAGTGCTTTAACTCCTTCAGTTCCATTAAAAGCAGGATAGTAATAGGAACCCTTGGTTGGATGTCCGCTCTTTTGCTTGAGAATATCGCCTCCAAGCATCCATAAATAAGGATAAAATTCTATGTCAGGTGCGTGGCTAGCCCCAACAAGGTGCATTGCCTCTATTCCTTGAGACCCAAACATAGAATTTAGCTTCTTTGCAGCAGAAATGTACCCATCCCAAGTCTTAAGTGAATTTGCATCAACTTGTGCTCGGCTTAATAGATCCTTCCAGTACCACATAGCCCTTATGTCTGCTATCGCGTATAGCGCATACAATCTATGATTGTATGTAGCAGGAGGAAGGAATACTTGATATAGATCGCCTAACTGTCCCCACCTTCGTGCGAAATCGGTAATGTCTGTCAAAAGTCCATTTTGGGCAAATTCGCCAAGCCAAGTTGGATCTATGTCTATTATATCAAGATTAGTTTTGTTAGCTAGGAGTTGTAGAAATGCTGGACGTACGTCCTGGTATGGTAGGGGTCTATAGTCTAACTGAATATCCAAGTCTGGATGCCTTACCCTCATTTCCTGGATAGCCGGCTTAAGAACAAAGTCATACCATCTGGATGGATCACCCAAGTTATCAAACAATCCCATAAGAGTAACTTTCTTTTTGGACGACGTCGCATAGGACTTAGAAGCAAAGCTGCAAGCCACTATAGTGAATACTAATACTGTGACAAGACATATGCATGCAACAAGTATTGAACTCTTATTAATACTGAGAAATACCGTATCTCGTTTTTAAGGATTTGCAATTGAATGGCTATAATCTTCTTTTTAATATAATTGGTGATTTAAGCAGCTGTAAGTCGAGGAATGGTCTTAGAATGTCGAAAACAGCATTGACTGCACCTTGATTTCATAAAAATACACAACAAGTTCTATTTTTCTAATTCTTGAATTAACTTCTAGTTCTTTTTACATCCATTATTACCACACCTATTGCCATGGTCTCAATATTGTCATAGTGTGTATAATGATAAAGCAATTGCCTGAAAGGTTCAAACTAGATAATAAATCTAGCATACTTGTGCAGAATGCGACATTGTCAGACGCATGCTGCACACAAACTCCATAGTCTACTACAATCGATTATAACTGCATGGAACGATATCTTGCGATCTTTTGGTGTGTAATAGAGTATATAGTAGTAGAAAGAAAACTATTCTAATAACAAAAGTTTTTTAGATTCTGACCAGTAGTTACACTTAGGACCAGGCAGTGATATGAACGTCTTCTCCAAAAAGATAAGGGAAATAGGTATCATTTCTATAATTTTAATTATTATCTTTTCATTTGGTTTATTAGTTTACATCCAAAACATTACTGAGCAGGACATTAAGCAAAATTTATTTTTGCAACAAAAACAGCGTCAAATATCATCCACACAAGGTATCTCCATGCACATAGGTTCAGACATGAATCTAGTGGTTAGCATGCTTGATGGACTGGCAAACTCACTATATCTACAGCAAGCTATTTACAATGACAATGCAAAAAAATGGTGGGTGACAAGTACTCTCAGTTTAAGGGCATAATTGATGGGTTGTTTGTCTTGGATAAAGATAATATTTTAACAATAAGCTATTCAAAGTCAGGTTCACAGTCTAACTTGGGCGCAGACTATTCGTTCAGGGGATGGGTAGAGAATACAAGGCTCACATTAAGACCTGTATTTTCTGATGGATTTGATAGGCAGGACACATACACAATTTTCATATCGTATCCGATAGTTAGCAGGGAAACTGGTCAGTACATGGGATTAATTGCAACATCCATACCCTCTGCACCTTTTTTCTCACAATATGCACAATTTGGGAATATCCATTCTCAATTCCTAGTTGCATATAACAAATATGGTATAATGCTAGCAAACGGTCTGAGCAAGACGTTCATAGGAGAGAATTTTTTTGGAAATTATACACAACAATTTATACATCGCAACCCTACCCTGAATAACTTGACACGTAATCTTCTAGCAGGAAATTCTGGTTTTGGCGTGTACGATTATGGCAGAGGTGAGAGATTAAACACTCAGTATCCTATATTCGTAAATGGTGAGCCAATTTATTTCACTCAAGTGGTAACGCCAACTACCGAAATTACGTCACAGGTCAAGGGGTTATTAGCCACTGAAAATTCAAAGATGTTTATGCTTCTTGGATGTACTATTGCTGCAATATCAGTTCTAATAATTCTCCTTATAAAATGGACTAGCTCACTAGACATGGAGGTAAAAAGAAGAACTAAAGAATTAGATGAATCCAACAAACAACTTGCATTAGCCAACGAACAACTAACAATGCATGACAAAATGCAGAAGGAATTTATCAATGTAGCAGCTCATGAATTGAAAACTCCTATCCAACCAATTATTAGCTTGGCTGAGCATCTTAAAAACAGTAGAAAGCTAGATTCACGAACTGGAAGTGTGTACGACAAGGCAGGAGAGGGTCAACTACAAAAACAACGGCAGGATGACGAGCTAATAGATGTTATAATCAGAAACGCCAGAAGGTTGCGTAGACTTGCAGAGAACATTTTGGATGTTACCAAAATAGAAACGCAGTCCCTACTAATAAGAAAAGAATATTTCGATCTTAACAACCTCATTATCAATATTACCACAGATTTCAGAAATCACATCGCTAGGGAGAATAAAGATATAAAACTAAAATTCATTTCAAATGGGACATTAGTAGAAAACGAGTTCACGGATGAAATTTTCGTAGATGCTGATAAAGACAGGATTAGCCAAGTAATTTCAAATCTTCTTAATAATGCAGTTAAATGTACTAAGGCAGGGACCATAACTGTAGTTGTGGATAGACGAAAAGAGTACGATCTCAATAACGATGCCAAAAGTCAAGAAGTTATTGTTACTGTAAAGGATACTGGAAGTGGAGTTGATCCTGAAATATTACCAAGGCTTTTCACCAAGTTTGCTACCAAATCACAATCTGGTACCGGCTTGGGATTATTCATATCTAAAAATATAATTGAAAGTCATGGCGGAAAGATTTGGCTTGGAGATGGTAACGGGCAGAATAACAATAAGGGTGTCAATGATGATAATGGCGCTATATTCTCATTCAGTTTGCCTATCAGCAGTCCCAAGCAGTTGAAGTTAATACTCTAAGTTAACGAACAAACTGCACAACATCTTAAGTATCTCTTGGAAGCATCTGTATTTATTTTAATTACATGGATGACATTCACTGAATCTACCTATATACGCTAAATATTTAAATACTAATAATTAGACTACTAATGATTAGTATCAGTAGCATGCAAGAATATGATTTTGAAAATAGTATTGGGTTTATAGTTAATAGAACAGCAAGAGCCTTTGTCAAAGCCCTTGATTCGGAATTACATGACAGGGTGGGTATTACTGTTGGCCAATGGAAAGTAATTGTTATGCTTGTGAAGCATAATGGTCTGACACAAAAAGAGATTGCTGATAAATTGGGGTTAGAGGGTCCTACTCTCATACCGATTATAGATAAAATGGAGAAGGAAGAATTAGTGGTAAGAAAAGTAGATCCTTCTGATAGACGAAATAATCGAATTTATCGTACAGAAAAAGCAGACGCATTATGGGACAGAATGATGCAATGCGCATCAAAAGTAAGACAAGTGTCAGTGAAGGAGATATCAGAAGCAGATCTCAATACCATGAGAGCAGCTTTAGATAAAATATGGCATAATCTTAGAGCTGAATTCAACGTTAGTCCTGCTAGTGCGGAAAATAATGCCATGGTGATAGATACGAAGGATAAGACCTCTAACAACATTTCTTCTCCTATTACTACTATTGCTACAAATAACTCAACAACACCCGGTACGACTATTTCCACTACCTTAACATCGACAAACAAAAGAAAAAATAAAAAATAAAAAAACCTAATTCTCAAGGGAAAAGTTCTGAAATGAAAATGCTGCGTTACAAAAAAACTAAGAATGATGGTGATACCGATGACAATGTTCAAACCTCTAAGGTACACCCTTCCTCAAATCAAGTGAGCGTCCCTGCTTCTGCATGGAAGGTGCTAGCCATACTGAGCTGCATTGCAACTATGGTAATGTATGCCGAAACTATGTTGATACCTGCTATTCCAGACTTGATCAAGGATTTCGCAGTGTCATATAGCATGTCTTCATGGATTCTTACTGCCTACCTGGTATCGGGTGCTGTTATGACTCCCATAGCAGGTAAGTTGTCAGATATCTATGGAAGAAAAAAAATTCTATTGATTATAATGGTAATTTACGCTGTAGGCGTTTGTTTAGCCGGCTTCTCTTCAAACATATTCTTTATGCTAATAGCTAGAGCGATACAAGGAATAGGTATGTCAATGTTTCCAATTGCATTTGGTATAGTAAGAGACAAATTTCCAAGAGAAAAAATTTCAATCGGCCAAGGTGTAATCACTTCTATGTTTGCATCAGGTGCAGTAATTGGATTGGCCGTTGGAGGAATTATAATTCAAAATTACGGTTGGCGCACTACATTCTTTACAATAATACCGATTGCAGTAGTACTTCTTCTAATAATTCGGCGATTTATTTTTGTAAATGATGAGGATGACTTGCGTTATAATCAGCTAGCACAAAACCCAGTTGATATTAAAACAAATGATGATGATGAGACAAATAATAATAATAATAAAACTAACGGTCGGGCAAAAAAAATAAAGAATAATGGTAATGGAACTGGTAAAAGTTTGTCAGATCAAATCGATGTAAAAGGCGCAATAACGCTGGCTGTCGCTATTGCTTCATTTCTACTAGTGTTGACATTTATCGAAACATCAGGCAACAATGATAGCGCGGCTTCTGTCATTCCTAACAATCATAATATTTATAACAATAATAACAAAAATACTTCTTCTACTCAAGCCATACTACCCTTTCTTATATTAGCCGTAACTTCATTCATATTATTTGTGGTAATAGAGAAGCGAGCTAAATACCCACTGGTAGACTTTAGACTGATGCTAAACAAATCCATACTGCCGGCCAACTTAATTATAATGTTAGTTGGCCTATCTATGTTCATGGTTTTTCAGACAATTCCAATACTTGTGAGAAATCCTGAACCAGCTGGGTTTGGAGAAGATGCTATTAGTACAGGAAAAGTACAACTGCCGTTTGCCTTGATACTTCTAGTGTTTGGTCCAACCTCTGGATTTATAATATCTAAATTAGGTTCATTGAAGCCAATAATATTTGGTACTTTTATAACTACTGCAGGTTTCATAGGTTTACTTATCTTTCATGGCACCGAGCTATTGGTTTCGACGAATCTAGCAGTTCTATCTACTGGACTATCATTGACAAGCGTAGGAGCTATGAATGTCATCATTTTATCTACTCCAAGGCAATTTAGTGGCATATCGCTAGGAATGAGTAGTCTTATGAGGATAATAGGCGCTGCTATCGGTCCAGCTTTAGCAGGAATGTATATGCAGACACATCAATCATTACTGAATGTTAATGGAATATCTGGCTATTTTCCATCAGCAACTTCATTTAATATGATATTTATATCGGCGGTAGCATTTTCGTTTGCTTCAATAGCATTAGCAATATTACTAAGACGAAAGGTCATAAAAATGGCTATACCAAATTTAGCATAGACGAACACTAATAAAATAAGTTTCAGAATTTTTTGTCATAAGGAGTTTGTACATCTGTTTCTAGTTAGCTGTATGCGAATATATGTTCAAGCTTTATATCAAATGTATCATGCAAGACACTGATTGTAAGTGCTGAAAAATTTTTGCCATATTCCACATGTTGAAAATTATAACTTAATTAGGACATACCCAGATATATTCACCAACCTATCATGTGGATTTCATTTGGTATACTAATACTGTCTAGTGCTGTTTTGAACTGCTGTATGTTAGACAATGGAATAGCTTGGTCCTTATCTCCAAATATTCCAAGCACAGGCCATTTTATCTTTGAGAGTTCTTGTTTATCCGTAACCAAAGGAGTTCCATAATATAATATAGTTGCAACTAGTGGATATTGTTGGCTATGCGATGCTAGTTGCAATGATTGTCCTCCACCAAAACACCAACCAATAGAAGCTATTTTAGAACTATCAACAACAGGAAGAGAACTTAGGTAGTTTACTGCTGCTCGTAGATTAGAAATGGATTGTTGTGGATTACTACTGGCTGTTTTTACTAGTTGCATGGCCTGATTTTGGTCGTTAGCTGACTGACCTCTGAACAAATCAGCCGCCAATACTACAAAACCTTGTCTAGCAAGAGTGTTTGCCATACTCCTTATATTATCATTTATACCCCACTATTCATGTACCATTATTACTGCTGGAAGTTTCTTGCCTATAGTAGCCGAAGAGTGGTAAACTAGGTAACCAGAAGTGCTGTCAAAGTAATTGACATCTCTTTTGATTTGTAATCCTTCAGTAGTTTTACTAGCATTAGAGGTAATAGCATTAGCTGTAGAGTTATATGCTGCGGCATTATTTGTAACGTTACTATTATCGTTAGCAGCTAATGCGGTCAACATAGCAGCATTTGTTTGAGCATTTGCAAAGTTTTCTAGGTTACCTTTTCTACACTCATCACCTTAGCTGTTCTCCTTAGGTAAATTTCTCAAATAGCACCTTCATTAATTTGTCTTATTTTAGCCAAGGCATAATCTCTAAGTTCTTTGTCCCATGCCATAGAAGCGAAAGAAGCTAATATTGTTAAGGCTTTTCCTCGATAAGAAGCCAATGCATCAATCGTATTTTTCTTGGTCTCTTTGTCCCAAGAGGCCATTAGCAATCCTGCTAGCATTTGTATCTGATATTCTTCTGTGCTCCACCAAGCCATAGACTTCTACGATGCCTTTAGCTCATGGCTCGTTTATATGTTAAGTATAACACTGCTTGCTGCTTCTCTAAATATATCTATTTGCTATCGTGTAGAGGCCATCTCTTGTTATATTATTAAGGGCTGGAGCCTGTATTACTCCTTGAACCTGCCTCTATCTCAACGAGCGGACTATTGTTATATATAGGATTGTGGGATTTTTTAAATAAGTATAGTATTGCAATATTCTTCATAGTATATTTACGCGATATATCCAATATTAGCGATGCCAAACAGTTTAGTTCCCATTAGATCTATCTTATATTCACCAATATCGTTATTATTATTGTTGAACACCTCTAATGAACGAAAGGATTAAGGTATTACATCGCGCTGAAGTCATAAACGCGATATCAGACATCTTCTATAACGCAGAGCACAGAATAGATATCTGTGGTAATTCTAGATTTCCATCATTAATCTTTTCTTTTGAATCAATTAGAATAGCAACAATGAATGCTAAAAATAGAAAATACACGAGGCAAAGGTATATCTTCGAAATTACACAGCAAAATATCAAGTATTGCAAGGATTTAATGAAAATTGCTGAGATACGTCACATGAATGAAACTGAAGCTAACCTTTTGCTCAACGAAAAGGAGTATTTAGGCTCTATAACTTTAAAGGAGCCTCATCAACAAGCTATCTACACTAATGTAAGAGAAATTGTAGAACAACAACGGAATATTTTTGAGGCTTTATGGAACAAATCAATACATGCAGAAAGGAAAATTAAAGAAATAGAAGAGGGAATAGTAAATTATGAAACTAGAATAATTGAGGATGCTCTAGAGATTGTTGAAGAGATCAGCCGTCTAACTGATAGCTCAACTGAATTATGTACTTGTTTGACAGCTGGAGGAATGCAATATAGTTATAATCATTTTTTTGAGATAGAGAAAAAGTTATTGGATAAACAAAAGAAAGGTGAGCACAAAGGTATTAGATACATAATTGACATAGATAAAGGTAATGTAAATTTAGCTAAAATATTTCTTGACGCAGGCATCGAAATTAGATACCTTAAAAATCTGCCGCCGATGAGCTTTGAAGTTTCAGATAAGGAAATAGCAGCCACTATAGAAAAGATGGAGGGTGGCGAAAATGTTCAAAGTCTATTACTTAGTAATGAACCTGCATATGTAAACCATTTTTATCACATATTTGAAGAATTATGGAAAAATGGAATTGATGCTAAAGTTAGAATAAGAGATATCGAAGAAGGTATTGAATCTGCTACCATTGAAACTATTCCAAGTCCTTCATATTCTATAAAACGAGCTTATGATTTAATTAATTCAGCACAGGATGAGGTATTGAGAATATTTTCTTCAATCAATGCATTCCGCCGTCAAGCAAGATTAGGTATAATGCATTTATTCAAAGACGCATTAGAACGTGGTGTAAGAGTTAGAATACTAATTCCTGCTGACCAAAAGGAGATAACACAAATAGTAAACGAAGTAAGTTTGGTATTGCCTGAGCTAGAGATTGGAAGTGTCGATAAGAGTTTAGAAAGTACGGTTGGAATTCTAGTAGTTGATAGAAAAGAATCCCTAATTATTGAGACAAAAAATGATTCAAAAGATAATTCCTACGATGCAGCAGGATTAGCTTCATGCTCAAATAGCAAACCAATTGCTTCAGCCTATGCTTCTATATTTGACACTCTTTGGAAACAGACAGAACTACATCAAAAATTGGGCAATACATACGAGCAGCTAAGAATTCAAAGTAAGATGCAAAAGGAGTTTATTGATGTAGCGGCTCATGAGCTAAGAACTCCTATCCAACCTATACTTGGCTTAACCGGTATTCTTCGTCATAATAATACTGGCATAGATAAAACGTCAGCAGCAAAACAAGATGAACTATTAGATGTTATAATGAGAAATGCAAGGAGATTACAGAGACTTGCTGACGACATTTTAGATGTTACAAAAATTGAAAGTGAGTCACTAAACTTAAAGAAGGAGTTTTTCAACTTAAATGATGTAATAACTAATAGTGTAGACGATATAATAACAAACATTGCTAAGAAGAGCCAACAACAAGAAGACCTTATAAAATTACTATATCAGCCTCGCGATATATTACTAGAAGCAGACAAATCAAGGATAACTCAAGTAATTTTCAATATTCTAGATAATGCCATTAAATTTAGCAAAGCAAATATCAATAAAGAAGGAAGGGTAGGAATTATAAATATTAAGGCTGAAAAGGCTGATGGCCAGGCTATTGTCAGTATAAAGGATACTGGAATAGGTATAGATTCCGAGATAATACCCAGATTATTTGAAAAGTTTGCTTCTAAATCTTTTCAGGGAACTGGATTGGGGCTTTATATTTCCAAAAGCATTGTAGAAGCTCATGGCGGTAGAATATGGGCTGAGAATAATAGTGATGGTAAAGGCGCAACATTTTCATTTAGTTTACCACTTGCAAACAAATAGTAGATTTGGATAGCATAGGAATCGTCTTTGCAAGCCTTTGTGAAGGTTCTGCATTGAAATATAATAATATTTTTGAATAGCAAGAGCTAAAGCAATGGAATTGCTAAGCAAAGGTGAGGGCAATCAGTCAGAAATAACAAGATATTACAGCTTGACAAATCCATTATTTACAGAAAAGAACAATATCTAAAGATTGTTTTAAGATTTAGCAATCTATATCTGCAACCATTGTAATATAATACATCATAATGAGTCGTAGCATTCGGGACTAATAGAAGAAAACATGGCAATTTTGAAGGTAAGGAGCCTAGGAATAGGATTTCAAAATGAAGAGAAGTAGCAATGTGAAAAGTTATTTGCCTACATGGTTACATAGAATAAATTCCAAAATTCTTTCAAAAATAACACTATTGGTTCTAATAGAAATTCTTCTTATTGTTGGCAGTTT